>Ga0209134_10000370_pt1 | contig 11807 bp, 10 predicted proteins | sample LauGreSp1BDMLBSN_2_FD_187566 | JGI IMG/M metagenome (GOLD analysis project Ga0209134, IMG submission 187566) | Freshwater lake microbial communities from Lake Michigan, USA - Sp13.BD.MLB.SN (SPAdes) (version 2) | ecosystem: Environmental > Aquatic > Freshwater > Lake | place: Lake Michigan, USA... | reverse complement strand
TAGCAAATCTTGAAAAAGTGCCGCTTTTTACTTCTTTTATTGCAATTCGCATTTCACCACTTTTTGGTGAAGAACAAATAGAATAGGCTCTGCGAAGCTCTGTGCCATCTAAAGTAAGCTTTAAGGTTACATATTGTCCAGCTATAAATTGGTAAGCCGATTTTAGTTCTTGTGGAATATTAAAAACGATTGAAACTGCATTTTTTGTTTCTCGTTTGATTTCTTTTATTGCTAATTTATAAAAATCCATATGATGTATTAGTTGGTAAACAATGCTTTTAATTCAGTTGCGTCACTTGGTTTCATTTTTCCTGCCAATACCAAGCTTAACTGTTTTCTTCTTAGCGCGGCGTCGTATCGTTGTATTTCTAATTCGGTTTGTGGTTCAATGGGCGGCACTGGAATTGGTCTTCCGGTTTCATCAACGGCTACAAAAGTATAAATGGCTTCGTTGGCTTTGTTTTTAATGCCTGATTCTCTATCTTCAATCCAAACATCAATAAAAATTTCCATTGAAGTATTAAATGTTCTTGATACTTTAGATTCTACTGTAACCACGCTTCCTAACGGAATGGCTCTGTTAAAAGCCACATGATTTACCGAAGCGGTAACGCAAATTCTTCTCGAATGACGGCGCGCAGTAATACTAGCGGCTCTATCCATACGAGCTAATAATTCGCCACCAAATAAATTGTTTAATGGATTGGTTTCGCCAGGCAACACTAAATCGGTTAGTGTAGTTACGGAATCTGAAGGATATTTGTTTTGCATTATTTTTTTTATAAAGATACTAACTCTGAATTAAAAAAAGCACATAAAAAAATCCCAAATTGGGATTAGTCTATAAGTAACCAAGCGTCAACGCTATCTTTTGATTTTATTTGAATTTTTAAATTCTGAGCTTCATTTAAATTAGAAAAACTCCCAAAAGCAACAGGTATCAAACCAAATTTGTTTTCAGTTAATAAATGTGCTTCAAAACCTTGTGAAAGTAAATCATTCATGGCTTTCGTTGCGTTTTGTTTGCTTCTGTATGCGCCCGCTATCACATGGTATTTTCCATGATGTGTGGCTTCTAAAGTTAAATCAACTGCGTTTATTGGATTTGGAATTACAAAAGTAGCCTCTTGAATTCTTTGATTTATTTTTTCTTGTACCGTTTTTTCTACAATTATAGTTTGTTGGTTAATTGTATAGTCATAATACATTTTGTAACCATACGTTCCCGCAGAAGCAAAAACAGCTACTGCCGCAGCGTATTTTAACCAATTACTTGAACGATTTTTACCATTTATTGGAATAACCGGCGTGTCTTTTTCAGCACTTTCTTCTGTTGAAATTGGTGTTTCAATTATTGATTCAGTTACTGAAGAAACATCAGTAAGTATTTGATTGGCTCTTGTTATTTCTGGAGAATTAAAACCAGCCAACCCAAAAGAATCTGTCAAATAATTAATAGCCGTATTGGGTTTGAAAACAAAATTATGTTCGGAATTTGAAAAAATTTCACCAATATTTTCTAGCACTAAATGTTCTTTATTTTCTAGTTTTTCCAACCAAAAAACAACTTGTGTTTGAATACTGTTTAATGCTTTTTCGTAGCTAATTTTTTCTTGTAATGCGAGATGATTGGCCAATAAACCATCATTATTTTTTATGTTTGAATTAAAAGAAATTACTTTTTTCGGCGGTGCAAATGAACTTTGCCCAACAATTACTTGTGCAGATTGCCATTCGCATAAGAAAGCACCAAAGCCAGGAACGCCCACGCATTGGTATCTGTACAACAATTCTGAAATGTATTTTTCTATTTTCATATAGGCAAAATTAAGAATTCAAGCCCAAAAACAAAATTTTATCAACAATTTTTATTAACAATTTTAAAATTATTTTTCTTCGTTTTACAGAATTTCATCAAAATATTAAAAAAATAAATATATTTGTAAATTATATTATACGCCATGTTACATAACGAATTATTTTACACGCTAGCGCTCTTAAAAGTGGAAGGTATTGGTGACGTTGTTGCCAAAAAACTCATTAAACACTGTGGTTCTCCCTCAGCGGTTTTTCAAACTTCTAAAAAATCATTGGTTGCCATTGACGGAATTGGTCATTATCTTTACAAAAATTTACAAGAAAAAGCTGTTTTTCAATTGGCCGAAAACGAACTTCGTTTTATAGAAGACGAAAACATTTCTTATACTACTTTTGAAGACAAATCATATCCAGAACGCTTAAAACATTGCGCAGACGGGCCAGCTATTTTGTTTCAATCTGGGGCTATTGATTTGCAAAACAAAAAGTTAATCAATATTGTTGGAACCCGACAAACTACGCACTATGGAATCGATTTCACAAAAAAACTAATATCAGATTTAGCGCCTTTAAACCCTGTTATTGTTAGCGGTTTTGCTTATGGTGTAGATATTGTAGCACACCAAGCTGCCATCCAAAATGACTTACAAACTGTTGGTGTTTTGGCTCATGGTTTAAATCAAATTTATCCAAAATCACATAAAAAGTATGTTTCTCAAATGGAACAAAACGGCGGTTTTATGACCGAATTTTGGAGCACCAGCAATCCAGAAAGAGAGAATTTTATCAAAAGAAACAGAATCGTTGCGGGTATGTGTGAAGCTACAATTGTTATTGAAAGTGCCGAAAAAGGCGGCTCATTAATTACGGCCAGCATCGCAGATGACTATAACCGAGATGTTTTCGCTGTTCCGGGGAGAGTTTCAGATAAATTTAGCCAAGGGTGCAACAATTTAATCAAAACGCAACGGGCGCATTTATTAAACAGTGCGGCTGATTTGATTTATATTTTAAATTGGGATATAAATTCAAAAAAAGAAAGCAAATCCGTGCAAAAACAATTGTTTGTTTCCTTGACGGAAGAAGAGCAAAAAATTTATGACTATTTAGTAAATAAAGAAAATGAACTAATGGACATTATAGCTTTAGATTGCGATTTTCCTATTTTTAAAATCTCATCTTTGCTACTAAATATGGAGTTAAAAGGTGTTATCAGACCCATGCCAGGCAAGTTGTTTGAAGTGGTTTAGATAAACCCTAATTTTTCTCGGACTCTTTTCAAAACGCTATCGGCAACTTTACCTGCTTTTGCAGCACCCTCAAAAAGTAATTTGTCTATTTCTGCAGGATTGTTTATGTAGTGATTATATTTTTCTCTTTCGGTTTTAAATTTTTCAGTAATTAAATCAAATAATGCTTGTTTGGCGTGTCCAAAACCATAATTTCCAGCCAAATATTTGGCTTTTAAATCTGCTATTTCTTCTGGCGAAGCCAATAATTTATACAAACCAAACACATTACAAGTAGCTGGGTTTTTTGGTTCTTCTAAAGGTGTGCTATCGGTTTCAATGCCTTTTATTTGTTTCAATAACGCTTGATCATCCAGAAAAATATTGATAAAATTATTTCGCGATTTACTCATTTTTTGCCCGTCTGTTCCTGGAATCAACATCGTCTCTTCACTTGTTTTTCCTACCGGTAACACAAAAGTTTCCCCCATTAGATGGTTAAAACGGGAAGCCACATCTCTAGTAATTTCAATATGTTGCATTTGATCTTTTCCAACAGGTACAATTTCGGCATCGTATAATAAAATATCGGCAGCCATTAGCATCGGATAAGAAAACAATCCTGCATTTACATCTTCCAATCTATCCGCTTTGTCTTTAAAAGAATGGGCTAATGTAAGGCGTTGAAAAGGAAAAAAACAACTCAAATACCATGACAATTCTGCAGTTTGTGGCACATCTGATTGTCTGTAAAAAACCACTTTATTAGTGTCTAAACCACACGCCAACCATGCGGCGGCTGTGCTATAAGTGTTTTGTCTGAGTTCGATTCCGTTTTTAATTTGCGTAATCGAATGCAAATCGGCAATAAATAAAAACGATTCATTGGCAGGATTATTTGCCATTTGTATAGCTGGAATAATCGCGCCTAATAAATTTCCTAAATGTGGCGTTCCTGTGCTTTGAACACCCGTTAATATTTTTGCCATTTTGAATGTTGTTTTTGCAAATGTAAGTTTTTAAGTAAAAAGAGCCAAGTAAAAAGGTGCAAGTAAAAAGAATAAGTTTTTTAAAATTGTTTACTTTTGAAAATCGAATACAAACTTATAAATGAAATTATTAAAATATCCGTTTTGGTTGCTTTACCGCATTTGGTTTTACCTTTTGGTATTGTTGCCAATAATAGTGTTATTTCCGCTTATATTAATTACTATTTTGAGCGAAAAAACCTATTCTTTATTTTTTAAAATTGCGCGACTTTGGGCGAGATTTATATTAATTGGAATGGGTTTTAGATTTGAAATAAAAGGCACTGAAAATTTTGAAGTAGGTAAAAGTTATATGTTGTTAGCCAATCATACTTCAATGACGGATATTATGTTGATGTTGTTAGCTGTAAAAAATCATCCGTTTGTTTTTGTAGGAAAAAAAGAATTGGTTAAAATTCCCATTTTTGGATTCATTTACAAACGCGTTTGTATTTTGGTTGACCGAGAAAATAGCAAAAGTAGATTTGCTGTTTTTGAACAAGCACAAAACAGAATTCAACAAGGATTAAGTATTTGTATTTTTCCTGAAGGTGGCGTGCCCGATGAAAGTGTGCTTTTAGACGAATTTAAAGACGGCGCTTTCCGAATTGCAATTGAACACCAACTTACAATTATTCCGATAACTTTTTACGACAACAAAAAACGATTTTCGTACACTTTTTTTAGTGGGTCACCAGGAAAAATGAGAGCTAAAATTCATAAACCAATAGAAACGATTGGAAAAACTATTTATGATAAAAATCTTTTGAAACAAGAAGTTAGAGATATTATTTTAACGGAACTTCAAAAATAATATCTAAAAAAAACGCCCTAAAAAGGCGATTTTATTATGGTACAACAACTGAAAATTCTTCATAAAGATTAACTCCGTTGGCATCTTTCCCTTTCCAAAACTTTAAAAGAAAAGTACCGGATGTTGCGGGTTTAAATCTTAAAATTTTCGTTTGTAATTGATTTAGCAATGGCAAACAGCCTTGATCTTCTATCACGTAATTTAGTACAGCAATAGTTCTTGTAGAGGCGTCTTTGGTGTAATAAAAACCTTCAAAACCATGACAACTAGAAGGTCTTGCATATGTAACTTCAATTTCGTTTATGGTATTTACTGTAAAGGTAGTCGGCAAAACAACCGATTCTACGGGAACTAAATGAACTCTTGGCCCCTCATATTCTTGTGTACATGAAATAGATAAAACAAAAATACTGATAAGTGCTATTAATTTTTTCATGATATTTCTTATTTAAAATTTCTAATCCGCAATTTTGGTTTAACCAAAAAACCATCCTAAAAAGGATGATTTGTTGTATTATGCGTTTTGTTCTTTTAGGAACTCTTTAATTTTAACTTCTAACTCATCCATTAATTCTGGATTGTCTTTGATAAGTTGTTTTACACCATCTCTTCCTTGTCCTAATTTGGTTTCCCCATAACTAAACCAAGAGCCACTTTTCTTGATAATTTCAAAATCTACAGCTAAGTCCAAAACTTCACCCACTTTAGAAACTCCTTCTCCGTACATAATGTCAAATTCTGCAGTTCTAAAAGGTGGTGCTACTTTGTTTTTTACAATTTTCACTTTCGTTCTATTTCCAATAACACTGTCGCCATCTTTAATTTGCGAAGAACGTCTGATGTCAATTCTTATAGAAGCGTAAAACTTCAATGCGTTTCCACCGGTTGTAGTTTCTGGACTTCCAAACATTACCCCAATTTTATCTCTCAACTGATTGATAAAAAATACGGTACATTTTGTTTTATGAATGGTTCCTGTTAATTTTCTTAAAGCTTGCGACATCAAACGGGCATGTAATCCCATTTTACTGTCACCCATATCGCCTTCAATTTCACTTTTTGGTGTTAATGCGGCAACCGAGTCAATTACTACAATATCTACAGCACCTGAACGAATTAAACTTTCAGCAATTTCTAATGCTTGTTCTCCGTTATCAGGTTGAGAAATAATTAAATTATCAATATCAATTCCTAATTTTTCCGCATAAAAACGGTCAAAAGCGTGTTCTGCATCAATAAATGCGGCAATTCCTCCTGCTTTTTGTGCTTCTGCTATGGCGTGTAAGGTTAGGGTGGTTTTACCAGAAGATTCTGGTCCGTAAATTTCGATAATTCTTCCTTTCGGATAACCGTTTACGCCCAATGCAATGTCTACGCCTAAAGATCCTGATGAAATGGTTTCTACTTCTTCTACTGCAGAATCACCCATTTTCATTACAGTTCCTTTACCGTAAGTTTTGTCTAATTTGTCTAATGTTAGTTGTAAGGCTTTTAATTTTGCTTCTTTTTCCGTGCTCATAATATTTAATTTTTCGTAAAAATACAGAATTTTTTTATTGCAACAAATTTTGTTTATAAGTTTCTTAGTTAATTTTCTAAAAAAAATATTTTTATCTTTGTCGTCGAATTCTTCCATTTAGAGTTCATTTATTTTTTTCTTTAAGACATGATTATCAAGTCTTTAACTCTTAAAATGTTTATAGCATGCAACTGTACAACACCTTAAGCGCAGAAGAAAGAGCCAAGTTAATTGACCAAGCCGGTCAACGATTAACGCTTTCTTTTTATGCGTATGCCAAAATTGAAAATCCTACATTATTTAGAAATGATTTGTTTTTGAAATGGAACAAATTAGATGCCTTAGGCCGAATTTATGTCGCAAAAGAAGGTATAAATGCACAAATGTCTGTTCCGGCAGAAAATCTTGAAGCCTTCAAAGAAACGCTTGAAACCTACGATTTTATGAAAGGAATTCGTTTGAATATTGCAGTAGAACATGATGACCATTCTTTTTTAAAATTAACCATAAAAGTACGACACAAAATTGTGGCCGATGGATTGAACGACGAAACTTTTGATGTAACCAACAAAGGCGTACATTTAAACGCCCGAGAATTTAATCAAATTTTAGAAGATCCAAATACGATTGTAGTTGATTTTAGAAATCATTATGAAAGTGAAGTCGGACATTTTACAGGTGCTATTACGCCAGATGTTGAAACATTTCGTGAAAGTTTGCCAATTATCAACGAGCAATTAAAAGACTTTAAAGAAGATAAAAATTTAGTGATGTATTGCACAGGCGGAATTCGTTGCGAAAAAGCCTCTGCCTATTACAAACACCAAGGGTTTAAAAACGTTTTTCAGTTAGAAGGCGGCATTATTAACTATGCCAAACAAATTAAGGAAGAAGGTTTAGAAAGTAAATTTATTGGTAAAAACTTTGTATTCGACCACCGTTTGGGCGAACGAATTACAGACGATATCATTTCGAAATGTCACCAATGTGGCGCACCTTGTGATACGCACGTAAATTGTGCCAATGAAGCGTGCCATTTGTTATTTATTCAGTGCGATTCGTGTGCCGAAAAAATGGAAAATTGTTGTTCTACAAGTTGTGTAACAACCATTTATTTGCCATTAGATGAACAAGAAAGACTAAGAAAAGGATTAAAAAACGGGAATATGATTTTTCAGAAAGGGAAATCACTAGCGTTAACATATAAGCAAAATTCGGAAAGAAATATTTTTGAAGAAATCGCTCAAAAACCGGTAAAAGTTTCGGCAGTTACCCAAATTAGAAAGCGAAAATTAACGACGGAAAGAAAAATTTATATTGGAAAAGGGCAACATTATTTCACCAAATCACAAGTAGGTCAATTTTTAATTGAACACCAAGAGTTAAAAACAGGAGATACGATTTTTATAAAAGGTCCTACAACTGGTAACGAGAAAATGCAAGTGGGCACGATGTTGATAAACGGAATCGAAAACACCTTAGCCAAACCTGGTGATAAAGTAACTTTTGTAGTCCCATTTAAAATTAGAGAATCAGATAAAATATATAAAATATAATTGAAATTCATAAGAAAATGAAACCTGTTGCGTTATAATGATGTAGCAGGTTTTTTTGTTTATAAAAACTTGAAAAACCAAAAGTTTAAATTCAGTCAAAAAAATGCTATCTTTACACTCAAAATAACATTTGAAAAGTAGTTTCAATTTTTTTGAAGCGATCAATATATATAAATTATGGCATGTACAAGTTGTTCAACTTCCGATGGTGGTGCACCAAAGGGGTGTAAAAATAATGGGACTTGCGGCACCGATAGCTGCAACAAATTAACGGTTTTCGATTGGTTAGCCAATATGACGTTACCAGGCGGTCAAGCTCCGTTTGACTGCGTAGAAGTACGTTTTAAAAACGGCAGAAAAGAATTCTTTAGAAATACCGAAAAACTTACCTTAAGCATCGGTGATGTAGTGGCAACTGAAGCTTCTTCTGGTCACGATGTGGGTTTGGTGTCTTTAACTGGCGAATTAGTTCGCGTTCAAATGAACAAGAAAAACGTAAAAGACAACGCAGAAATCCCTAAAGTATATCGCAAAGCGACTCAAAAAGATATCGATATTTGGCATGGCGTAAGAAATAAAGAAGACGGCATTCAAGTTCGTGCCCGTGAAATTGCTATAGCTATTAAATTAGAAATGAAAATTTCGGATATCGAATTCCAAGGCGATGGTTCAAAAGCCACGTTTTATTATACCGCAAATGACCGTGTCGATTTCCGACAATTGATTAAAGAATACGCTAGCGAGTTTAAAATCCGTGTAGAAATGAAACAAGTTGGTTTCCGTCAAGAAGCCGCTCGCTTAGGCGGAATTGGTTCTTGCGGACGCGAATTATGTTGTTCTTCATGGTTAACCGATTTTAGAAGTGTAAATACTTCAGCCGCCCGATACCAACAATTATCTTTAAATCCACAAAAATTAGCAGGGCAATGCGGAAAGCTTAAATGTTGTTTAAATTACGAATTAGATACGTATTTAGACGCACTAAAAGGCTTGCCAGACATGGACACAAAATTGCTTACTGATAAAGGCGATGCGTATTGCCAAAAAATAGATATTTTCAAAAATTTAATGTGGTTTTCTTACGCAAACGCACCAGCTCATTGGCACACGCTAACTGCAGAAAAAGCTAATGAAATTGTAGCGATTAACAAACAAGGTAAAAAAATCGCACAATTAGAAGACTTTGTAGAAGAAGTTTCAACCCAAAATGTGGAGAAAAAATTCGAAAATGTTGTGGGGCAAGATAGTCTAACACGTTTTGATCAACCTAAAAGAAAACCAAACAATAATAATAAAAGAAAAAAGAAACCGTTTAAGAAAAATGAATAATACTTTTTTTAAAATAGTAAGTTTTTTCTTGATTTTTGTGGTAATTTCTTGCGACAAAAAACAAGTTTTTGATGAATATTATGCCTTTGACGGCACCTGGAAAAAAAACAAAAAAGCCACTTTTACTTTTGACCAAAAAGACACCACAAGTGTATATAATTTGTTTTTAAACGTAAGAAACAATAACGATTACCCATACAATAATTTGTTTTTAATTGTATCTTTAAACCAGCCCAACGGCAAAGTGCTAGTGGATACTTTAGAATACCAAATGGCAAATCCAGATGGTACTTTATTAGGAACTGGTTTTTCAGATGTAAAAGAAAGCAAATTGTGGTACAAAGAAAATTATAGCTTTGAAAAACCCGGAAAATATACGTTAGAAGTCGAACATGCTGTAAGACAAACAGGAAAAGTACAAGGCGTAAAAGACTTAACCGGCATTACAGATTTAGGATTTAGAATTGAAAAAAGAAAATAAAGATACAAATGGCAACTAACAACACCCAAGTCAGTTATTCAGATTACGTTAGAAAATTTTGGAAATTATTCGGTTACACAATTAGTGGCCTTTTATTATTTTTTCTTTTGGCATCGTGGGGATTTTTCGGAAAAATGCCTTCGTTTGACGAATTAGAAAATCCAGATACCAATATCGCGACAGAAATTATTTCTTCAGATGGCGTAACTTTAGGAAAATTTTACAAAGAAAACAGAACGCCTGTAAAATATCAAGACTTACCAAAACATTTAGTAGATGCTTTAGTAGCAACCGAAGACGAACGTTTTTACGAACATTCTGGTGTAGATGCTAGAGGAACATTAAGAGCCATTTCTAGTTTAGGAGGAAGCGGAGGCGCGAGTACCATCACACAACAATTAGCTAAAAATTTATTTCACGGTGAAGGCTCTAAATTTTTACCATTTCGGATAATTCAAAAATGTAAAGAGTGGATTATTGCTACAAAATTAGAACGTCAATATACCAAACAAGAAATTATAGCACTATACCTAAATAAAGTTGATTTTGTAAACAGTGCAGTCGGCATTCGTTCCGCTTCAAAAATCTACATGAACAAAGAGCCTAAAGACTTAACTTTAGTCGAAAGTGCTTTATTTGTTGGAATGTTAAAAAATCCAGCTTTATTCAATCCAACCAAAGAAAAAAGAAAGGAAAAAGTATTTAAACGCAGAAATACCGTTTTAGACCAAATGGTAAAAAACAAGTATTTATCTGAAGCAAAAGCCGCAGAATTGAAGCGAGTTCCAGTAAAAATAAACTTCAAACCAGAAAGCCACGCTGAAGGAACCGCTACGTATTTCAGAGAATACTTACGTGAAAGTTTAAAACCTATCATCAAAGTCATTGAAGACGAAAAAGGAGAAGAAATTGATTTGTACACGGCCGGTTTAAAAATTTATGTTACTATCGATTCGCGCATGCAACAATATGCCGAGGAAGCAGTAGAAGAACATTTATCTAATTTACAACCTGAATTCAATCGCCGTCAAAAAGACAATCCAACCGCACCGTTTTTAGATATTACGCCTGCGGAAACTCAGAAAATCATGAATCAAGCCATGAAAAATTCGGAGAGATGGCGCATTATGAGCATCAATGGAAAATCGGATGAAGAAATAAAACAATCTTTTGATGTGGCTGCAAAAATGAAAATCTTCACATGGAAAGGCGAAAGAGATACCATCATGAAGCCGAAAGATTCTATACTTTATTACAAACATTTCTTGCAAACTGGAATGATGGCAATGGAGCCACAAACGGGTCATGTGAAAGCTTGGGTGGGCGGAATAAATTATAAATATTTTCAATACGACCACGTGGGTCAAGGTGCACGTCAAGTAGGTTCTACATTTAAACCATTTGTATACGCTACTGCCATAGACAGATTACAAAAATCGCCTTGCGACATGATAATGGATTCGCCATTTACCATATTAAAAGGAGATAATAACGATAAAAATTGGACACCAAACAATTCAGATGGAAAATACCGCGGATTGGTTTCTATGAAAAGAGCATTAGCCAACTCCATCAACACGGTTTCGGCACGTTTAATTCATGAAGTTGGTGCGCCAGCTGTTGTGGAAATGGCAAAAAATTTAGGAGTTACTTCCAACATTCCAAATCGTCCAGCAATTGCTTTGGGAGCAGTAGAAATTACAGTAGAAGAAATGGTAGCGGCTTTCAGTACTTTCGCCAATGAAGGCGTATATATAAAACCGCAATTAATTTCTAAAATTGAAGATAAAAACGGCGTGGTAATTTACCAAGGTGTAGAAGAATCTCATGATGTTGTAAATAAAGATGTGGCGTATTCGGTTATCAAATTAATGGAAGGCGTTACCGAATCAGGCACGGGTTCTCGTTTGCGTTGGGCAGCTTCGGCTCCATCTAATTTTTTAACGGGCGTGCCTTACAATATTAAAGGACCAGTTGCAGGAAAAACAGGAACTTCTCAAAACAATTCTGATGGCTGGTTTATTGGAATGGTG
>Ga0209134_10000369_pt1 | contig 11809 bp, 9 predicted proteins | sample LauGreSp1BDMLBSN_2_FD_187566 | JGI IMG/M metagenome (GOLD analysis project Ga0209134, IMG submission 187566) | Freshwater lake microbial communities from Lake Michigan, USA - Sp13.BD.MLB.SN (SPAdes) (version 2) | ecosystem: Environmental > Aquatic > Freshwater > Lake | place: Lake Michigan, USA... | reverse complement strand
GCGGTCGACTTGCCGTAATTGACGCCGCCGATGCGTTCGGCGAAGAGCTGCTGGATGTAAGAGTCGGACATGGTGATAAGGCCCTAAAAAGAGGGGGAAGACGGCCGATGGCAAGCGGACTCCGTCCGTGGGCTTGCCACCCGTGAAGGGCCGACGAAAATGGACGCCATGGAACCAAGCCTTGAAGACCTGGCCCGCGAGCGGCGTGAAAGGTGCAACCCGGGATTCCCTTGGCGCCTCATCGGCCTGATTGCCCTCTGTCTGGCCATCGGTGGCCTTGGCTCGGCCGCCACGATGCCCGAGATCAAGGGCTGGTATGCCGGCCTCATCAAGCCGCCCTTCAATCCGCCCAACTGGATCTTCGGCCCGGTCTGGTCGACGCTCTATGTCCTCATGGCCTGTTCGGCCAACGCCGCGTGGACCGACCGCCAGGCCCGCCGGACGTTCTTCATCATCCTGCTCGTGAACGCGCTCTGGTCGCTGCTCTTCTTCGGGATGCATCGCCCAGACCTCGCGCTGATCGATATCCTCGGCTACCTCATCCTGCTCGTCATCTGGATCCGCCAACTCTGGCCGCAGCATCGCGGCTACGCCCTGCTCCAGCTTCCGCACCTGCTCTGGGTCAGCTTCGCCACCGTGCTCAATGCGAGCATCTGGTGGCTCAATAAATAAAAAGGCCCCGGAAGCCGGGGCCTTCGTGACGGACTAACGCGCGCCTTAGTCGGCGAGCTTGGTCCAGCGGGCGTTGCCCTTGGAAGACTTCACGGCAGCCTCGATGAAAGCCATGCCGGTGACGCCGTCGTCGATCGACGGGAAGTCGTAGCCGCCCTTCGGAGCCTTGCGGCCTTCGAGACGATCGGTGATGGCTTCCGAGGCGGCACGGTAGATGTTCGCGAAGGCTTCGATGAACGCTTCCGGGTGGCCGAAAGGCGTACGGCTATACTTCTTGCAAGCGTCGCCATTGTAAGAGTTGCCACGGCGGTGCGTCTGGCGGGGCTGGTCGAGATACTTCACGATCAACTCATTCGGATGCTCCTGGTGCCACTCGAGGGAAGCCAGCGTGCCGTAGACGCGGATGTTGAGATTGTTCTCGTCGCCAGTGGAGATCTGCGAGGCGTGCAGGACACCCTTCGCGCCGCCTTTGTAGCGGACGAGCATGTTGGCGTCATCATCAAGCAGACGGCCAGGGATGTAGGTGCTGAGGTCGGCGGCGATTTCCTTGATTTCGAGACCGGTGACATACTGGACGAGGTTCTCGGCATGCGTACCGATATCGCCGACGCAGTTCGAGACGCCGGAGCAGTTCGGATCCATGCGCCAGTTGGCGATCTTCTGGATCTTGCCGGACTGCAGGGCGCCAATGGCGTAGCCCTGCGGGTATTCGACGAGGACCTTGTTGATCTTGCCGAGCTTGCCGGCGGCCACGAAGTCGCGGGCTTCCTTGACCATCGGGTAGCCAGTGTAGTTATGCAGAAGCGCGAAGACCAGGCCGCTCTTCTTGACGACGGCCTTGAGCTTCTTCGCCTCGGCGAGAGAGAACGCCAGGGGCTTCTCGCAGATCACGTGAATGCCGGCTTCGAGGAAGGCCTTGGCCACGGGGTAGTGCAGGTCATTACGCGCGACGATCGAAACGAAGTCGATGCGATCGCCGAGCGGGCGCTTGGCCTCGGCCTTGGCCATCTCAGCATACGAAGCATACACGCGGGCGGGATCGAGGCAGAGGTCCTGGCCGGAGAGGCGAGATTTCTCGGGGTCCGAGGAGAACGCACCGGCGACTAGGTCGATCTTACCGTCGAGGGCCGCGGCCATGCGATGCACGCCGCCGATGAAGGCGCCGCGGCCGCCGCCGACCATGCCCATGCGGAGTTTACGATTAAGGGATGCCATAGGAGTAGTGATCAGAGGGAGACGGGCTTGCCGGACTTGGCCGACGCGTAGATGGCGTCGATGACCTGCATCAGTCGGTAGGCCTGCTCAGGCGTGTTCAGTGGCTTCGCGCGGCCTTCGATGGCCTCGATGAAGTTCGCAGCGGAGGCGATGCGACCCATGTCTTCGCACGCGGGCGTGACGATGGAGCGGTTCACGCTGTTGCCGTTTTCCTGGACGTAGAGCTCGCAGGTATCGATCGCGGTGTTGTCGAGGCCGTCGATGCCGAAGAGGCGTTCGACCTTGCCGCCGGCCTTGGTGCCCTGGAAGACCACGGAGACTTCCTCGCGCTTGATCATCTCGGCCCAGGAGACCTGCAGGGTCAGCACCTGGCCGGTCTTGAAGGTCACGAAGCCGTGTGCGGCGTTCTCGACGTCGGTGACGCCGCCGACGCGGTCGGGGATACCCCAAGGGCCCTTGAAGGATTTGTCTTCGATGAAGTCGTTGAAGGTCTGGCCGAGGACGTGCGCCGGCTCGGGGTAACCCATGAAATACATCGCGAGGTCGACCATGTGCAGGAGGTCGATGAGCGGACCGCCACCGGAGAGCTCCTTGGTGGTGAACCAGCCGCCGAAGCCCGGGATGCCGGTGCGACGGATCCACTTCGCCTGCGCGGAGTTGATCTTACCGACCTGACCCTGCTCGACATACTTGATCATCGCCTGCGACTCAGGGCGCGCGCGGTTGTTGAAATTGAACATCACGTGCTTACCCGACTTCTTGGAAGCGGCGGTGATCTCGAGGACCTCAGGTGCGCTGAGCGCCGGCGGCTTCTCGCAGAACACGTGCTTTCCAGCGTTAAGGCACTGGATGGCAAGCGCGGCGTGGAACTTGTTCGGGACGATGACGCTGACGGCGTCGAGGTCCTTGTGGGCCGCGAGCATCGCGTCGACGGACTCGTAAGCATTCGGAATGCCCCACTTCGTGGCGGCCTTCTGGGCGGCGCCCGGCGCGGGGTCCGCGACGGCGATGATTTCCGCGCCGGCCTGCTTGAAGCCGGCGGCGTGGTATTGGAGCATGCCACCCGCTCCGATGACGCCTACTTTGGTTGCCATGAGATTGTTCGGTGAGGGGGTTACTTGCCCTGGGCGGACTTGTCGAAGGCGGCGTCGAAGGCGACCTTGTTGCTCGGGAAGTCGAGCTTCTTGACGTAGGCGGCCGATTCGGCGGCGCCGAAGAAGCGATCCATGCGGCCGTCTTCCCATTCGACGGAGAGCGGGCCAGCGTAGCCGACGTCATTGAGGGCGACGATGACGTCCTCGAACTTGATATCGCCGCGGCCGACGGAGCGGAAATCCCAGGCGCGACGGGGGTCGCAGAAATCAGTGTGGCCACCGAACACGCCGACAGTGCCGTCGCCGTGACCCCACCAGACGTCCTTCATGTGGGCGTGGTGGATCTGCTTACCGAAGGTGCGGATGAATTTCACGTAGTCGACGCCCTGGTAGCCGAGGTGGCTCGGGTCGTAGTTGAAGCCGAATCGCTTGTGGTTGCCGACGGCGTCGAGCGCGCGCTGGGCGGAGGCGATGTCGAAGGCGATTTCGGTCGGGTGCACTTCGAGGCCGAAGTAGACGTCGTTCTTCTCGAAGACCTCGAGGATAGGCTTCCAGCGCTTGGCGAAGTCATCGTAACCCTTCTGGAGATAGGCCTGGTTGGTGGGCGGGAAGGCGTAGATCGCGTGCCAGATGGAGGAGCCGGTGAAGCCGTTCACGACGGTCTTGCCGGAACCCTTCGACTTGTTGGCCATATACGCCTTGCCGGCGTCGAAGAATTTGCGGGCGGCCTGGGCGGTCAGAGCCATCTCAGCGCAAGCGCGCTGGCGGACGCCTTCCGGATTACCATCACCCCAGACGTGGGCGGGCAGGATGCACTGGTGGCGTTCGTCGATGTTGTCGCAGGTGGCCTGGCCGACGAGGTGCGAGGAGATTGCCCAGCAGCCGAGGTCGTGCTGCGCGAGAAGTTTCCAGATAGATTCAATGTAGCCCGGCTCATTGACCGCGCGGACGACATCGAAGTGGTCGCCCCAACAGGCGAGCTCGACGCCTTCGTAGCCCATGGCTTTCACCTTGGGGAGAAGCTCGGCGATCTTGAGGTCGGCCCACTGGCCGGTGAAGAGGGTAACAGGGCGCTGTGACATGGTGAGTAGGGGTGAGCCCCCTATGTCAGCCAATCACCCCGCTTTGTTCAAGTGGGCAATGCTCACAGACCCCAATTTATGCCTTCCGCGACAGCGATTGGCCCAGTTCGGCCTCCAGCTTGTCGTAGGCCGCCCGGAGGGCCGGGTTCGGCTGGACGACACCTGGGGCGGGAGCACAGAAAACAGGCTCCAGATCGGCCATCTTGGCCCCGCAAGCCCCCTCGGCCGCACGGAGGGCAGCACCCAAGGCGGCGGAATCGGATACGGCCAGACGGAGTACCGGGGCACCGAAGACGTCGGCAAAGATTTTGGCGACAGAGGGATTCTCGGAAGCGCCGCCGGTAAGGAGCAGCTGCGTGGTCGGGGTGCCGACCCAGCGGCTATGCAAACGGAGGCTGAGGGCCTGGCCTTCGACGGCGGCGCGAGGCAAGGTGTCCTTGGTCGCGGGTGCGCCGAGCGCGATGCGACCGGCAGGACGACGCGGGGTGATCTCGGGCTCCTCCATCGGGAGCACGGCGGAGACGGCGGCGGGAGACGCGTCGACGGCGGCGGAGAAAGCAACCCAATCGGCGTGGCCGCATTCGCGACGGATGGCTTCGCGGGCAAGCGAGCCGTTGCGTACGCACACGAGGCTCATGCTACCGCCCATCGGATTACCGAAAGCGTGGCCGAGGCCGGCGGAGTCGGTACGGATGCCTTCGATCGCGGCGAAGAGTGTGTCGCTTGTGCCGAGGCTGATGACGACCTTGCCGGGCTTGGAAGCGCCCATGCCGACGAGGCTGGAAGGATTATCACCGGTGCCGATAACAACCTGGCACTTCGGCGAGAAACCGTGGCGGGCGACGAAGTAGGCGGAGATGCCGCCGGCGACGGTCGAACCAGGGCGGACGGGCGGAAGCTTGGCGGCGAGATCAGGCGCGGTCGCGGCGAGCGCGGTCGGAGCCCAATCGCCCTTGCGGATGTCCATCAGGTTCATGCCCGCGCCGTCACCGGTGTCGATGGCGGCATCCTTACCAGCGAGCACCGAAGCAAAGAAGGAAGAGACGAGGTGGACACGCTTGGTCTTGGCCCAGGCGGCGGGGGCGAGCTTGGCGAAGCGACGGATCTGCGGGCCGGTGAAGCGCTGCGTGGCGACGGAGCCGGTCAGGTCGCAGACGGCCTGGTCGCCGCCGAGGGCGGCGGCGATTTCGGCGCATTCGGCCGCGGTGGATGAATCCATCCAGATCGGCGAAGAGCGACGAGAGAGGACCGGCGAGATCTTCGCGGAGAGCGACATGGCGCGATTACCATCGGCAAGCGCGACTTCGTAGCCGGCGGCGAGGTAGACGCTGCCGTGCTGCTGGCCGGAGACCGAGACCGCGTCGACCGTCGAAAGGTCGGTCAGCTTAGCGAGGCGGTCGAGCGCGAGCTCGAGTCCATCCAGCCAGAGCAGCGGATCGGCGTGCACTTCGCCGCCCTGCCCTCCGCGGATAAATCCTTCGGGATGTCCGCGGTCAGGGAAGTCGGCGCCGAACGCCGCGCGGGCGCGGGCGACCGTCGTGCCTTTCGCCGTATCCAGCACGAGCGCCGTCGCGCTCTGTGTGGACAGGTCAAGACCCAGGACGATCGCCATGGCCTCAGCGGATGTATTCGTTGATCAGGTTCTCGAGCATCTCCTGGCGGCCGGACGCGAGCGTCGGCGCCTTGATGCCCTGAGCGTAGGCGTCGAGCTGGGCGAGGGTGACCTTGCCAGACTCGACCTTCTTGCCGATACCGCTGTCCCAGGAGGCGTAGCGGTTCGAGACGAACTTATCCATCTTGCCGTCCTTGATGATGGCGTGGGCGATCTTGAGGCCGCGGGCGAAGGCATCCATGCCGCCGATGTGGGCGTGGAAGAGGTCGACCGGCTCATGCGATTCGCGACGACGCTTGGCGTCGAAGTTGAGGCCTCCCTTGGTGAAGCCGCCCATCTTGAGGATGCGCAGCATGATGTTCGTCGTGAGGTAGAGGTCGGTCGGGAACTGGTCGGTATCCCAGCCGACAAGCGTATCGCCGCGGTTGGCATCGACCGAGCCAAGGGCGTTCGCGCCGATCGAGACTTCCATTTCATGCTCCATCGTGTGACCGGCGAGCGTGGCGTGGTTGGTCTCGAGGTTCAGCTTGAAGTGCTTCAGCAGGCCGTATTCGCGGAGGAAGTTAAGGCAGGCGGCCGCGTCTGAATCGTACTGGTGGGTCGAGGGTTCGCGCGGCTTGGGCTCGATCAGGAACTGGCCCTTGAAGCCGATCTTCTTCGCATGGTCGACGGCGAGGTGCAGGAGCGCGGCGAGGTGGTCGAGCTCGCGCTTCATGTCGGTGTTGATCAGCGTGGCGTAGCCTTCGCGGCCGCCCCAGAAGACGTAACCTTCACCGCCGAGGGCCTTGGTGGCTTCGAGAGCGTGACGAACTTGGCTGGCGCCGTAGGCGAACACGTCGGCGTTGGGCGAGGTGCCCGCGCCCTGCGCGTAGCGAGGGTGGGAGAAGAGACAGGCGGTACCCCAGAGGAGCTTCTTGCCGGTGCCCTTCTGGAAAGCCTTCAGTTCTTTGGTGACGCGGTCGAGGTTCGCATGCGTCTCGGTGAGGCTCTTGCCTTCAGGAGAGATGTCGCGGTCGTGGAAGCAGTAGAAGTCGATCTGGCACTTCTGGAGGAACTCGAAGAAGACCGGGATGCGACGCAGGGCGTTGTCGAGGGAATCGGAGCCATCGTCCCAAGGCATGAGCGCGGTACCGGCGCCGAACGGATCGGAGAGGCTGTTGCGCATCACGTGCCAGTAGGCCGCGGCGAAGCGCATGTGGTCCTTCATCTTCTTCCCGCCGATCTTCTCGTCCGGGTTATAGTGTTTGAAGGCGAACGGGTTCTTGGACTTCGATCCTTCGAACTCGATGACCGGGACATTAGGGAAGTGCGACATGACTTATGGGAGGGAGGGTTCTGACATTGGAGCCCGCCCCCTTGCTGCCAAGAAAGGAATGGGGCCGGCCTATGAACAAAACGACAGGCAGGGAGTCCGCATACAACTGCGCCTTGCGCCTATGCGAGACCTGCCTAGGGTGGCGGCATGGAGGTCGTCCACACCATCCCCGAACTGCGTGCCGCGGTCGCCCGGGCCCGTCAGGCCGGCAAGGCCATCGGGTTCGTGCCGACGATGGGTTGCCTGCATGAAGGCCACCTGAGCCTGATTCGCCGGGCCAAGGAGGAGACCGCCTTCGTCGTGGTATCCATCTTCGTGAACCCGACCCAGTTCGGACCCAACGAGGACTTTTCCAAATACCCGCGGACCTTCGCGGAAGATCGCGCCGGCTGCGAAGCCGCAGGCGCCAGCCTGATCTTCGCACCCGCCGCCGCGGACTTCTACCCGGCCGGCGCCTCGACCTGGGTGGACGTAGAAGGGGTCTCCGCCAAGCTTTGCGGCGAATTCCGCCCGGGCCATTTCCGCGGCGTCGCCACCGTCGTCGCCATGCTCTTCAACGCCGCGCAAGCGGATGTCGCCGTCTTCGGACGTAAGGACCTCCAACAACTCGCGGTGATCCGCCGCATGGTCCGTGACCTGCATATCCCGATCCGCATCCTCGCCCACGAGACCGTCCGCGAACCCAATGGGGTGGCGATGAGCTCGCGTAACCGTTATCTTTCCGCCGAACAGTTGACGCAGGCGTCGGCCATCCCCGCCGCCATGGCCGCGGCGAAGGCCCTCGCCCAAGCCGGCGTCGCCGATGCAGCGCGTCTGCGAGACGCGGCGGTCGCCGTCCTGGCCACTCAGCCCGCGCTCAAGCTTCAATACTGCGAGATTGTCGACCTTGAGACAATGGCGCCGGTCGCCTCGACCGCAGGGTTGAGCTGCGCCATCGCGATCGCCTGTCATCTGGGCGCGACGCGCCTGATCGACAACGCCGATCTTTGATCAGGCCAGACTGAGATAGACCGCGGCCAGCAGAATCAAGGCTCCGATCAATCGTCGGGTCATGATGCTACGGCCCACTTGCTTCTCCGAGTTGGAGAACCAATGTCCGACGACCCACACCAACGCGACGCTCCAAAGGCCGCGGGTGTTGTAGAGGACGTTGGTGACGGTGACCTCTTGGTAGACCGCGATGCAGTAGGCGATACCCATGGCCTGAACGGTCAGCAGCAGCCCGCCGCCGAAAGCCCAGACGACCATCGGGCGGGGCATCTGACTTAGCGGCGCGGAGAAGAACGGGATCAGCGCGAACGACAACGTTCCCACCGTCAGGAACATCACCGGACCGAAATGGCCAAAGCCGAAAGCCGGGACCCAAAGCTGTTGCATCACATCCGTGGCGGCGAAGGCGATTGAGGCCAGGAAGGCGAAGCCAACGCTGACCAGCAATCGCTCACGATTCGCACGCCATTCACCGCCCAACAAGGCCAAAGCCAACGTCGTCAGGAAAGTAGCCACCCAGAGCTTCCAGCCCAGGCGCTCGCCGCCCGTCAGGAAAACCAAGAGAGCGACGAAGACGACCTTGGTCCCGAGCACTGGCGTCGCGATGGAGATGTCCCCCCGGCTGATCGCGATAAAGGTGAAGACCTGACCGATGAAAAACGCGGTGCCCGCCAAGACCGCGTGGGTGATGTTGGTCGCCGTGAAAGGTTCGCCCCCGTGCAGCAGCCAGGTCTGGAAAAGGACGGCCCCGATCAGGTTCACGATGAACAGCACCCTCCAAGGATGGCCGCCATCCATGGCTCGTTTGAGGGCCATCGCCGCCAGGGTGTAGCCCACGGCTGAGCAGAGAGGAATGACGATGGAGGCGGGAGAACGCATCAGGCAGCCCAGAACGAACCCCCTTCCCTCCCTGCTGGCGAGTCCGAAGCAAGAAAACCGCCCAACAGGTCAGCCATGACCTTGCCCCGTGCCCACCCGCGGGTATGCTGGAGTCATGGGGCAATTTTCTTATAAGAACGAGGCTGTCGATCCGCACCGGAAGATTCTCTCCGAGCAACTTGTCATGGATTTAGAGCATGTCGGCGAGGCGCCTTTGCTCGCTCTCGCCAAGCAGATTCCCGGCGGCTACATCCACCGCAAACCCTTCCTGCGCGACGCCAAGTGGCTGTTCAAGAAACGTCTCGGCCATCTGGCTTTGGATGCGGCCGCCATCGCCGAGCACCTTCCTTGGTATGCCGAGGCCCTGAAGTGCGATAAGGCGAAGCTACTCGAACACTTGGACGAACTCGCCGGCGCCATCGGCGGTCCGCGCGCCGCGCTGCTCTGCGTGCTCTGGAACAATAAGGCTGAACAGAAGGATGCCGCCCTGCCCGCCGATCTCCTCCCGCGCCTGCTGACCAACGCCAAGTCGCAGGCCAATAAGCCTGAAGCGAAGGCATGGAAGGCGGTCATCGCCAAGCTCGGCGGCACATCGGAAAAGGAACCGCTCGACTCCGTCGACGCCCTCGACTCCGCCGGCAAGACCGTGCGACGTCTTCTGCAAGAGCTGTCTCAAGGCAAGGCGGCCCGCGAAAACGAAGGCCGCCAGATCCGCCGGCAGCATGCCAATGAACTCGAAGCGAAGGACGGTGAGATCCGCAAGGCCCGCGAGGAGGCCGGACGTCAGGCCCAGGAAGCCACCAAGCAGGCCGCCGCGCTCGACGCGAACATCGTGGCCCTGCAAGCCAAGTTGACCGCGGAAGAAACCGAAGTCGCCCGCCTGCGCGGCGAACTGGATCGCGCCCGCGAGCACGTAGCGAAGAAGGCTCGCGAGATCGCCGAAGAACTCCTCTCCGAGGAGATCCGTCCTTGGTTGGCCGACGCGCGCACCTTGAAATCCGCCTCCGAAGAAGTAGGCAAGCTCCGGCAACTTACCACGGAGACCGTCGAGAAGGTGCGCAAGGCCCAGCGCGACGCCGACCCCTTCCTCGCGAAAGAACATGAGCTCCGCCAGGCCATCCCGCAGATGGAGGAGATGCTCAAGCTGCTCCGCCGCTACCTGCGCACCGCCGGGCAGGCGCTACCGGAAGTCGTCACCCTGGAGAAGCGACTCACGGAGCATATCGAGAAGGTCCGCTACGAACTCGAGAAACGCGACCAGCCCTCCGACCCTTTCCTCGAGCGTATCTCGGCCAAGATCAACGGCGCCGATGCGCGCGAATTGAAATCCATCGAGAGCGCCCTCCTTCTGGCCGAAGAGTCCGGCCTCGTCGACTCGCGCCACGCGGACCTTTATCGCCGCGACATCCATCGCCGCCGTTCCTACATGGCGGACCGGGCCTTCCACGAACAGAAGCAATCCGGACCCCTCGCGCTGCTAGAGCGCGCGGTAGCCACCGGCGAGAAGGCCCGCCTCGCCCTCGATGCCAATAACTTCGCCTGCCTCCGTCAGGATTACCTCGGCCTGCGCCTGACGACGAAGAAGAACGCGCAAGGCGAAAGCCGCTTCCTCCTCGACGCCGCGGCCAGACAGAAGGTCGTCCAACTCGCCGAGAAGCTGGCCGACGATGCGCCCGGCCTCCACGTATGGGTGAGTTTCGACGGCCAGCAGACGGCGCTCAAGACGACCAACTCGCGCGTGCGGGTCACCTTCAGCCGCGCCGGCGCCAAGGCCGACCATGACATCATGGACCTGGTCGCCAAGGACAAGACCGTGGAGGCGCCGTGGTTCGTCGTCAGCGACGACATCGAAGTACGTGATGCCACCGCCCGCGAAGGCGCCTACATCATCTACAACGACGCGCTGATCCAGCTCCTGGTCAACCGCGGCATCCGCGCTTAAACAAGACGGGCGCATCCTGCGATGCGCCCGTAAGCTAAGAAATAAGAACCTCGCTTATTTCTTCTTCTTGGCCGGTGCAGCCGTCAGCGGCGGCGGGAGCACGCCGGCGAAATCCTCAGCCTTCAGGCCCGGGTGGAACATATCGAAGGAATACTTGCTGGGCTTCCATTCCACGACCGGGGTGACGTCGGCCTTGGCGGGCACTTCGAGGCCGAGGCCCCAGAAGACGCCGTTGACGAGGAGACGGCGGAGCGATTCGTCGGCGAGGTCGCTCGCCGAAGCCATGGTCGTCGTCATCACTCGATTCTTGGAGCCGGCGGCATTCGGGACCTCACGGGTCCAGGCGACGGCCATCGCGGGAGAATTGACGCCCTGCTCCTGCTTATCGATCGCGCGCTTCTTCACGCGCTCGCTCAGCGGGTCCTGCGGATTCATGCCCTTGAGCACCAGGCCGCGGAGGAGGACCTGGGCATCGGCGGGCGGGTAAGCCTCATAGACATCGGTGTCGCCAAAGATGTCGCCAACGCCGTTGAGGATCGCGAGCTTCTCGGCACCGGGCTCGACGGCGGTGCGGGTGGCTTCGCCCTTGTGGTTACCCCAATGGCTGACCCAGGTCTCGCCGAGCACGTTCTTACCAAAGCCTCCCTTGTTGTTCCAGTTATAGGCGACGAAGGCGCTCTCCTTCGGGATACCGTTGAAAGCATGCGTGCTGGTGCGAGTAGCGACGATGGGCACGCCGCGCTTGATGGCGGCGTCGAACTTCGCGAGAGCGCCTTCATTCCACTTACGGAAACGCAGGCCGAGCACGAGGGCATCCGCGGTGTCGAGGGCTTCAGGCTTACCGAGGGAGGCGCCGTTCTTAGGATTGATCACGCCCTCGTCATGGGAGAAAAGAACGGTGCACTTGAAGCCATGGCGCTCGGAAAGGATACGGGCGATCATCGGTAGGGCTTCTTCGGAGCGGTATTCTTCGTCGCCGACCAGGAGCACGACGTGTTTGCCAGCGCC
>Ga0209134_10000368_pt1 | contig 11831 bp, 8 predicted proteins | sample LauGreSp1BDMLBSN_2_FD_187566 | JGI IMG/M metagenome (GOLD analysis project Ga0209134, IMG submission 187566) | Freshwater lake microbial communities from Lake Michigan, USA - Sp13.BD.MLB.SN (SPAdes) (version 2) | ecosystem: Environmental > Aquatic > Freshwater > Lake | place: Lake Michigan, USA... | reverse complement strand
AAATAATCTAAAATAACGATATTGGTGGTTGTATCAACCTTCTCTAAACAGCTTTCTCCACTGCTGAATGTTTTTATTTTTACATCAGTTCCAAATCTGTTATTTAAAAAAAGTTTTAAATCTTTTGCTAATAGTTTATTATCATCAACAATGTATAAGTTTAATTTTCGCTTTTCCATTTTGTACTCTTTTTTATATCAGTAATATTTTATAATACAAAGGATGAAATATTGATTAGTTATAGTGTTACATATTTTTAAAATAAACTTACATAGTTCACATATTTGTAAATATTTATTTATTTATTTTTTTATGAGAGTCTAAGGAATTATACTAATTATTCAATAGATTTTTATTTATTTGAAAATAAGTTGAATGAAAACGCTTCTGCTTATTAAAAAATAATGCAAATAAAAAAATTTAAAATTTGGTTGTTGAAATTACTTTTATTGATAATGTTTTCATTATTGAAAAAATTATCTCGCATTAAACAGCCAGCCACATGGGTCCGTTGTTTTTTGACCTTTCCAGATTTGTAGGTTCATGCTAGTTTTACCATCCTCATCTAGTATTGTTCCAATAGCTTGTTTAATTGTTACTTTATCACCTTGTTTTACAAACACATCACCAATATTGCTGTAAACACTAAGATATTCTCCATGTCGTATAATAATTAATTTACCCCCGGTTGGTGAAATAGCTATACTAGTTACTTCTCCCGAAAATACTGATCGTGCTTGTGAGCCTTTATTGGCGCAAATTTCTACACCGTTATTATTCATCATAAAACCTTTTATTGCAGGGTGTTCATATTCGCCATAAGGCTGACATATAACACCTTTAATTACTGGCCATGGTAGTTTTCCTCTGCTACTCGAAAAATCTACACCTAAGGCTTCTGCTTCCGCTGTTAATTCGGGAGCGGTAGCTTTTGTTACTGCAGTTTTGGTTTCTGTTTTTGTTTTTGATGTTTTTATTTTTGTTTTATTTTTCTCAGCTTTCTCAGCTTTTGCTAACTTTTCTGCTGCAATTTTAGCAGATTCTTCAACCTTCCGTTTTATTTCTGCTTCTATAAGCCGCTTGATTGCAATTTGTAAATTCTCAGCATCACGTTTTTTCTTTTCAAGTTCTGCTTTTAATTCTTTTTCCTGTTGTTGTAATTCACTTAATACAATTTCCTGTTGTTGTTTTTCACCATCTAGTTGTATTTTTTCATCCTTTTCAGTTCCTAACAAAACATTTTTTTCATGTCGTTGTTCTTCTAATTTGTTTAATTTACCAGTTAAAACAACTTGTGTTGCTATTATTTCATTTGCCTGTTTTTTTCTAAAGGTGGCATATTGTTGAAAATATTTTATCCTCATGTAGGCTTGATTAAAATTACCTGCCGAAAATAAAAACATTATTTTTGTGTATGAGTCTTGATTACGTTGCGCAAAATAAATCATCTTGGCGTATTCTCTTTTTAGTTTTTCTAAACTGGCTTTTAATGAATTTACTTCAGTTACATTTTTTTTGATTCCGGAATTTATTTCCGCTAACTCACTATTAATAGTGCTAATTAATTCTTCCCTTACTTTAATTTTTGTATTAATCACAACAATAGTATTTATTTGCGATTTTTTACTTGCTTTAGTTTGACTCAATTGGGAGTTCAGTTGTTTGATATCATCATTCAACCTATTTTTTTTACTTTGTAAATCTTTTTGAGAATATTGAGTTTTTGTTTGAGAAATAATGGGGCTATAAACACTACTAAAAAAGAAAATGAAGCAAAAGAAAATGCTAATGTTACTCTTTTTTGGTAGGAATTGCTTCATAGCTTTTTGGAATATTCAATGTTAATTTTTGAGGTTGATTTATCTCAATGCGAACATAGTTAATTTTAAGGTCAATTTTCTTCTCTGCTTTTATCTCAATATTAACATTGTGTGGTGCAAAAACAGAGTCTGGTGCAAAAAATTTTTCATATTTTGCATGAAAACTTCTGTTTGTAGATATATCTTCAAAATCATTATTGATAATTTTAAAATTTTCAGGATTCAATCTCATAATTTGTAAAGATCGTTTTAACGAATCCTGACCGCTATTTATACGGCGAAGTTTACGCTTACGTTCTGTACTTAACAAATAATGGCAGTTATCTCTATCTACAACTGGTTTCATTTTACTGTCATCATCATCAAAATCGGCACTATTTCCAATTAAAGCAGCTTGTATAAGATCAAAATCTAAATCAGCGTTTAATAATTGGTTTATGTAATTAAAATCGCCTTTAAAATATTGTTTCTTCACATATACCACCATTTTTACAGAATCTTTGGTGATTAATAATTTGGCTATATCAATTAATCCAACAGCCTGTATCGAAATCCAAATAGCACTATCTCTTCTTGCTCTTACTCTTATATCTAAATTGTGTGATTCTCCATCAATATTAACTTCAACATCTGCTTTTGCATATAGCCAGTTATATTTTAATTCGTTTTCTATAATATGTTTTGAGAGTGATTTGGCAGTTTTAAATGATAATCGACACTTGCCAATAGTATCCTCAGTTTGTAATGTTGTAGTTTGTTGTAAGTTTTTTTTCGATTTACAGGATAAGCCAAAAAACAACACGCTTATCATGCTTAATATCGGTAAATAAATATGGTATTTTTTAATCATTTAATTTTTTTTCAGCTATTTTTTTTTCTAAAAATTCAGAACCTTGTCCGGCCATTTTTGCTTCTTTCCAAATTGTTACGGCTTCTTCTTTTTTATCTAATTTATAAAGTACATCTCCATAATGTTCTAACAAAACTGCGCTTTTATTTCCCATTTTTGCAGCTCTTGAAAGCCAAATTTCAGCTTCTTTGTATTTTTCGAGCTGGTATAATATCCAACCGTAGGTGTCAATATAAGATCTATTATTGGGGGATAATTCATTACTTCTTTTAGAGAATTTTTCCGCCTTTTCTAATTTGTCTTTTCTTAAAGATAAATAATAAGCGTAGTTATTTAAAATAGAAGAATTATCCGGATCAACTTTTAAAGCATCCTCGAAAGCTTTGTCCGATTTTTCAAATTCTTTATTATAATTATAAGCTTCACCTAAATTTGAGTAAAATTGCAATAGCAATGGGTTATTTTCGATAACAAATTCTAAACCATCATTTAATGAGGCAATTGCCTTAGTGTAATTTTTAAGAGTTATGTTTGAAATTCCATTAAAAAAATACGGTAAAGATTGGTTTGGAAATAATTCCATTGATTCATTACTATGAGCTTCTAAAGCTATATATTCTCCTAATTCAGATTCAACAATCATTAACTGATTCCAAATTGCAAAATTATTTTTATCAAACTTAACGGCTGTTTCATATTCTTCACGCGCCTCTTTTAGTTTTTTATCTTTAAGCAAAAAGTCAGCATAAATACTGTGTGCATCTGCCGAATTTGGGTGTAATTTTAAAGCAAGATTACAAAGTTCATAAGCTTGTTTCTTATAGGTATCATCAACTTCAGATAATTCATAATAGGAAGCTAAAATTTTTATTTTTGTTTCAACGTCTAGGTCTGAATTTTCAAATGCTATTTTTATTTCTTTATAAAAGTTTTCTTTATCGTTTTGAACTTTATAATATTCTGCTAAAGCTAAATGTACAAATGGATTTTTAGGGTCAATTTTCAAAATCTCCTGATAAGTATTCATTGCTTTATCATTTTGATTTGTCTCTTGATAAAACTCTGCTAAGAAAGTATAATACCTTGCCTCACTAGGATTAGATGCGATTAGTTTTTTAAATTCAACCTCTATTTCATTATTTTTTTTCAGTTGTTTAAGTAATTTTATCTTGTTTAAAGTAAACGTTTCGTTTTGCCCGAATTTTTTTTCTAACTCATCATAGGTTTTGTATGATTTTTCATAATTACCGCTGTACATATATTCTGCCGCCAAGCCTTCAAGAAATTCGGGGCGATTAGGATAATTTTTAATTAGTCTTGAATAAATTTCACCGGCCTGTTCAAACTGACGTTTATTATGCAAGCATTCGATATATAGTAGTTGATACCATTCATTTTTAGGATCGGCATTGGCGCATTCCTTTCCGTATTTTAAGGCCACATCGTATAAACCGTTAAACCTATAGATGTTGCCTAATTCATATTTTACAGCAGCTGATGAAGGATCAAGTTTTATACATTCTTTAAATTTATTTTCAGCTAGTTCAATATTGCCTTTCATTCTTTCCTTGCAGCCTTCAATAAAATTATAAGCAAAAGTTATTTGATCTTGATCTGTAATACTTTTTGCATTAACTTTTGGGTTAACTGTTTTGGCAGTTTGCTTAGTTGATTTACAAGAGGTAAAAACAACTAAAAAACACAGCAGCAAGTTTAAATATATATATGTTTTAGATTTCAAATTTTCATTAAACATCCCTTTATAATCAAATGATAAACATTTTCTTAAAAGGATGAATTTGTTTTATTAAAAAGTAATGGTTGTATAGTCACTCATACTTAAGTCTAAGGATTTTCCTTTTACTTCGGCGCCTTCTCCAATCATACTATTTGCAATTACGGTATTACTTAATTTTGTATTAGATTGAATTATACTATTTTTTACAATAGCATTATTAACTGCGCTTCCTCCGCCAATAGATACATGAGGTCCAACTACTGAGTTTTTAATAGTAACATTATCGCCAATATAACAAGGTTCGATAATTGTACTGTTTTCTGTAACAATATTTTTACCTTTTAATTCGGCTGTACCAATATTGAATTCTAAAACACGTTGATTTGTATAAACTGTTGCATCTTTATTACCACAATCTAACCATTCTGTAACTCTACCAGGTGTAAACACAATGCCTTTTTGCTTCATGTTTTCAAGAGCATTCGTCAATTGAAATTCTCCTTTTTCGGTAATGTTGTTATCTAATAAATATTGTAATTCTTTTTTAAGGTTATCTCCATCTTTAAAATAATAAATGCCGATAATAGCAAGATCACTTATAAATGTTTCCGGTTTTTCAATAAAATCAGTAATTACACCTGCATCGTTTAATTTTACAACACCAAATTGGCGCGGGTCTTCAATTGCTTGTACCCAAATAACACCTTCTTGATTTGTGTCCATCACAAAGTCTGCTTTAAATAAAGTATCTGCAAAAGCAACTACTGTTTTACCTGTGATAGATTCTTTAGCACACATAATAGCATGTGCAGTTCCTAAAGCTTTTTCCTGATAGCAAATAGTACCTTTTGCGCCTTGATCCTTTGCAATTTTAATTAAATTTTCTTCAACTTCTTTTCCAAAATCAGAACCAATAATAAAGGCAATTTCATCAACCTTTTCGCCACAAACTTTGGCAATATCTTCTACTAATCTTTGAACTATAGGTTTTCCGGCAACTTGTATAAGTGGTTTAGGAACAGTTAAGGTATGAGGTCTCATACGTTTTCCTTTACCTGCCATTGGTATAATAATCTTCATAAATTTGTTTTAATTCTGTAATAATTATAAACAAATATAATATTAAATAGTTGAGATTTAATCAAATACCGGATAAGAATATCTGTTAAATAACCACAAAGAAATAAGCGTTAAAAGTGTGTTACTAGATATTCTATTGAGTCTTTTTTATGATACTACAAACAGCCTGTTCTTCCTCCATCAACAGGTAAATTTATCCCATTAATATAAGAAGCGGCAGGCGATGCTAAAAAGGCTACAGCATTAGCAATTTCAGATGCTTCAGCAAATCGTCCCATTGGTATTTCTGAAATCATTTCATTTGTAACTGATTCTAAAGCATGCCCTGTTTTAGAGGATTTATTTTCGATAATTGTTTTTAAGCGAACAGTTGATGTTGCGCCTGGTAAAACATTATTAACAGTGATATTAAATTTACCTAATTCGCCCGCTAAAGTTTTTGCCCAATTAGCAACAGCAGCCCTTATTGTATTTGATACTCCTAAATTTGCTAACGGTTGTTTTACAGATGTAGAAATAATATTAATAATTCGTCCGTATTTTGCATTTTTCATTCCTTCAATACAGGCTTGTGCTAAAATATGATTACAAATTAAATGATTATTAAAGGCTGATAAAAATTCTTCTGGTTTTGCTAAATGAGCAGGACCAGCCGCAGGACCACCAGTATTATTTATTAAAATATGAACTATGGGTTGACGTTGTAAATACGCGTCAACAATGTTTTTTAATTCTTCAGACTTGCTAAAATCTACACATAAGTAGGAGTGAAGTTGACCTGCACTTGTACTTAATTTTAATTTTGTTGCTTTTAAGGCTTCTTCGTTACGTGCAATTAAAGTAACGCTTGCTCCTAAATTTGCTAACTCTAATGCTATTGCTTTACCAATTCCTTGCGTACTTCCGCAAACGATAGCTTGTTTATGTTTTAAATCTAAATTCATTTTTATTTTCTTTTAGTTTGAAAAAAATATTTTAATATTGATGAGCATTCATTTTCTAAAACACCTTTAATAACAGTTGTTTTGGGATGAAGAACAGTTTGATTTATTTTACTAAATCCTTTTTTTTCGTCGCTGGCACCATAAACAATTTTTGTAATATGACTCCAGTGTAACGCACCTGCACACATTAAACAAGGCTCTAAAGTCACGTATAGCGTACAATCATTTAAGTATTTTCCTCCAATTGCATTAGCAGCCGAAGTTATGGCTTGCATTTCAGCATGAGCCGTCACATCAATCAATCGCTCTGTATAATTGTGAGCTCTTGCAATTACTTTATTATCAGCTACAATGACTGCACCAACCGGAACTTCATCCGCGTCAAGAGCTTTGCGAGCTTCTTTCAACGCTTCGTTCATAAAATAATCATCAGAGTATAATTCCATTATCACAAAGAATTTAAAGCAGTATTTAATCTACTAATAACTTCGTCTTTCCCTAATAAAGCCAACATATCAAATAATTGTGCTCCACCAGCAACACCAGTTGTTAATACGCGCACTAACTGCATATCAATTTTACCTAACTCAGGTTCAACTGCTGTAAATTGGTTGTGAATTGAGTCAATTGTCCAGGTATCCAAACCCATTAATTTTTCTGTCAATTTTGTATAAGTAGACTTAGAATTTTCATTCCATTTTTTTGTCATTACTTTTTCATCATAGCTTGTTGGAGCAATAAAAAAGTAAGAACCTAAATCGTAAAATTCAGTAACAAAATGAGCTTTTTCTTTTACCAACCTACAAAATTCTTTCACAAAAGCTGTATCTTTTTTAATTCCTTTTGCTTCCAATAAAGGGGTTACAGATGCTGCCAATTGCTCATCTGTTTGCATACGTAAATATTGTTGGTTAAACCATTTTGTTTTTTCAGGATCAAATTTGGCGCCTGATTTATTTACACGCTCAAAAGAAAATTCATTTATTAATTCTTCTTTAGTTAATATCTCACGATTATCCCCAGGATTCCAGCCCAAAAGCGCCAACATATTTATAAAAGCATCTGCTGTAAAACCAGATTCTTTATAACCAATATAACTTTCTCCTGTACGTTCATCATGCCAGTTAATAGGAAACATTGGAAGCCCTGACTTATCACGTTTTGATAATTTTCCATTGCCATCCGGTTTTAAAATTAACGGTAGATGCGCTAATAAAGGCATATCTGCTTCTAAACCTAAATAGCGATAAATTAAAATATGAGAAGGAGCACTTGGTAACCACTCTTCACCACGCACAGCATGAGTAATTTTCATTTCAATATCATCAACGATATGCGCCAAATGATAAGTTGGCATCCCATCTGATTTTAATAAAACTTTATCATCTACCTGGCTAGAGTTTACAGTAACCCAGCCACGAATAATATCATGAAAGCGAATTTCTTCATTACGAGGAACTTTTAAACGAACCACATAAGGAGTTCCGGCATCCATTAATTTTTTAACTTCATCTTCAGGTAATGTTAATGAGTTACGCATGTTTTGGCGAGTAATTGCATTGTATTGAGGAGCAATAACTTTAGCAGCTTCTAAACGTTTACGCATTTCATCTAATTCTTCGGAAGTATCAAATGCAACATAAGCGTGCCCTGAAGCAATTAATTGATCAGAATATTTTTTATAAATACCCAACTCTTTTCTCTCGCTTTGGCGGTAGGGCGCATAGGGCCCGTCACCAAAACCAACTCCTTCGTTTGGTTCTATTCCGCACCATTTTAGAGCATTAATAATATATTCTTCAGCGCCATTTACATAACGGGTTTGATCTGTATCTTCGATACGTAATACAAAATCACCGCCATGTTTTTTGGCAAATAAATAACTAAATAGGGCAGTACGAACACCACCCATATGTAAGCCACCAGTTGGACTAGGCGCAAAACGTAAACGAACTCTTTTTTCCATAATATAATAAGTTGCTAAAGATACACTTTTATAAGATTTTAAAGGAAGATTTTTTAGCCTGTTTTAACACTAAATTGCCCTTGAAAAGAAGTGGATTTTTATTTTATTTTTCTGTTTTATATAGCAGATGGTTATGGGATCAGTTTTTGGAAATAAATAATAATATACATGAAATTAAAAGAATTTAACCCGTTTTTGTTTTATAGCGAACAACTACAAACCTTATTAGAAAAAGCATCCAAGCAAAAAAATCCAGCACTTTGGTTGCATAAAAATAATGTAAGATCTATTTTATTTATGCTAGAGGGCTTAACTCGATTACATAGTAACGCCTTTGAAGAAAAGTTATTTGATAAATGGAACAAACGTTTTAAAAAATTAGAAGATGTTTTTGGGGAAATTGAACAATATTCGACTCTAGAAAATGAGTTGAAATTAAATAAGAATATTTCGAAGGAAATACTAAAATATTTCACAGTAAATACCAATAATTATCTTGTAAAATGTAATCAACGTTTACAGGAAAAAGATTGGTTCAATAATAAATTAAAATCTTTTGATTATAAATTAAGTGAGTTTGATGTAGAATATAATCAAGAATATATTGATGAATTAAAATATTCGATTGTTGATGAAATACAATCTATTTTAAACTTTACAAAAAAATCCAATTTTCATTTTACTAAAATGGAAGAGGAAGTTCATGAACTGAGGCGAAAGTTACGATGGCTGAGTATTTATGCTAACGCGCTTAACGGGTTAGTACAAATTAAAAAGTCAGACAAAAAAACCAAGTTTCACATTAATTATTTTACTAAGGAGATTTTAAATTTACCTTATAATAAACTCTTACCAAGACCTAAAAATACTGCTATTATTGAATTTGATCATGATTCGTTTTTCGCATTAAGCTGGATTATTGGAGAACTTGGGAAGCTAAAAGATAGTGGTATTAAAATTCAAAAACTGGCGGATGCTATTTATATAATTGAAGATATTTCAATAGATGATGCAAATAAAAAAGCCACAACTATTTTAGGTTTAAAAATGAATGTTAATGAAGCTATTTTAAATCAAGCTTCTAATGTTTTAGAAACATTTTTAAGTAAAGATGAAATTTTAAACTCTTTGGTTATCGGATAATAACCATTTTGCCAATGCCCTTTTTAAAAAATGTATCAGCATCTGTTTGGTTTTTTTCTACAGCTTGCCCATTATGGCGTGTAATAACTCTATATAGGTAAACTCCATTTGCCAATTTATCACCATACTCATCTTTGCCATCCCATGCATAATCTGTAATGTTGCGGCCTATGCGCATATTGCCAAGTTCATCTTTATTAATTTCTTTAACTACTTTACCGGTAATAGTCATAATTTGAATAGTAAAAATATCTGGTATTTCACTGCCTGTTAACGTAAATACAAAACGTGTGGATGTGCTAAATGGATTGGGATAATTTAAAACTTCGGTTACAGTTTGTTTATTAATAATTTCAAATTGAATATTATAATCTATCGAACCTGAAACATTATTGCTTCTATCAGATGCCTGAACAATTAATTTGTATTTTCCATCAATGGCAAATTCAGGTTTCCATTCTATTTTACAAGAATTGCTTGGTAATTGAGCTGGTGTAAATTGTAATCCATTACTAAAGAATATTCTTTTTTCGCTAGCTTGATTTGGATATTTAATAAACACTTTAAAATTACTTGTATCATTAAGAGCTAAAAATTTATTTTCATCTTTTAGTGATACTAATACGTGAGGTTTAGACGAAATAATATCTCCATTTAAAATATGTGAACCATCAAATGTTACATCTAATAATGGATTAATATTATCCTTACTCACATTAAAACCAATTCGTATAATATTATTAAAGTGATATTGTTCAAGTTGATGTCTTGAGTTTAATTCAGGATTTACATCAACCCATAAATAATTAAAACCAGGAAAATTCAAACTATTAAAACTAATTGTATCAATAATGATTTGATTAGGAATAAACGGATTAGCTTTTAGTTTTTGTGGCAGTGGATGAATAATTCTGTTTGCATCCTCTATCCAATAAGTAACAACTAAACTATCAGTAAAAGGAATTGTGCTAATATTTTCTATTGGTAAACGAACAATTAAATTATCACCTTCCTGCAATGCTTGTAAAGATGAATTATTTGAATAGCCTTGTTGTGGATTTACAGCACATTCGGGAACAGGATCATAATAAACTTGCCATTTTTTTAGTTGTGGAGATGTTTTATAAATTTCATCTCTCATAAAAGCAACTAATTGTAGTTTTGGATGTGTAGTGGCAGATACGTAATGTGATAAATCATAAATATCAGTACTGTCTTTTGAGAATGTTGCTAAAGTATCTTTTGTACCATTTGATTTAATTCCAATCAGTTTAAGAACAATGCTATCTTTACTTGGAAATTCTAAAGATTCCTGTTTCCAATGTAAACTATTCCAATTTGTTGCAGGACCAATTATTTCGGAAGCAATATAACCATTTGTCCAATTTGTTTTTAAGGTGTCTTTTAAAACAATAATACTACTGTTATTGGCTCCAACTATTTCGTTTGCCTGGCCGGGGTTCATTCCTTTTCTTCCAAAAATAATAATCGGTAAGGAATCTTCTACGGTATATATTGCCTGACTTCCAAAACTCGCAAAGGCATTTAGTAAAGAAGTAGGAAAGGATTTTGTACGGTGGTTTTGCGACGAATAGGCTAAAATTCGTGTATTTATTGGTAAACTATTTAAGGCGTTTTGTAAATCTAATGTCCAAGTTGGAATGGCACCACAAAATGTTTGATCGCCAAAATCAAAAGCATTTAATGGTCTATCTCCTTTGCAATGGCAGTTTCCAAAAATACCTAATCCGTTTAATGGTGCATTAGGAGAAATGCTTTGGCGAGGTTGAGATGATATAGAATCAAAAATTGCAATTTCCCAGCCATTAAATGCACAACTTAATAGGTGCATTTCGTAATTATTAACGGTATAATGTATTGATGTCCAAGGGATAACTGAGTGGAATCCGGTGCGACATTCAAGTGAACTTTTTGTGTTTTCAAATTCAAATTTACGTGTAGCCCTTTTAAATTTTACAAATTGAAATGCATCATTTTTAAATTGATGAAAATGAGATTGACCCCAACCATTTTTATTACCATAAACCTGAAAAGAACTTTCTCGCCAATTAGTATAATCAGTTGGTAAAATTGAATCTTTTGATATTCTCCAAAAATAAACTGTACTATCCCCAAATGGCAAGTTAACAGTCCATTTAATAACTCCACCAATACTATTTATTAAAGTTGAATTTATTGGATTTGTAAATGTATCATTTGTATCTAATTCAAGTTTATAATTAGTAGATAATGCAAATGGATCAGCCGTTGTTGCCTTTAAAGTAATTTG
>Ga0209134_10000366_pt1 | contig 11853 bp, 14 predicted proteins | sample LauGreSp1BDMLBSN_2_FD_187566 | JGI IMG/M metagenome (GOLD analysis project Ga0209134, IMG submission 187566) | Freshwater lake microbial communities from Lake Michigan, USA - Sp13.BD.MLB.SN (SPAdes) (version 2) | ecosystem: Environmental > Aquatic > Freshwater > Lake | place: Lake Michigan, USA... | reverse complement strand
GATACGAACCTTACAAAGGCGAAATTTCTGGACGTAACAAAGGTTCTTTAATTTCTATGGAAAAAGGAAAAGCAATTCCTTATTCTATTGATAAATTGCAAGATCGTGGTAAGTTTTTTGTGGAACCAAATGCTGAAATTTACGAAGGACAAGTAATTGGAGAAAACTCTCGTGGTGATGATATGTGTGTAAATGTAACTAAAGAGAAAAAACAATCTAATGTTCGTTCTTCTGGAAATGACGAAAAAGCAAGAATTATCCCACCAATTATTTTCTCATTAGAAGAAGCTTTAGAATACATTCAAAAAGATGAATATGTTGAGGTTACACCAAAATCTATTCGTTTGAGAAAAATCTATTTGACAGAAACGGATAGAAAACGTTTTAAAATCTAATTTTATTACAACTATATTATAAAGAAAGTCCTGAGAAATCAGGACTTTTTTGGTTTAAGTAATTTGGAAAATTAGTAGATGTTTTGTACGGTTAATTACCGTAAAAAAAATCCCCAAGGAAAACCTTGAGGATTTTGTATATAAGAGAGTAAATTCTTTATTCAAATTTAACTTTCACTGTTTTGGTTTCACCATCTCGAATAAAAACTACATCAAGTTCATCTCCAGGTGTTATTTTAGTTAAAGCATCCATATAGCTATAAACTTCTTTAATCTCTGATGTTCCAATTTTTGTAATGATGTCACCTTCTTTTATACCTGCAATTTGTGCTGGTCTATTTTCGGTTACACCATCCACATGCAAACCATCACCATGTTCTGCATAATCGGGCATGATACCCATAGTTACTTTATACTTTGGTCTTGTTTTACCAGCATTATTTTTGGTTTTAGTAAAAGTAACTTTATCTAAATCGGCTACATCATTTGCAATTCTAAAAACATAATCTACGATGTTCGTAACGCCCGTATAATTTATTTTATCCTCATCATCGCTTGGTTTATGATAATCACTATGTGTTCCAGTAAAGAAATTCAATACCGAAATATCTTTTAAATAAAATGAAGTATGATCCGTTGGACCTACACCACTTTCTTCTAAAGTAATGTTGTAGCCAGCAGGTTTATTTTTTTCTACTAGTACTTTAAACTCGGTAGCAGTGCCTATGCCTCCAACAATTAGATCTTTTTTAGGGCTTAAACGACCAATCATGTCCATGTTAATCATAGCCACAACATTTGGATATTTTGCTTTTAGAGTTTCTGCCATGTGTTTAGAACCTATCAATCCATCTTCTTCGCCAGAGAATAGAGCAAATATATAATTCACTTTTTCGGTGGTTTTATTTTTGCTAAACATACGCGCCAACTCTAAAACTCCCGAAACTCCAGATGCATTATCATCGGCACCATTGTGAATTTCGCCTTTCGAATTTGCTTTGGTAGAATTGTTATGCTCGTTAAGTCCTAAATGGTCGTAATGCGCTCCAATAACGATAGTTTTAGAAGATTTATTGTCCAAGTAAGCAATTACATTTCTTCCGGTATTAGCGACGCTATTATCGTTAATAGAGTCCTTAGTATTCAATCGAACTTTATAATCAAATTTTTGGATGTAATTTTTTCCTTCGTATGGTTTCAATCCTAAAGATTTAAATTGAGTCGATAAATAATCGGCTGCTTTTTGTTCTCCTTCAGATCCCGTTAATCTTCCTTTTAATGCCTCGGAAGCTAAATAAGAAATATGTTTTTTTAGTAATTCTGGTTTGGTATTTTCTGTCTCGTCCGAATCTATCCAATCTGCTATAAAAACATTGGTTTCTCTTTTAGAATCTTGCATTCGATTACTAGACCAAACTAATTTTTTTCCATTTGGAGAAAACATAGGGAATGCATTGAATTCGCTTTCCCAAGTAATTTGTTTCAAATTTGCACCATCCAAATCAATCATATACAATTGAAAATCATAGCCATGGGTAGAATGATGGTTGGATGAAAAAATAATTTTTTTATCGGAAGGATGAAAATAGGGTGCCCAATTTGCTTTTCCCAAATGGGTAATTTGTTTAATATCCGATCCGTCTACATTACAAGTATAGATTTCCATTTCAGTTGGAGCAACTACATTGTCTTTTAGTAAAGCTTTATAATCCGCTATTTCTGCTTCGGTTTTTGGGCGAGAAGAACGAAAAACTAATTTTTTGCTATCGTGAGAAAAGAAACTTCCTCCGTCATAACCCAATCCATTGGTGATTTGTTTCAAATTAGTTCCGTCAATATCCATCGTCCAAAGCTCTAAATCACCAGAACGAATTGAGGTAAAGGCTATTTTTTTACCATCAGGAGAAACTACTGCTTCAGCATCATAACCTGGAGAATTGGTTAATTGTTTTACAATTTTGCCATCCAAATCAGCCATGTAAATTTCAAATTCAGGATATACTGCCCATAGGTATTTGCCGTCATGCGGTTTTGGTGGTGCAGGACAAGCTTCATTTGAAGCAAAAGTAGAAGCATAAATAATATGTTTTCCATCGGGCATGAAATAAGAACAAGTAGTTCTTCCTTTTCCAGAAGAAATTGCTTTTAATTTATCGGTAGAATAGGGTTGGTTTTGTAAATCCAATAGGTAAATTTGGTCACAAGACATACCCATTTTAGGATTGTTTACTTGCAACGTAAGCTTGTTACCATCCGGACTAAAATAAGCCTCGGCATTATCCCCTCCAAAAGTAAGCTTTTGAATGTTTTTTAGATTTTTCTCTTGTCCGTTAGCGTTAAAGCAGGCAAAAACTACTAATAATTGAAAAAATGTGGTTTTGTTAAAGATAATTGAATACATATATGTGGAATTAAATAATGGTGCTTTTTGGTGTAAAATATTTATCGAATAAAAAAAGTATACCCCAATTAGTTAAACTAATTGAGGTATTACTTTTTATTCGTTTATAGCTTCTTCGTATTTTTCTGCAACTTTTTTCCAGTTGATTAAATTGAAGAAGTTTTCGATATATTTTTTACGATTATTTTGATAGTTCAAATAATACGCATGCTCCCATAAGTCAATTGCTAAAATAGGAGTTCCAGCAACTTCTGCTCGTGGCATTAGCGGATCATCTTGGTTATTGGTATTTGTTATTTGAAGTTTACCTGCTTTATCTACAACCAACCAAGTCCATCCGGACCCAAATTGTTTATTAGCAGATTCTTTAAATTGGGTTTTAAAATCTTCAAACGATCCAAAGTCTTTATCTATAGCACTTGCCAAAGTGTCTGTAGGTTTACCTTTTCCTTTTGGAGTTAAAATATCAAAATATAAGGTGTGGTTATAATAGCCACCAAGATTATTTTTTAAATCGGTGTTGGATAAATCTAATTTTTTAAAGATATCTTCAATTGAAATGTTATCTAATTCTGTATCTGTTAAAGCTTTATTTAGATTGTTTGTAAACGTAAGGTATTGTTTTGAATAGTGTATCTCCATCGTTTGTGCATCTATATTTGGCGCAAGTGCGTCATAATTAAATGGCAATTGGATGAGCTCAAAAGCACCAGATTCTGCTTTTACGTCCTCAGGGGAACCAAGTGATAAATTTTCTTGTACGGAAGGAAGAGGTACTTCTACTACTTCAGTGTATTTTTTTCTCTTGCACGAACCTAATGCCAGAGCAAAAAGTGCACAAAATAAAAGTACTATAATTTTTTTCATTGGTTTATTTCTTTTTAACTAATGAGTGAATGGCTTCGATGTATAATTCTTTACATTCATCCTCTGTTAAATGACTTATTTGCATCCAAGCATTCATTTTGAAAGCATTTCTTAAATCATAAACTGGGTAAATTCTATTGTCAATAGTGCCATTTGTAGACTGCTTGTATAAGGCATAAAGGCGTAATTGAACATCTTGTGGTAAAGATGCTTGCGACATAGTATTTGCTAACTCTATGGCTTCTTCAAAACGAGTTTCTAAATCTTTTATTGACATTTATTTTGTTGCAATAATGGTTCTGTTTCCAATAGCTTTTTGTTTCAAGCTAACATTAATAGTTGTTCCAAGAGGAAAATACAAATCTACTCTTGAACCAAATTTTATAAATCCTGCATCGTCACCTTGTCGAACTTGCATTCCTTCTTCTGCATAATTCACTATTCTTTTAGCTAATGCTCCTGCAATTTGACGGTACAATATTTCACCAAAAATACGGTTTTCAATGACTACAGTTGTTCGTTCGTTTTCGGTGCTCGCTTTTGGGTGCCAAGCAACAAGATATTTTCCAGGGTGGTATTTGCTATATTTCACTTTTCCACTTGTAGCGTAACGAGTAACGTGTACGTTTATTGGTGACATAAATATAGAAACTTGAATTCGTTTGTCTTTAAAATATTCTGGTTCGTATACTTCTTCTATCACTACTACTTTACCATCCACTGGTGCATAGATTACTTGATCGTTTGGTTCCAGATTTCTAACCGGATTTCTAAAAAATTGTAATACTATCAATAACATTGCCAATAAAAATAGCTGTATTGGTATTAATACCCAAGAATTATTGGATATATATGGGGTAGCCAATAATAAAATTGTAAAAACAAATGTAGAAATAAGAATAATCTTTGCGCCTTCTTTATGAAACATAATATAAAATTTGATAAAATAAAAATACGAATGGTGCTACAAATATAACACTATCTAATCGATCTAGGATGCCTCCATGTCCAGGCATTATTTTTCCGCTGTCTTTAACTCCTGCAACGCGTTTGAATTTAGATTCAATTAAATCGCCTAACGTTCCTATAACTCCAACAATTACGGCTATAATAGTCCAAATCTGAATCGATTTATCTAGATAAGCCGGACTAGCTTGGATGTAATATTTGGATATTAAATACCCTGCTACTATCGCAAAAATTATGCCGCCAACAAATCCTTCAATGGTTTTTTTAGGAGAAATGCGTTCCAATAATTTATGTTTTCCTACTGATTTCCCTACGATGTAAGCAAAGGTGTCGTTGGTCCAAATTAAAATAAAAAGGCCAATGATAATTTTAGGATTGTATTCTTTTACTCCAAATGAAATTTTAGTAATGAAGAAAAAAGGTAAAATAATATAGCCTAATAAGTAAATGATTTTAGAAGATGCAGAAATTTTTTGGATGCTATCACTAAAAAGAAAATGAATACATTTAAAAGAGATAAGCAGCGTAATACCAAGTAGTATTTGATAAAGCAAATTACTGTCTAAGGTAAGGGTGTAATGTTGTTTAGTAAGCCCAAACAATAAGTCTTCTGTCACTTTTTTATAAAAGCAAATTAAGGTAATGCCTCCATAAAACAAGAAAGCAAAAAGCATTGCTAGTATTTTTTTTAAATGCACCAAAGCACAAAATTCGTACACCGCAATTAGGAGGAAAATTCCAAATAAAATGAAAAAACTTTCATTAGAATAAAGTATGGAAGAGATAAGAAGAGTTATGTAGATAACTCCAGAAATCGCTCGCTTTAAAGTTTCATTCATGTTACAAATCTTCTAGTAACAATAAATAAAGATTTTTAGCAGAACTGCCATAAGTCAAGAAATCTTCATCTTGTACTTTTTCAAAATATTTTATTGTAGTAATATTGGTAGGATAATCTTTATCGTATTTCTTTTTTATAACTCGTAAACCATCACTTTTAGTTTCCAAAATCTGACTAGTAGTTGCTAGAATAACAATATTGTCGGGAAGTTCGTTTGGTTTTTTTTGTCTAATTTGATTTGAAGAAAACAATACCGATCCTTCGTCAGCTATTAAATTTTCGCAACTTGCAAAAAAGAATTTTGGAGCAACAGGATTAGTATATTCTAATTTATTTTCATCCAGAAAATTAAAAAGTTTTGGTTCGTTGCAAAGTACTTCGCTTTCAAACCAATCGTTTTCTTCAAGAATATTTTCAAATTGTTCTTTAACTTCGCTAAGATTTTCACAATAAATAAATTTACCACCATTTTTTTTGAAGTAATAGGTAAATAAATCATCTATAGCAAGATTGGAAGGTTCTGGAGTATTGTATTCGCTCAAGCTTTCCTCATCGGAAGCATTGTTACCGGCGCCAAATATTTTTCTAAAAAGACTCATAATGTTATATAAAATTCTTTATTTTTCACTTGAAAACTTTCAAAGATAAAAAAATCTTAATTCAAAAGCATTTTTGAATTAAGATTTTTTACTATTTTATATTTAAATTTATTTAAAGAGGTGTTTCTGGATTTTCTTCTGCACTAATTTGGTAAGGTCTTTTTCCAAAAATCGTTTCCAAATCGTCTTTAAAAATCACTTCTTTTTCTATTAGAATATCGGCAAGTTGTAACAATTTATCTTTGTTTTCTTTAAGAATTTCAATAGCTCTGTGATATTGCCCTTCAATTAAGATAGAGATTTCTTTGTCAATTGTCATTGCGGTATCTTCAGAATAAGGTTTGTTAAAATTATACTCTCCTTGACCAGATGAATCATAATAAGTAACGTTCCCTAATTTTTCATTCAATCCATAAATAGTTACCATAGCACGAGCTTGTTTGGTTACTTTTTCTAAATCGGATAAAGCTCCAGTTGAAATAGTATCAAATATTACTTTTTCGGCAGCACGACCACCCATAGTAGCACACATTTCATCTAGCATTTGATCTGGACGAACAATTAAGCGTTCCTCAGGCAAGTACCAAGCGGCACCTAAACTTTGTCCCCTAGGAACAATAGTCACCTTAATAAGCGGTGCTGCGTGTTCTAGCATCCAACTTACGGTTGCGTGACCTGCTTCATGAACTGCAATAGCTCTTTTTTCGGCGGGTGTAACAATTTTATTTTTCTTTTCTAATCCACCAACAATACGGTCAACGGCATCAAGAAAATCTTGTTTATCTACTGCAGTTTTGTTGTGACGTGCTGCAATTAATGCTGCTTCGTTACATACATTTGCAATATCTGCACCAGAGAAACCTGGAGTTTGTTTTGCTAAGAAATCAGTATCTAAACCTTCTACTTTTTTAAGTGGTGCTAAATGCACTTCAAATATTTCTTTACGTTCTCTAATATCTGGAAGATCTACATAAATTTGTCTATCAAAACGACCAGCACGCATCAGAGCTTTGTCTAAAACATCCGCTCTATTGGTAGCAGCAATTACAATTACATGGGTGTTGGTTCCAAAACCATCCATTTCTGTAAGTAATTGATTCAAAGTATTTTCGCGTTCATCATTTCCGCCTGACATATTGTTTTTACCTCTGGCACGACCTACAGCATCAATCTCATCAATAAAAATAATGGATGGCGATTTTTCTTTGGCTTGCTTGAATAAATCTCTTACACGGGAAGCACCTACACCTACAAACATTTCAACAAAATCAGAACCTGACAAAGAGAAGAAAGGTACCTTAGCTTCACCAGCAACGGCTTTTGCTAATAAGGTTTTTCCAGTTCCAGGAGGTCCAACTAAAAGTGCACCTTTAGGGATTTTACCACCTAAAACGGTATATTTTTCTGGGTTTTTAAGAAATTCTACAATTTCTTGTACTTCTTCTTTAGCGCCTTCTAATCCGGCAACATCTTTAAAAGTAGTTTTAACTTCTGCTTTTTCATCAAATAGTTTTGCTCTAGATTTTCCAATATTGAATATCTGACCTCCGCCACCACCAGCGCCACCCGACATTCTTCGCATGAAATATAACCAAACCCCAATTAATAATAGCATTGGTAGAAACCCAACAATTAAATCAGTCCAATCACTTCGTGTTTTAAAATCAAAATCTTTAAGTTTTTTTTGTTTTATAGCTTCATCCAACTTCTTTTGAAAAAGTTCATCATTTCCAGTATCAAAAGTATAATGTGGTCCTTTATTAACCCCTCCAAAAAGTGGATCTTTAGCAACTTTACTATTCGATTTATTTTTTAGAGCAGCAGCAGTAAGATAGGCTTCTGCTTCTACTTTATTGAAAACAATTACTTTCTCAATTTGACCACTATTTAATAGTTCATCAAATTTGGAAGACGAAATTTTTGTAGGATCCTGCAAACTAGTGCTACTAAAAATGTTTAAAAGTATAAACATAAAAATAATAGCTCCCGAGATCCACCATGGGCTAAATTTCAAACCACTAGGTTTTTTGTTGTCTGACATTATTTTGCTTTGCTTTTAGTTTTTATTTTCTATTGAAGTAATTTTAGCATCTCCCCACAATCCTTCAATATTGTAATATTCACGAATCTCTTTTTGAAATACGTGTACTACAATACTTACATAGTCCATCAATACCCATTCGGCATTTCCGGTTCCTTCAATGTGCCAAGGTTTGTCTTTAAGTTCTTTGGAAACTGTTTTTTGAATCGAGTTCACGATTGCATTTACTTGGGTGTTGGAAGTACCGCTGCAGATTACAAAATAATCGCATACGGCGTTGTTTATTGCTCTTAAATCAAGGATGTCAATATCATTTCCTTTTACTTCTTCTATTCCTTTAATGATGTTTGTTAACAATACATCAGTACTCACTGTCTTTTTTGTCATCTAAATTTTATATAATTCGCAAAGGTATCAAAAAATGTGCTTATTTTTGATGCTTAACATAAGTTTAAGTACCTAATTTAATAAAATACTTCCATGTCAATTATCAAACTCAATGCCATAGATTCAACCAATGATTTTTTGAAGGACCTTTCGCGCAAGCAACTGCTAGATAATTTCACCACTGTTGTAACACAAAAACAAACTAAAGGAAAGGGGCAAATGGGAGCTACTTGGAATTCGGAAGAGGGTAAAAACTTAATTATGAGTGTCTTGGTTAAAGATGTTTTGCAAAATGTGGACGAAATATTCCATCTAAATGTTGCAATTGCTTTATCCGTTCTTCAAGTTTTACAAGATATTAATATCCCTAATTTAAGTGTGAAATGGCCTAACGACATTATGTCAGACCATAAAAAAATTGGTGGCATATTGATTGAAAATAGTTTTAAATCGGACACGAAAATAGAATCGATAGTAGGAATTGGTTTAAATGTGAACCAACAGCAGTTTGAGAATCTTCCTAAAGCATCTTCAATGGCAGTGATTACTAATGTCGAATTTGATTTGGATATCCTATTAAATAAAATTATTTTTCAAATTAAGAAAAATTGCAGTTGGATACTTTCCAACCAATCGGATAAATTGTGGCAGGAATACCACAAACACTTGTTTAAAATTAATGTTCCAATGGCATTTGAAGATGTTAATCAAATTAAGTTTATGGGAATTATTCAAGGTGTTTCACCAGAGGGAAGACTTCAAGTTATATTAGAAGATGATTCGATAAAAAGTTATGGAATCAAAGAAATTCAAATTTTATTTTAAATAGAAAAACCTCGTATCAGTGAAGGATAGGAGGTTTTTTAATTTTATGTTGAATTGTTATTCCGTTGTAATCCCAACTTATAATTTATGCATATTTTCTGCCAAAGTTTCAATAAATTTAGTAATAGGTCCTTTGATCATCATGGCCATCATTGGATTGAAATCGCCTTCAAAATCTAACTTTACTTCGCTAGAATTTTCTGAAATAGTATTTATAGTAGCAATCAAGGAAAATGGTAATTTATCACTAGCAGCATTCAAAACTACTTTCGAATTAGGAATTCCTTCTTTCATTCGCAATTTAATTTCGGGCATACCTTTCAATCCAAAATTGAAAATATCTTCTCCAAGAACTTCAAATTTCGCAATGTTTTCAGGCATTAGTTTTTCAAAATTCTTAACATCTGACAAAGCATTATATAAATATTCTGCCGATTTTTCTACGATAACTTTTGGGCTTTCTAAGTTCATTTTTTTATGTCATTGCGAGGAACGAAGCAATCTCATCCTCAATTATTTTTATTTACACATTCCAAGTAGATGGGCTTTTACGCCATTCTTGCAAGGTTACTTGTTCTTCTTCGGTGATGTATTTTTTTTCAACTGCCAACTCTAATAAATGCTCGTAATTACTTAATGTATTTAAAGTTACATTGGCATTTTTAAAGTTTTCATCAGCAACGGCAAATCCGTAAGAAAAAATGGCAATCATTCCTTTTACATTAGCTCCTGCTTCTTTCAAGGCTTCCACCGCCATCAAACTACTATTTCCAGTTGAAATTAAATCTTCTACAACGACTACATTTTGTCCTTTTTGTAAAAAACCTTCCACTTGATTTTGTCTTCCATGCTTTTTTGCTTCTGGTCTAACGTATACAAATGGGAGTCCTAATTCTTCTGCAACGAGTATTCCGATGCCTATAGCACCTGTTGCAACCCCTGCAATTACGTCGGGTTTTCCATAAATTTCAGTTATTTGTTTAGAAAATTCATCACGGATGTAATTTCTAATCGCTGGAAATGAAAGAGTTAGTCGGTTGTCACAATAAATAGGTGAGTTCCAACCCGAAGCCCATTTAAAAGGATTTGACGGATTCAATTTAATTGCATTTATTTGTAAAAGCAATTCGGCTGTTTTTTCGGCTGTTTTATTATTAAAAATCATACTGCAAATGTATAAAGTTTTTGTGAACGACAAACCACTTTTTTTAACAAATCAAGTCGCTAAAGAAACCGACTTTCAACTGTTTTTGCTTGAAAGTGTTGACATAGAACAGCTTATATTGAAAATGTTCAATAATAAGATTAAAAAAGCCTATTTATATTATCCAGATGAGAAAGAAATTCTTAAAAAGGTTAAAGAAAAAATACCTGTTAAAAAGGCAGGTGGAGGCTTGGTTTACAATCCAAAAGGCGAAGTTTTGTTCATTTTTAGAAACGGAAAATGGGATTTACCCAAAGGCGGTTGCAACAAAGGAGAAGAAATTGAAGACTGTTCTACTCGTGAAGTAGAAGAGGAAACAGGGGTAAGTGGCCTTGAAATCACAAAAAAACTTCAAAAAACTTACCATGTTTTTAAACGAAATGGTATTTATCGACTCAAAATCACCCATTGGTTTGAAATGACTACCACATTTGAAGGAACTCCAATTCCTCAAGAAAATGAAGGTATTGAAAAGGTTGCTTGGCTTAATCCAGAAGAGATAAAACAAGCCTTGAAAAATTCGTACGAGAATATCAAATTATTGTTTGAAGAAATTTAAGACTTTAATTTCATTTATTTTGTATATTTGATTAAAATAATTTCAATAAATATGGCAACCATTACTATTTCGTTTCATTCACAAGACGATTCGCAGTTAGAGGCTATTAAGGCTTTTATGAAAAGTTTAAAAATTAAATTTGAAATTTCTAAAGAAAAAGCTATCAAATTAACTAAAGAGCAACAACAAATTTTAGATAGCCAAATTAACTCTGAAAAATCTGCTTATACGAAAGCTGAATCTCTTTATGATGATTTAATAAATAAGTATGAATTATAAGGTTATTGTATCTCCAATAGCTTCTAAAAATATAGAAGATGCTGCAGAATATTATATTCACCAAGTAAGTAAAAAAGTTGCACTCGATTTTTTAAATGATTTCAAAGTGACCTGTAAAGCAGTACAGAAAAATCCTTTTTATCGTTATCACGATAACAATTATAGATTTATACCTTTTAGCAAATTTCCTTACATTGTTTTTTTTATTCTTGACGAATCTAGTAAGACGGTTTTCTTAAATGCAGTGTTTCATACTTCTCAAAACCCAAGTAAATTTCCAATAAAATAAACTTTATTTTTTTGAAATTTCCGGATATTATGTTTTATTAAGAAATAGGAATTGAATTTAAATTCCAAAAAATCATAATTCATAATTATTAATTCCTATTTGGCTTTATCTTTGCCAAATGAATAATAATCCACACTCTACCAATTTACTATTAAATTTAGGAATTGAAAGTCTAAATGAAATGCAAGAAATGGCAC
>Ga0209134_10000365_pt1 | contig 11942 bp, 12 predicted proteins | sample LauGreSp1BDMLBSN_2_FD_187566 | JGI IMG/M metagenome (GOLD analysis project Ga0209134, IMG submission 187566) | Freshwater lake microbial communities from Lake Michigan, USA - Sp13.BD.MLB.SN (SPAdes) (version 2) | ecosystem: Environmental > Aquatic > Freshwater > Lake | place: Lake Michigan, USA... | reverse complement strand
CACAGAAATGGTTTCCCACGACCATCAGAGACTGTCTATGGGAAAAAGGTTGGCAAGGTTTTAATCATTCCTATGGGATTTAATGACCTCCCATTTCGTGTTGAGAAAATACAACGAGGACAAGTCTTTTCCTCAGACATAGATCTGCTCAATGAAACTATTCCTTATGTGAAGGAGTCGATTACAAAGCTCTCAGCAGGCCGCTTTGAGCTAGTAGTAGATGTTTTACCTCAGCCTGAGTGGTGGACCATAGACATAGATAATCCACTTAGTGGCCTCTGGGGAGTAGATAACTTCTCAAAAATCACAGAGCTCATCACTAAACATAAAAGCAGCTTTAGATTTGATGACTACGACACCTTTGCCTTCGTCACAGGAAACGGATTACCAGGTCAGGCAGGCTTGGGATCTGCGCAAGCCTCATTTGGTTTGTCAGTTAAAAACTCTAAAACAGGAAGTATTAATGCTGTTCTGATGGCAGGAAACATCACTAACACCACCACATGGGTCCATGAATTTGGGCACTCACTGTTTTCATTAGAAGATCTTTATCTATTTAGCCAAGCAAGCTCAAATATGCCAAGGGAGAGAACTCCTGAAGTAAGCGTGCCCAGCAAGTGGGACTTAATGTCTGATGCAACTAGACCTACCTTGTTAGGGTGGAATAAGTTATTAATGGGTTGGCTCTATGACAATGAGGTTCGCTGTCTTGCTGAACAAAAGTCATCTGTGCACTATCTTGAAAATGCTTCCACAGGCAAAGACCCAAAGCTTTTAACTATCAATCTCTCACCGGGTGTAACCCTTGCAGCTGAGGCAAAGTATGGATCGGGTACAGATTTAGGTCTTCTTCTCTACACAATCAATACCCACATCCCACATGGTGAAGGTCCAATTCTTTCACAAAACTCTGTGATCCCCAAAGGTGGATCTAAATCCTGGCTCGGTTGGCAATTTAATGTTCTAGACATCGATGCCAATGGAGTTCTATTTGAAGCTGTAAAAACAGATATAGATAAGTTTGTGCCACCTCCACCAAAGCCAATGCAAAACAATCCTGGACAACCACCTTCACCTATACGAGTAACTAGAGGAGATGTAGTTCCAGATGGCTATCTCAAAGCACGTGCCACATGGGAGGTAACAGGACATGAGTCCTACAGACTCTATGTAACAGATCCTGTTGATTTCCAGAAGGTCTACTTTGAAACTGGCTATGTCAATGACTCAAGAAACCCACTTGTCGTAAACATAACTGGGTTGGTCTGTAACAAGGAGTTTCGCACCATGACAGAATTCTTCACAGAAAAGAATGGCAAAGGCGAAAGATTGGTCATACCAAGCCTGCAGTTGAGGAATCTCTCGTGTGAGGATACGACGAAGAAGCCTTAGAGATCTTTGCGGAAACCCTCCCATTCACAATTTCGACATTGAACGTCGGGATCAAGTCCGTCTCCACTAATACAACATCCACCTACTGCGTACCTCTCGAAGTCAAAGGTTTCAGGGTCTGGCATTCCGTAGAGAATCTCTCGGAGAGTGCCGGTTTCATCGCACACTGGACAGGCGGTTTCCTTAGTGATTGTAATATTTTTTTTGAGGGACATTTACTTAAAGTACCAACCGCAACTGACAAATCTTACTTACTCAATGAAATTCCTCGGTTAATTATTTCATCCGTAGTTAGAATTACGACTGAGTCCTTCATTTCTGGAATCCATTCAGGCAAATGATTCTTGATGAACTCTCGCATGCCGGGTGACCAACCTTCACCCCCCATAATGATCCAGCTCTTCTTATAGCGATTATCTACTGTCATGGCATGTAGCAACTTAATGACTTCATATGCCATTTTCTCTTCTGCGGTACCAGATGTCCCTTGATACTTGCAGGATACAAGGCCACGGATGTTTTCATCTTTGTTATCGACTATCTCCCAGTCAACGCGATGCTTACCTCCTCCAGGCTTGACACCAACGAATGCCTGCCCGATTGCTCTCAAATCATTCTTCTCACATGATCTCTTGATGCAACTCTCAATGATTGCCTCATAATTTGAGCCGGTAGTTGTGTCTCTAGAAACCATCACATGCCTGCTCTCTGCCTTGAAATTAATGGAAGACTTGATAAGAGAGTACCCCTCTGAATGGGAAAATTGGTACCAATAACTTCGTTAACGGGTGAGCGCGATCCGCTTGAGGCCGAGATACTTCGATTCATGGAGATTTGACGGAGTGTCACAGAGCTCTTAAAGATTTTTCTTGTCATTTCTGTGTCCGAATTTGAGAGCAATACATAGACACCTTTAGAAGTCAGCTCATCAATAGTTTGGGCCAACTTTTCATGATCATCAAGCCCGAAGTTGTCTTTAGCATATTGACTAAAACTGGCTGTCGGGGTCAAGGGTATGTATGGTGGATCGAAATAAACTAGGTCACCTTCAGCTGCCGACTTAACGGCTTGAGAGAAACTACCATTTGTGATTTTAGCTTTTTGCAGTCTAGTTGAACAAATGGCCAATTGATCACGATCAAAAATCAAAGGATTTTTTAACTGACCCCAAGGGACATTAAACTGACCAGAAGAATTCACTCTCCAAAGCCCGTTGAAGCAAGTTTTGTTTAGATAAATGAATCTCGCCGCACGCTTTACATCTGTTTTAGGATTAGAGCTTCTCACGGTTACAAATGCTTCCCGAGTAATGTCACGTGCAAGCTTCTCAAGTTCAAGTATTAGATCCCCTAAGTTATCTCTGACAACTTTATAGACAATAACTAGATCGGGATTTGAATCATTTATATGGAGATTTTTACCCGGAATAAAGAATTCGCTAGCTGGATTGCCAGTTGCAAAAGTCAATGCACCGCCACCGACAAATGGTTCATAGAATTTGTTCTTTGATGCATCGAAATTAGCGGGGAAAGAATCAATCAATAACTCAGCGAGGCGCCTCTTCCCGCCAGCCCATCTTAAGAATGGCCGTGGAGCTTTTCCGAGATTCTCAGGCTTTACACCCTTGGAGTCACGGAGGTTCGGCGTAGAGGATTGTGCGGCTTTCGTCATGAGAGCAGAATAGTTAATCACACCGACAAATTGGGAAGTTTCGAAACGAACTTATAAGGATATTCGTACTACATTTGCCTTTGAAATCTAGGGGGGTTGAATGTCCAAGCTGATAGACCTTATTGACGCAGGTCTGGTTACAAGCGGAGAAGAATTAATTTGGGTCCGAAGGGTCGCAAAGCAACAACATTTGGCTGTTGTTAATGCAGATGGCTCGATTTCTACGGAAGATGGCAAAACTCATAGGACGCCCTCGGGTGCGGCAAAACACCTAAATGGTAACAAGCCCGTAGATGGATGGCTTGCATGGAAAATTAAAAGGACTGGTGTATCACTGGGCTCTTTGCGTAACTAAATTTTTCTAACCCAATAAACACTCTCCCCATCCCTCTCCAAGATCCCGTACTCGATCATGTATCTGCGTAGTACGGGAATGCTGATTAAGGTGCCATCAGGCTTACTTTTTAGCTGCTACTTCCTCTGCTTCACGCAGAACACGAAGAATGTTGCCTGAGCGCAACTGCTCAAGTTCTGGCAATGACCAACCACGGTTGGTGAGTGTGTCCATCAGTAAGGGATAGGTAGAGACATCATTTAACCCGACAGGCATATCGGGAGCACCATCAAAGTCAGCACCAATTCCAACATGGTCAATGCCTGCAACTTCGCGAATATGCTCAATATGGTCAGCGACATGTTCGACGGTAACAGTCGGTGGCACACCTGGTTCTTTTTTATCTTTATCTCTAGACCATTGGGCAAACTCAGCTGAGACAAAGTCAGATACAAAGGCAACCATGCAAACGCCACCATTTTTGGCAAGAAGTGCCAGAACATCATCGGGCACATTGCGTGGAACATCTACTAGTGCTCTTGCAGAGGAGTGACTAAAGATGGCAGGTGCGGTGGTTATTGATAGCGCATCAACCATTACCTCACTAGAGACATGAGACAGATCAACAAGCATTCCCAGGCGATTCATTGTTTGGACAACTTGTTTACCAAAAGAGTTCAAACCACCTAGCTTGCGCTCATCTGTTGCTGAATCTGCCCACGAGGTGTTGTGGTTGTGAGTTAAGGTCATATATCGAGCACCGAGTGCGTAGAACATTTCTAAAGTTGTTAGCGACTCGTCTATGCAATGGCCACCTTCTACTCCAATAAGTGAGGCAATCCGACCACTTTGATGAGCTTTGATGACATCATCGGCGCAGGTGGCAAAGGCCAGGTCATTTGGAAATTTTTCTATGAAGGCACGCACAAACATAATCTGTTCAACAGTAACGACCGCTGCCTGGCTGCCAGTTAATGTGGAGGGTGCATAAACAGACCAAAACTGTCCTGTTACGCCACCTGTGCGCAACCGTGCTAGATCCGTATGAAAAGCTGCTGAGTATTGTGAAAGATCTACTGCATCAAAGTTGTAGTTATGTAGTTGGCGCATAGCCCAGGCAAGATCATTGTGTCCATCAATAAGCATCAGAAACTCACTATGGTGGAGATTGAAATCATGTAGTTAGTCTTGCAGAAAAACTAGGAACTGGTTTGTTCATTAGGACATATTCTAAATCAGACCTTGTCTGATCTGACAGTCGATATTGTGGCCGCTTGGGATAGATTCAAGACATGACAACGGAGTCAGCATTTGAAACGGCGCGTGCGCAGTTACGTAAAGCGGTAGATCAATTAGGCCTTTCTGAAAATGATTGGCAGACCCTTTCAACCCCTCGGCGTATCTTGGAAGTAGCTGTCCCTTTACGGCGGGACAATGACAAAGTCGAAATGTATAAAGGCTTTCGAGTTCAATACTCAACAACTCGTGGTCCCTCTAAAGGTGGAGTTCGCTTTCATCCAGATATTGATTTAGAAGAGACCATCGCTTTGGCAATGCTCATGACATGGAAGTGCGCCTTGACCAATCTGCCCTTTGGTGGGGCTAAGGGTGGCATAGCAATTGATGCTCAAACTTTGTCAGAGCGGGAAAACGAGCGGTTAACACGTCGCTATACCTCTGAAATCTTGCCCATTATTGGACCAGAGCGAGATATACCTGCACCCGATATCGGCACTGATGAGAAAAACATGGCGTGGATGATGGACACCTATTCGGTTAATGCTGGTTTTTCTGTGCGCGGAGTTGTTACCGGTAAACCAATTTCACTTGGTGGATCAATTGGGCGTAACTCTGCAACAGGAGATGGCGTTGCCATCTCAACTCGTGAAGCACTTCGTGCACGGGGCATTGACCCAATAGGTGCAACGGTTGCAATTCAAGGATTTGGAAAAGTTGGTTACTGGGCCGCCATTGGTTTAGAGGCCATGGGCATGAAAGTTGTTGCAGTAAGTGACGTTAATGGCGCTGTCATTGGCTTTAAAAATGTGGCAGATCTTTGGTCGCACTTTTTAGCACACAAGAATCTTGATGCACCCGGTACGGATCGAATAAGCAATGCCGAGCTTTTGCATTTAGATGTTGATGTTCTTATTCCTGCCGCACTTTCTGATGCGATTACAGCCCAGACCGCATCTGGGATAAAGGCCAAGATCGTCGTTGAAGGTGCCAATGCGCCAACAACTCCAGAGGGCGATGCGATATTAAATGACAAAGGTGTTCTTGTTGTGCCAGATATTTTGGCTAACTCAGGGGGAGTAATCGTCTCCTACTTTGAGTGGGTGCAGGATAAGCAGAACTATCCATGGGATGCTGATGAGGTTAAAACAAATCTGAATAGTATTTTAATGAAGGCATTTCATGAGGTGGAGCAGATGGCAAGTAGCCGGAAAGTTACTTGGCGTGAGGCTGCGCATATGTTGGGAGTTGCACGTGTTGCTGAGGCGCACAAACTTCGTGGGCTTTATCCGTAAAGGCTAGTCACGCATAACTAACCGCAGTTGCATCCACACAGCTAAACGATCATCAGGGTTGTTAAGGTTTAAATCGAACAAATCCTCGACTCTGCGAAGACGATATCGCAAGGTATTGGCATGGATAAAGAGAGATTCTGCAGCTAAAGCAATATCACCAACAGCATCTAGCCAGGCAGTTACTGATTCTGCATAGTTGGTCTTGTTTTCTATGTCGTATGCGAGCATCGCTTCGATGCCAGGATGCTTGAGCATAGGTTCACGGATGAGTTCATCAGCAACATGTGCGAGCAAAACTCGGGCGTGAACATCTCCAAGCCGGGCAACCGCAGGAAGATCTGAGTTGATTGTTGTTACTCGCAAGATGTCATCTATTTCGCGGCGCATAGTTGGCAAATCGAGGGGTTGAGTTGAAGTGTGAGAAATTGCTGCACGTATTTGATCCTTAAAAGCGATGTGAATAGCAGCTAGTGCGCCATTAATCAGGCGCACAACAGCATCTGATTCACCACCAGGCAACAGGACATAAACAGCTCGAGGGGTAATAGTTATGGCAGCATCAGGGCGAAAGACAGTTAAATATTGGGAGAGTTCATTACCCAAATGAGTAATCATGGGAACTGTGCCATGTGAGTTAGCAATTGCAGCAAAACCAACGAGTGAGAGCGCTGTTCCTGCTGGAATTGCTAAGCGGTAGGCAATTTCTTTGGCACTGAGCGAACCATCAAGTGCTGCGCGTAATGTTCCTTCCCGAACCTGGAACTCCAACTTGTTATTGTTTTGGTTTCCAAGGATGTGTTGGGCAGCTAGTCGCGCACCTTCAAGAAGTAAACGCTCACCCTCTTGTGTGATCCCATCAACATTTTCAATAGCCCAGATTGTGCCAAGTGGCTTTGTGCCCGCCATCACCGCTATCGCAGCACGAGCAAACTCATCACTTGCTTCTGGGAAGCGAGTAACACCGTGGCCTGCTAGCACTGTTCGGTACTGAGCTAAATTTCTCTCCATATCCGGCACATGACGGCCCAAGATGCCCTGCTCACGTAATGCATCGATGCGTTGATCAGGCAGTGAGGAGTAGGCCAAAACTCTGCGATCCATATCTTCAATGGCAACAGAGCCACCAATAAATGAGGCCAAGGAGTTTGCAAGGGTGTAGAGCTCATCACCAAGGCCCGTTACAGATTGCGTAAAGGGACCTTGTGATCCCAAAACTGTGTGAACAATTGAATCAAGGTGTTGCCAAGTAATTTCATCGCTTGCAGCAAGCAAAGTGATGTTGTGTTTTTGGGCTTCTGTAATGAGCTGGCTTGCATCCTGGCCTCTGACTTTGACAATAACTGCGGAATAGCCAATTAATGAGGCGGCTCTGAGTGCTTCAATAGCAGTGTGTTCATTAACTCTGACACCAGTCAAAATCAAGATTGAGTCAGGCTCATTTGGTAATGGATCGATCGGATCATGTAAAACAGTTCCGCGGATTGATCGAGCTAATTGCTCTGGATTAAAGAGAGTTCGAATTTCTTCAGTGCTTCGCTCTGTGAAAGCCTTTAGCAAATCGGATAAGAGCACGGCTCAACCATAGGCCGATCGGCTCAACAAAGATATGGGTGAGTAGTCCACTATTGGCTCATGAGCCCCGTTGATTCTATAAATACTCCTGAGGGGCAGATAATCTCTCTTTTTCCATCCGGAACGAGATTAAATGAGAAAAAAGAGCTTCTGATTGGAGGCTGTGCAGCATCAGAGTTGGTATCTACCTTTGGCACACCAGCGCTAATCATTGATGAAGCTGCATTAAGAAATCGTGCCCGGCGCTATCAAGATGGATTACAGAGCAGATGGCCAAACTCAGAAGTTATCTGGGCCTCTAAATCTCTTCCACTCACATCTGTGTTTCGCATAATTGGTGAAGAAGGTCTTGGTGTTGATGTCGCCGGAGGCGGCGAACTGGTGATGGCTTTAGCAGCAGGGGTCAATCCATCGAAAATTGTGATGCATGGAAATGCAAAAACAGATGATGAAATCCAAATGGCTGTTAATGCTGGGGTTGGCACCATTGTCATAGATAACTTTGATGATATTGATCGACTAGAAAGAATCGTAAAAGGTGAGCAAGCAGTCTTAGTGCGAATCATTCCTGGTGTTTTGCCAGATACTCATGCGGCAAATGCAACTGGCCAAGATGATTCTAAATTTGGTTTATCTATCAGTAATGCAAAAATTGCAATCGCGCGACTAAAGGAAAGCAGCAAGCTTCGACTCGATGGGTTGCACCTACATCTTGGCTCACAGATTATGTCGACTGAGCCTTTCATTGAATCAATTGAAGCTATTGCTTCACTGGGAGAGTTTTCAGTCTATGACTTGGGCGGCGGACTTGGCGTGCGCTACACCTATAAAGATAAGCCACCAACTGTCGAAGAGTATCTTGATGCATTAATTGATACTGCTCGTAAATATCTCCCAGCTACTTCCAAGATTTTAATTGAGCCAGGTCGCTCTATGGTTGCTGATGCAGCTGTAACTTTGTATCAAGTGGTAACGGTTAAACGCTCTTTGCGCACCTTTGTTGCCATTGATGGTGGAATGGCCGATAACTTAGAAGTCTCTTTGTATGGTCAGCGATTTGAAGCAACGGTAGCCAATCGTGTCGGCGGGGGCGATCTCTATACGCTCGTCGGTCGTCACTGTGAATCAGGTGATACGTTGATTGATGGCGTACAGCTGCAGGATCCTAAGGTTGGCGACATAATCGCAGTGCCAGTTACTGGCGCATATTGTTTAACGATGGCAAATAATTACAACGGAGCACGTCGCCCACCAGTTGTTATGTGTCGAGATGGTGTGGCTCGACCTGTTGTCAGACGTGAAACCTATGATGATTTGTTAGCTAGAGACATCAATTGAGGCTTTGGGCATTGAGTCAAATGGACAAGGCCAAACGCTCTTCTTAGTCCAATCGCCCAGCATAAACAGGCACCCACCGTGCCATGATTTCAGCGTTGCGCTAACCACGAGGGGGTGGGTGCGACAAACCGCAAGAACCGTGAACGATGGCTAATTCGCCCACTGTTCGGCATTGATTGCCAAACTACAGAAAGGAATATCTATGAAGAAAAAAATCTCATCGATTGCGATCGCCACTGCCATGATTCTTGCCTTGAGCATGACATTCACGGGCACATCCCAAGCAGCTGTTGCAAAAGTCGGAGACGCTTGTAAAAGACTGGGTACAACCGAAAAAGTAGGACTGATAACTTACAGATGTACTCAAATCGGTGGACAGCGTAAATGGGCTGAGCCTTGGTTTACTGCGCTAAAGAAGAGCGCATCACTCTATAGATCTCTTCCTGCAGACATCAAAGAAAAAGGCAAGCTCGTATTTGCAACAGATCCAACTGATCCACCATTTCAGTTCTTTAGCGAAAGCAATGAACTTGTTGGTGCTGAGATTGATTTAGCAAATGCAGTGGGCAAGGTTCTTGGAGTAAAAGTTGAGTTTGTTTCATCTGGATTCTCAGCCATTATTCCTGGTGTTGAAGCAGGTCGTTTTGATGCTTCAGTATCAGCATTTGCTGATCGCGTTTCACGACAGAAGATTGTTGATTTCGTCGACTACTTCAACTCTTCACGTGCTTTTCTATTCCGTAAAGGAACTCTGCCTAATGTGAAAACTGAAATAGATCTCTGTGGACTTAAAGTTGGACTTCCTGCAGGAACGACAATGGCAACCGCGATCGTTGGTTTGAGCACAAACTGCACAACTGCAGGCAAAGCTGCAATCGCTTATTCAATCTATCCAGATCAGGCAACGACTGTTCTTGCTGTGAGGTCAGGTCGCGCTGAACTGACTATTCTCTCTGCTCACGTTTCCTCTTGGTGGCAGCAGAATGCAGGAGATGAACTTGATATAGTCTTGCGACCAGATCAGGGTAATGACATAAACGGCATGGTTGTTCGTAAGGGCGGCCTTGTTAACGTTATGCAAAAGACAATTCAGCAACTTATGAATGATGGAACTTTTAAGACCATCTTCGCAAAGTGGAATATCGAAAAGCTAGCGCGTACTCCGGCAACAATTAACGCCGGCACAAAGTAATACAACGGGGGTAACGAGATTGGACTCTAGAAAAGAACGGAGTCCAATCTCGCCCGCCGCCTCAAACTCAGAGGCAACAATTCTTAACGCAGTCCCCATTCGACACTATGGACGCTGGATTGCAACCGTATTCCTGATTCTTGTGGCCATGGTGATGGTCAAATCTCTATTTACCAATCCCAGATTTCGTTGGGGAATCGTTGGTGACTACATCATCAGCGCTCCAATTCTAGATGGCCTGCAACTGACCTTACTTCTTACCGTGGTTGCGCAGTTTCTTGGAATTCTTATTGGAATCATCTTGGCAATAATGCGCCTGTCATCTAACCGTGTGCTTGCTCGTGCAGCGTGGATCTATATCTGGTTCTTCCGAGGCACGCCATTGCTCGTTCAGCTAATTTTTTGGTACAACATCTCAGCTCTCTATCCAGAGATTGCAATTGGTATTCCCTTTGGCCCTACTTTCTGGCAAGGAAATGCGAACGATCTGATCACACCATTTGCAGTAGCAATTCTTGGCTTGGCACTTAATGAAGGTGCATACATGGCAGAGATAGTTCGCGGTGGCATAGTGGGCATCGATCGAGGCCAAGGCGAATCAGCCAAAGCGTTAGGCATGACACATATGCAAACTCTACGTCGAATCATCTTGCCTCAGGCGATTAAAGTAATTATTCCTCCAACGGGCAATCAAACAATTCTTATGTTGAAAACAACTTCTTTGGTGAGCGTTCTTGCGCTAGCTGATTTGCTCTATACGGCACAAACTATTTATGCACGTACTTTTGAAACAATGCCACTGCTTATGGTTGTGAGTTTGTGGTATCTAGGAATTACCTCAGTATTAACTTTTGGTCAGTTCTTTCTTGAGCGTCACTTCACAGAGGGCAAGCAAGCGCGGATTACCTTCACTCAGCGAGTCACAGGCAGGGTCTCAATGCGCAAAAGCAGCTCAAATCTGGGGAAGGATGAAGCACAATGATTGAACCCGCATTGAGAGTTGAAGGTGTCCGTAAGTCATATGGACATGTTGAGGTTTTAAAGGGAATAGACATGCAGGTAAAGCCTGGTGAGGTGGCATGTCTAGTTGGTCCATCAGGATCTGGAAAATCTACTTTTCTTCGCTGTATCAATCACTTGGAAAAGATTAACTCTGGCCGTTTGTATGTTAATGGCGAACTAGTTGGGTATCAGGAGAAGAAAGGTCGTTTATACGAACTGAGCGATCGCGAAGTTTGTCGCAAGCGCGCCGAAATTGGAATGGTCTTTCAGAATTTCAATCTCTTTCAACACATGAATGCCCTTGAAAACATTATTGAAGCACCTATGCGAGTCTTGAAGATCTCTAAAGAAGAGGCTGTTATTCATGCCCGTGAGCTGCTTGAGTTAGTGGGACTTTCGGGTCGTGAAGAGAGTTTGCCTAAGCAACTTTCAGGTGGACAACAACAACGTATTGCTATTGCTCGTGCTCTTGCGATGAAGCCAAAGCTAATGTTGTTTGATGAACCAACTTCAGCACTTGACCCTGAGCTCGTGGGAGAAGTGCTGGCAGCGATGCAGGATCTTGCTAACTCAGGAATGACAATGATCGTGGTCACTCATGAAATGGGATTTGCCCGCAAGGTTGCAGACACTATTGCTTTTATGGATGCAGGACTAATTGTCGAGTCTGGTTCCCCAGATCAAGTGTTAGACAATCCTAAGCATGAGCGCACAAAGTCATTCTTTTCAAAAGTTCTATAACAATTCAAAAGATAATTCTTATTAAGGGTTAACAGACACCCAATAAACACTCTCCCCATCCCTCTCCAATATCCCGTACTCGATCATGTACCTGCGTAGTGCAGCTGTGTCTGCGTGGTACTTGGCAATGATGAGGTTGAGTTCCTTCTCCGGGTACTTGGTATCGGGG
>Ga0209134_10000364_pt1 | contig 11946 bp, 9 predicted proteins | sample LauGreSp1BDMLBSN_2_FD_187566 | JGI IMG/M metagenome (GOLD analysis project Ga0209134, IMG submission 187566) | Freshwater lake microbial communities from Lake Michigan, USA - Sp13.BD.MLB.SN (SPAdes) (version 2) | ecosystem: Environmental > Aquatic > Freshwater > Lake | place: Lake Michigan, USA... | reverse complement strand
ATGCAACGGAGGCGATGGGCTTTCGTGAACGTTGACGTTGCGAGTCCAATTCGCTGCTATTCAAAAGGTCCTTGGCTTGCAGCTGAACTTCCGCGACAGGTACGTTTGGGGCGGTCAAGTGTTGGAAGTCACTGGCAAATTGCGCCCCAAAGCGGGCTGACGCATACATTTGCATTGCGATAAAGCTGGCGTTCAATTCATCGGTTGCTTAAGACCGGTGTGTCGCGATTCCGGGCATTGGTGAACGGCAGCAATATGGAAGTCCAGCGCACTGCCAATCAGGAGCCGCTCGTCAAATTCAGCATCGTGCCCATTGCGGGTTTCTGTAGACAAAGTCTTACCGCTCGATTCCAGGCATTCAGAATTGGTAGCTCAAGCAGATACGATTAACAGCTGGAGTGCGTGTGCCGCAGTGCGCTGTCACCCATCGAAAGACCGTTGTCAATAGACCTTGGATTGGCAGAAACGGGGCATGCTGAACGCGAAGCGTCGCACCGCACTGTGATCAAGCTTGTGGCTTGATCAGCGGCAAACGAAGCACGAATTCGGCCCCCCCCTGAGGGTGGTTGTGCGCCGTCAGCGTGCCGCCATGGCGCTCGACGATGCCGTAGCTGATGGACAGGCCCAGGCCGGTGCCCTTGCCCACCGGCTTGGTGGTGAAGAAGGGCTCAAAAATGCTGGACAGGCCCTCGGGCGCAATGCCGGGACCGTTGTCGTGCAGCGTGATCACCATCGCATTAGCATCGCGTTTGGCGAAAATCTTGAGCACGGGTGATACGCCGGGCTGGGCGCTGGCCGCGTCGTAGGCGTTCTGGATCAGGTTCATCAGCACCTGCAGCAGTTGGCCCGCATTGCCTGGCACTACGCAACCCGGACAGGCCTGCAGCTCCACGTCAAAGTCCAACTTCATGCCGGTGCGCACCCAGTGGATGGCGCGTTCAATGACAGAGTCGATGCTCACCATCTCGCGCTCCTCGCCGTCCAGCGCCGAGAAACGCTTGAGCCCGTCCACGATGCTGGCGGTGCGCTGCGCGCCTTCGATGGTGCCGTCCATCAGCGAGGGAAGATCGCGCAGGATATGTTCGATGCGCAGTTTTTGCGCTAGGGCCATCAGGGCTGGGTTGTTGCCAAGGGCTGCTTCGGCATGCACGGCGTCCAGGTACTGACGCAATCGCGTGGTGTAGCGATTCAGCGCATGCACATTGCCCAGCACAAAGCTGATGGGGTTGTTGAGTTCGTGTGCTACGCCTGCCACCAGGCGCCCCAGGGACGACATCTTCTCGGCGTGCAGCAGTTGCTGTTGCGTGAGCTTGAGCGCTTCGTGCGCTTCATGCAGCTGGCGGTAGGCGCGCTTGATCTCCGCCATGGGCCGGCCCACGAACACAAAGCCCACACAGCGCCGGCGACCGTCATAGCGCGGCGTGGCGGTGAAATCCACCGGCACCGACTGGCCGGCGTCGTCGTGCAGCATCAGTTCCACCGTCTCGCCCTGGCGCAGCGTGACGGTGCGGCGCATCATGTCCTGCAGCACGTCGGTGCCGGCGCTGCTGTGCAGCAGCGTGTGAATGTGGGCGCCCAGCAGGGCCTCCTCGCTGCACCCCACCAGTTCGCACAGGGCCTGGTTGGTCTGCTCGATAAGACCCTGCGTATCGGCGGCGACCAACACATCCGACATCGAGGACAGCAGGCTGTAGATCAATTGCTGGGACGCTTCCAGCTGGGCGTTTTTTTCCTCCAGCGCGACTTCGTCGCGCAGCAACTGCGAATACACGTCGTCCATCTTGTGGATCACGTCCAGCCAGGTGTCGTCGTCCACGCCTTTCAAGGGTAGGTGTTCCATCAATGCACCGTGCAGACCATGCAAGGGTCAAAGGAGCGCACGATGTGCTGCACGGTCACCGGTGTTTTTTCACCCGGCTGCACTGGCGCGCCCACCAACGCGGCCTCCAGCGCGCCCGGTGTGCCATGGCGGTCGCGGGGGGAGAAGTTCCAGCTGGTCGGGGCGATGATCTGGTAGTTGTCAATGCGCCCGCCGCGGATCGACAGCCAGTGGCCCAGGCTGCCGCGCGCGGCTTCGCACAGGCCGAAGGCATCGGCCTCCATCGGCAGCACCGCGTCGTTGGCGCAGGGAGCATCGGGCTCGACAGCGCGCAGACACTGCTCGGCCAGTATCACCAGCCGCGCCAGCTCCATGGCGCGCGCGAGTACCCGTGTTGCAACATTGCCACCGGTCTTGGCCCACAGCGCGCGCACCAGGGGCTGGCCGTCCGCCAGCTGGCGGGCCAGGGCGCCGGTTTCCAGCACCCTGCCGTCCAGCCGGGGGGCCTTGTTCCAGGTGTAGGCGTCGGGCTTGTCCATTTGCGGCAGGGTCAGACCAACCGAGGGGTGCGGTGCGGCACCCGCATCCGCCAGCCAGGCGTGGCGCGCATCCTCGGCAATCTGCGCCGTGTTGACCGGCTGCAGCGTGTTGCCGTCCCACACACCGGGCGCCATCGCAAACTGGCCGTCGGGGTCGGCAAAACCACCATAGCTCAGTGTCAGGCCGGGTCCGCGCCCCAGGGTGTCGAGCTGCAGATCTCGGGCGATGGACAAGAACAGCCGCAGGTCGCCATGCAGCGGGTCGCGTTGCAGCCACTGTTCCAGGGCCTGCTCACTGTCCAGTGCCACCACTTCTTCCAGCGGGGCGGCATACAGCACGCGCTCCAGAAAACTGCGCATCTCCGCCACGCGGGAGCCCAGCCGGAAGCGCTCGGAGCCACTCAGGTTGCGGGTCGATCCGCCAGGGACGATGGACTGCGTGTGCGGCCACTTGCCGCCCAGTGTGCCCATGAGGTGCATCCAGCGCTGGCGCGCCGCCACGGCTTCACGGGAATGGTCACCGGACTGTGTGGAGAAACGCCGTAGGGCCTGCGCATGCCAAGCACGCCCGGCGTAAACCTCGCGCGTGAAGTCGGGCATGAAGAACAGGTAGAAGTGCGTCAAATGGTCGGCTGCGTTCTCGCAGGCCAGCATCAGGTTGGTGAGCCACACGCCGTTGGGTGGCGCCTCCACGCCACAGGCGGCAGCCAGTGCACGCGCCGCCGCGACCGACTGCGTGACCGAACAAATGCCGCAGATGCGGGGCACGTAGACCATGGCGTCAAACGGGTGCTTGCCTTGCAGTATCTGTTCGAACCCGCGGTACATAGGCGCGTTCACCCAGGCTTCAGTCACTCGCCCGTCGGACACCTCCAGGCGGACTTCCAGATCGCCCTCCACACGGTTGAATGGACCTACCAATAGACGTGTCATTTGAGTCGGGTCTTCTTGATGAGGGGAGCTACCACGAGGTGGTCGGACGTGGAGTTGACTTTGACCCGTTTGGGCGTGGCCGATTTGGACAGCGAGGCTAGCGCCACGAACCAGGCCTTGTGCATGTCGGTGGGCAGGCCTATGGGAATGCCCGCCACCTTGGGCGTCTGGTGGAAGGCGTGGCCCGGCTCTTCAAAGCCCGGCTCGGTGCAGCTGATGCAGGCATAGCCGCCGCGCGTGCACGAGCCCTCGCCATTCCACAGCCGGATGTTGCAGTCCGCATGGGCCTGCGTGCCCTTGCATCCCATGTTTTCCATCATGCAGCCCAGGTCCGACGGCTTGTCGGCGCTGGCCTTGTATTCGTAGTATTCGTTGCGGGAGCAGGCATGGTGCACCAGCTGGTCGGCATAGGCGCGGGGGCGCCCCAGTGTGTCGAGGGCGTCCGCCGGCATCGGTAACCCGGCGGCCAGCGCGGCCAGGGTTTCCAGCACCCAGCCGGGGTGGGTGGGGCAACCCGCCACATTGACCACGGGCAGGCCCGATGGGTCACGCCACTGCGCGCCCAGCACGCCACCGGCGTGGTCGCCCTCGTACTGCAGCCCGCAGGCGTCGGTCGGGTTGATGCCACCGGCGGTAATGCCGCCAAAGGCCGCGCAACTGCCCACGGCCACCACATGATGGGCGACCGCGCTCAGGCGCTCCACCCAGTGCAGCATCGGTTCTTGCGTGCCCGCCAGCATGTGGAAGCGCCCGCTGCCCTCAGGCCCGCGCAAAACCGAGCCTTCCAGGCACAGCGCGTGCAGCGGCACTTTGCCGCTCAGGCAGTCTTGCATGATGGCCAGCGACTCGTCCCCTGATTCCAGCGAAAACGCCGGGTGCCACAGCAGGTTCACACCGATCTGGCGCAGCAGGCCGCGAAAATCTGCCGTGTCCGCGCACAACAGCGACATGCTGCAACCGCCGCAGCCACCGGACTGCAGCCACAGCACATTGAAGCGGGGCTCAGCCATCGGTCTGGCCCTCCAGTCCGAAGCGTGCCAGCTTCTGACGCAAGCCGACGCGCGACAGGCCCAGTTCCTTGGCGGCGTGTGTCTTGTTCCAGCGCAGTCGCAAGAGGGTCTCGCGCAGGATCACCGCCTCAATGGCGTCCAGCCGCTCTTGCAGAGTGCCTCCCTGGGGCAAGCCGTTGCCCTGGTGCTGTGGCGTCGCCATACCGGGCTGGCCATGCAGCACCCGATTGGAAAAAGAGCTGGCCGATACCGTCAGACCGTCCGACAGCGCCACGGCGCGGTAGATCTCGTTCTTCAGTTCCCGGATATTGCCCGGCCAGGGGTAGGCCAGCAGGTTGGCCCGCACATCGCTGGCAAAGCGAACATCGGGGCGCCCTAGCTCCTGGCCGGCGCGCACCAGCAGTAGGTCGGCAATCGGCAGGATGTCGGCGCTGCGTTCGCGCAACGGGGGCACTGACAGCGTGATGCCGGCGATGCGGTAGTACAGGTCTTCCCGAAAACGGCCCGAGCGCACGTCCTGCTCCAGTTCGCGGTGGGTGGCTGCAATCACCCGCACATCGATTAGCACCGGGCGGCTGGCACCCACGGGGCGCACCTCGCCCTCTTGCAGTACGCGCAGCAGTTTGACCTGAAAAGCTGGTGACGTGTCGCCAATTTCATCCAGAAAAATGGTGCCACCGTCGGCACGCTGGAACAGGCCGATATGGTCCTCAAAGGCGCCGGTAAACGAGCCCCGCTTATGGCCAAATAGTTCGGACTCGAGCAGCGTGTCGGTCATGGCGGCGCAGTTCTCCATGACGAACGCACGCTCGCAGCGGGGACTGGCGTAATGGATGCCGCGTGCCAGCAGTTCTTTGCCGGTGCCGGATTCACCGGTTACCAGGACGGACAGGTCATAGCGGGCCACGCGCGCCGCCATCTCGCACACGGCGTTGAGTGGGCTGTTCTCCGAGCGCTCCAGGCTGTCAAAGTCAAAAGCGGCGCGCGCGGTGGCCAGCGTCTCGGTGCCACGCCGGCGCAGCACGGGGGTGCTGGTGCGCAGCTCCAGATTCAGGCGCTGGGTCTGCATTTGCAGGCTGCGCGCCTCGGCCGCCTTGCCCACGGTGGAGAGCAGGTGCTCGGGCACCCAGGGCTTGAGCACGTACTGGTAAATGCCCGCGTCGTTGATGCCGGCAATGATGTCCTGCGAATCGGTGTAGCCGGAGATGATGATGCGCACCGTGTCGGGCCACAGCTCGCGCACTTCCTTCAAAAACTTGACGCCGCTGGTGCCAGGCATGCGCTGGTCACACAGGATTACGCTGACCTCATGGCGCTCCAACAGGCCACGCGCATCGTCGGCGGAGCTGGCAGTCAGGATGCGGAAGTCTTCCTCCAGATTGCGGCGTATCGAATCCAGCGAGCGGGTCTCGTCGTCCACCACCAGCACCAGTGGCAGGGAATCGTAGGGGTCAGGCAATGCGGGCGGGGACATCGAGGTGCTCTTTTTTTTATAGCTTGTTAAGCAGTATTGACGAGGGCTGGGGGCCCATTTTATCGATGAACTGCCAGGTGGCGCGGGGTCCAGGCATGGGGTTTGCGATAGACAAAATGGTGCCGCGCCACGTGGTAGCTGGGGTCGAAGCCGTAAAAGTTGCGGTGCATGCGTTGCAATTCCTCGGCGCGATAGTCGGCCAGCGGTTTGTGGGCCTCGTCGTGTTCCCGTTGCGCCTGCTTTTGCGTCAGGCGCTGCGGCAGATTATGCGTCGCTGCCAGCGCCAGAGCCCGCTCCAGAACTTGCTCGCCAAAGTCCTGCGCGCTTTCGCCGAATGAGGCATCCAGCAAGCCGCGCGCCACCGCATCAGCGGCGGTCAGTGGCAGGCGCTCCTGCACCAGGGCGCGGCTGGCAGCCTCGCCAATGCGTCGGGGCAGGGAATAGGTCCAGTACTCCGAACCGTACAGGTTGCCCATGTTTTTATAATGCGGGTTGAGTACCACGCCTGCTTGCGCCCACACCACATCGGCGGCCAGCGCCAGAAAGCAGCCACCAGCGCCCGCGTTGCCGTGCAGGGCCGCGATGGTTATGCGGTCGGTAAAGGTAAGTACTTCCAGCGCCACGTCGTCCATGGCGTTGATGTTGCGCATGGACGCATCGGCGGCACTGTCGCCCGCCACGCGCTGCGCGGCTTCGATGTCATGCAGGTGTATGCCGTTGGAAAAAAACTCTTGCCCCCCGGCCAGCACCAGCACCTGCGTGGAGCGGGTGCGCACCCAGCGCAGGGCGTCAGTCAGCCGCTGGCATTGGCGTTCGGACATGGCACCGTTGTGGAATTCAAAGTCGAGCCAGCCCACACGCGCATTCACAGGGCCGAATTCGCGGTAGCGCAGTTCGTCCCATTCGCCGTTGCCGTCGTCCTCACGCATCAGGGGCGCAGGTAGTTCGGGTAGGGTGGCGGATTGGGCGGCGAAGACCCGGGTGGCAGCCAGCTTGAGCACGTTGGTGGCTGGGGACTGTGCGGGCTCCTCCTTGACCTGCGCAGAACGCTCTGTCGCCCAGGCTCCTAAGCGCACATGGCCGATCCAGATAGCACCGTCTACCGTGCGGCGCAGCAGTGCTGGGCCACGACGCGCCAGAACCGAGCCGGGCTCGTGGGCCGAGAACGCGGCGGCGACCTGCGCGCTGGCAGGGTGGGCGTCGAACAGGCTGCAGGGGTGGTCGAACAGGGAGTCGAGCACGCCGGGGGATCCGTCGGCGGCGGCGATCTTGCTTAGGACGGTAGCAGTGCTATCTCGCGTCCAGTCGATGCGTCTCTCGGTTTGGCTCACCAGAGGGTTCCAGGTGCCTGACGTGATTTTGGCTGTGCTGTCCAACCCCGGTTGGGGCTGCAAGCTTGCGGGCGTGAAGCGTTGCAAAGCGCGCAGCACGGCCAACACGGCAGCCTGCGTGACTTCGCGGCGGTAGAGGCTGGACTTGGTGGCACCGGCGCGCACGGCGAACGGCTCCCAGGCCCACACTTCACCGGCGTCCATCTCTTGCGCGGCCTGCAACACCGTCACGCCCCACTGTGAATCGCCCCGGTGAATTGCCCAATCCAGCGCGCTGGGGCCGCGGTCGCCGGGGATGCCGGGATGCACCACCAGACACACGGTGCGCGCCCAGACGGTCTTAGGAATGCGGCGTTTGAGAAAAGGTGCCAGCACCACGTCAGGCTTGAACATGACCACCGCTTCTTCTGTGACGATGTCGGCAATATCCAACTCCACCGACACCACGTGGCCCAGCGCTCGCAGCACGCCGAACAGGCCTTGTGTCAGGCTGTTGAAGCTGTGGGTGAGCAGGAGGATGCGCATGACTGGCGGTTTAGCAAATCCGCGGCAGCTGTTCGCCCGACAGCCAGTCCACCACCCGCCGTCCACCAAAGCGCGTACTCATCTGCACAAAACAATGGGCGTCCTGCGTGACTGTGCCAATGCGTTGCGCACCCTGCCCCAGCGGATGGGCGCGCATGGCGGCCAGCAGGGTGTCGGCCACCTCGGGCGCACAGATGGCAATCAGCTTGCCTTCGTTGGCCACGTACAGTGGGTCCAGGCCCAGCAGCTCGCAGGCGGCCTCCACCTGCGGCAGCACCGGGATCAACGCTTCCTCAATCGCCATGCCCACTTGGGATTGCGTGGCGATTTCGTTCAGCGTGGTGGCCAGCCCGCCGCGTGTGGGGTCGCGCAGTACATGCAGCGCGCCGGGATCGGGCAGTGCCTGCAACATGGCCTGTACCAAGGTGTGCAGAGCGGCGGTGTCGGACTCAATCGCGGTTTCAAATTCGAGAGACTCGCGCAACGACATCACCGCTACGCCGTGCTCGCCCATCGTGCCCGAGACCAGAATCACGTCGCCGACACGCGCCTGACGCCCGTCGATGCACAGGCCATCGGGTACCACGCCTACGCCCGTGGTGCTAATGAACACGCCATCGCCCTTGCCCTTTTCCACCACCTTGGTGTCACCGGTGACGATGGGTACGCCAGCATCGCGCGCCGCAGCCGCCATGGACTCCACAATGCGCTTCAAATCAGCCAGTGCAAAGCCTTCCTCCAGAATAAAACTGGCTGCCAGATACAGTGGCTTCGCCCCCGACATGGCCACATCGTTGACCGTGCCATGCACCGAAAGACAGCCAATGTCACCGCCCGGAAAAAACAGCGGCGATATGACATGCCCGTCGGTGGCCATCACCAGCCGCCCACCTGTGGGGAAGGGCAGCAAGGCCCCATCGTGGCCCTGGTTTAAATACTCGTTGTCAAACGCACGGGCAAACAGCTCATTCACCAATTGCGCCGCAGCCCGCCCACCTGCGCCGTGCGTCATGTCGATATGCCCATGCTTGAAGTCGATGGGGCGCAGGTAATTTTTTTTGGTCGTCATGGCTATGCTGATGCGGAGGCTGCCACCACCGCGATGTCGCGGAAACGGCCATAGGAATAGTGGGCAGCGCAAGCGCCTTCGTTGGAGACCATGCACGAGCCCATAGGGCTCTCGGGCGTGCACACCGTGCCAAACAACTTGCAGTCTTGCGGGCGCTTGACACCCCGCAAAATCGCCCCGCATTCGCACTGCTTGTGGTCGGGCACGCTGGCGTAGTGCAGATCAAACTTGCGCTCGGCGTCCCACTCGGCAAATGCCGGGCGAATCTTCAGGGCGCTGTAGGGCACCTCGCCCAGACCGCGCCACTCAAAGCTCTCTCGCAACTCAAACACCTGCGACACCAGGTTTTGCGCCGCCAGATTGCCGTCGCGCGTGACCACCCGCGAGAATTCGTTTTCGACCACGGCCTGCCCGGCATTGACCTGGCGCACCAGCATCAAAATGCCCTGCATCACATCCAGCGGCTCAAACCCGGTGATCACCACCGGCTTGCGGTACTCCTCGGCAAAGTGCTCGTAGGGCTGCGATCCGATGATGATGCTCACATGCGCAGGGCCGATAAAACCGTCGATAGGCACGGTGCCCAGCTGGCGCACCTCGGCCGATTCCAGAATGTGCGTGATGGCCGACGGGGTCAGCACATGGCAGCACAGCACGCTGAAGTTTTTGACCGCGCGCGCCGCGGCATCGCGAATGACCAGCGCCGTGGGCGGCGTGGTGGTCTCAAAACCGATGGCAAAAAACACCACCTCGCGCTCGGGGTTTTGCTCGGCCAGCTTGAGCGCGTCAGACGCCGAATACACCATGCGAATGTCGGCCCCGCGCGCCTTGGCCTTGATCAGGGATAGATTGTCGGAAGCAGGCACGCGCATGGTGTCGCCATAGGTGCACAGCATCACACCCCGCTCCAGCGCGAGGCGAATCGCCAGGTCCACTCGGCCAATTGGCAACACGCACACCGGACAACCCGGCCCGTGGATCATGCGCACATTGGCGGGCAGCATGTCGGCAATGCCGTAGCGCGAAATGGCGTGCGTATGCCCGCCACAAAACTCCATGAAGTTGTAGGAGAGGTCGGTGCGGACTTCGGCGGCAATCTTGGCGGCGATGTGACGCGCGCCGTCGCCATCGCGGAATTCGTCGATGTACTTCATGGCTGGGCCGCCTCGATTTGCGCCATTTCGGCAAACAGCGCCAGCGTGCGCGCTGCCTCCTCGGGGTCGATCTTGCCGATGGCATAACCCACATGGATGATCACGTAGTCGCCCACCTGCGCGTCGTCCACCAGATCAATGGACACGTCCTTGCGCACGCCAGACAAATCGACGATGGCCCGCATACCGGGCAAGAGTTCCACCACACGGGCGGGAATGGCTAGACACATGATGGCTTCCTTGGTGTGCTATCTAAATAGTAGCTTCTCGCGCTTATTCGACAAGGGCTACTGCCGCTTTTAACTTGAAATTTCTCCCCATTGCCGTCGCACGGGCCGCAACCCAGGCCTGACCCAGCGCCAATCCCGCATCGCCGCACGAAAGGCTCCTGGCTTGCAGCACGTTCAAGCCCGCAGACTCCAGTTTTGAGGTCATGCGCTGCGTGAGGATGCGATTGAAGAAACAACCACCTCCCAAGACCACATCACGCACTTGATGCAGGTGCGCTTGGGCTACCGCGTGGGCGCACAGGGCGTCGGCCAGGGTCAGGTGAAAGCGCGCAGCGGCTTCATCCACTGCGGTGGTGCTGTGGCAGTCAGTGGCGATCAAGGATGAGCGCAACAGGGGGCGCACGTCGATCCGGCCGTCTGGTGTCACAAGCCAGTCGCTCGCTTGGACCTCCAGGGTGTGGGACTGCAAGTAGCGCGCCGCAGCCTGCTCCAGCGCGATGGCTGCTTGCGCCTCGAATTCCTGCCGCACGCTCAAACCCAATAAACCCGCCACCGCGTCAAACCAGCGCCCCGCAGCGGTGGTCTGCGGGCAATTCAGGCCACGTTGCAGCATGGTGTGGATGGTGCGTGCCGATTGTTCCCCAACGGTTGTGGCCAAGCGTGGCACGATCTGCTCGGCCATCCCGCAAGCGTGCAGCGCAGCCGCCGCCATGCGCCAGGGCTCGCGTGCGGCCACATCGCCACCGGGCAAGGCCAAGGGGCTCAGGTGGCCGACGCGCTCGAAATGTGCGCCATCCACCAGCAGCACTTCACCGCCCCAGGCCACGCCGTCTGTGCCCAGGCCCACGCCATCGAGCGCGATGCCGATCACCGGGCGCGCCATGTCACGTTCCATGGCGTGTTGTGCGTCGTGCTCGGCCAGCACCGCCGCGATATGGGCGTGGTGGTGCTGTACCGCGATGGCCGGTACGCCGTGCTCGTGCGCCAGCCGCTGGGCCAGGTGGGTGCTGAAAAAGTCGGGGTGCAGGTCATGGGCCACAGCATCGATGCGCTCATCCGCCTGCGCCAGCAGTGCTTGCACGGATTGCTCCAGTGCCTCGCAAGCCACGGGGTCGGACAAGTCGCCGTGCACCGTTGACCACAGCGCACTCCCTGGCGATTTGGTGTCGAGCAGGCAGGCGGCGTTTTTGAGAAACGCGCCGCAGGCCAGGATGCGTGCCATGAGAGCGCTAGACCGCCGACTTGAGTTGCGCAAGCTCCGCTTCCAGCTGCGCAATGCGCGTCTGCCGGGCATCCGGTGCGTTGTGGTGATGGTGAGCTGACTCTTGCAGCAGCCAGTCCAGCCAGGCCTGCATGCCTTCGCCGGTGGTGGCGGACAGCTCCAGAATGGTGATGCCGGGGTTGACCCAGCGCGCGTACTCCTTGCAGCGCGCCACGTCAAAGCTCAGGTGCGGCAGCAAGTCGATCTTGTTGAGGATCATGAGCTTGGCGGCGGCAAACATGTCGGGGTATTTGAGCGGTTTGTCCTCACCCTCGGTGACCGACAGGATGGCGACTTTGGCCTCTTCCCCCAGATCCCACAGCGCAGGGCACACCAGGTTGCCGACGTTCTCGATGAACAGCAGGGATTGCGGGGTGTGGTGGTGATGGGCATCGTGATGATCATGGTGATCGTGGCCGTGATCATGGTGGTGCCCGTCATGCGCATCGTCATGCGCATCGTCATGTGAATGGCCATGGCCATGGTCGTGTTCGTGTTCGTGGCTGTGCATTTGCGCGTAGGCGCTTGCGACCATGGGCGCATCCAGGTGGCAACCCTTGCCGGTGTTGACCTGGATGGCGGGTGCGCCGGTGGCACGGAT
>Ga0209134_10000363_pt1 | contig 11953 bp, 23 predicted proteins | sample LauGreSp1BDMLBSN_2_FD_187566 | JGI IMG/M metagenome (GOLD analysis project Ga0209134, IMG submission 187566) | Freshwater lake microbial communities from Lake Michigan, USA - Sp13.BD.MLB.SN (SPAdes) (version 2) | ecosystem: Environmental > Aquatic > Freshwater > Lake | place: Lake Michigan, USA... | reverse complement strand
ACATTGGAACCATGCGGTACGCATCTGCAGGTGAATACAACTTCCCGCTTCGGTTCATCGTGTCGAGCCACCCGTTGGGATACTGAATAGGCATTAAGCGAAACTCCATTCTATCTTTGGCGTGCTCAGCATACCGACCGCGCCGCTCACTGCGTCTACGTAGTCGTCATGCGGTGCGCTTGGAAATGCGACGACTTCATCTATAAAATCACGAGCCCACGCACCGGCTACGATGCGCACTGCGCCCGCTTCCGCTCGTCCGGCCCATGGCATCGCCCGTTGTACTTTGTCGCCCTTCACATCGATACCGCGAAACGGCACCGACGCTAACTCCGGAACTCTGCGCAGTTCTTGAACCGCTGCCAAGCCGTTCATGGCTTTTTCAATGCCGTGCGTCGTGTTCTCTTCGCTGCGCATCGTCGATATCATCACGCGTCGCACGTCTGGCCATTCTGCGCGCATGTGTATGCCGTCGGCTATGTAGAGTACCCCTTCGTGCAAACAACACCGCACGGAGGCAGTATAGTCCGCTGATTGCTTCGTACTCGTTGCTAAGTCCCAATACCGGAACCACTTCGCGCCGTGCGGTCTGACGTCGCCGATCCGTAGCCACTCACGACGGAACAATGCACCGATTGGGTCGGTGAATTCGCCGTCGACTTCTTGGCGATACATCTCAGACGTCATTGACTGTTTCAACGTCGACACGAAGGTGTCATCGAGGAAGGTGTTGTCGGTCGTCTTACTTCGGATTGTGGCGTAGTCGCGATGGTCACCAGTAAATAACTCATAGACCCAATCTTTGCCGCGTGGCGTGGTCGACATCCAAGCCCGACCCGGTGCTTCGCGCAATGTCGCAATACTCAGCGGCCATATCTCCGCATCCATCATAGCCACCTCGTCAAGCCATAACCACCCCGCATTTGCGCCACGCAGTCGGTCTGGGTTGTCAGCACTGCGGAATATGATGCGACGGTCACCGATGAGCCGTAGTTCCATCTCTGACTTGTTCCACGCGGTCACGATGCCAGCCTTCGCGGTCAACTTGAGAATGGTCTCCATTGCGCCAAGCCGAAGCATTGGATACGTTGGAGCCACGACCAGTCCCGTGGTGCCCTTCGGTTGGCGCAGTGCTTCCACCGCGCCGGCTCGTGTCTTACCTGAGCCACGACCGCCGACGAACAGACGGAACCGTGCGTCACTCGCCCAGAATGCCCTTTGGGGTGACGTCTGCGAACTGTGCCGGATCGTCGGGAGCGCTGAGGTCGATGGCGTAGTCGCTTGGCGTGTTGGTGTTAACGACATGATGATTGTCTCGGTACTTCCAAGGTCGAAGCCCCTTCAATAGGAATATCAGAAGAACATCGCTGCCGGCTTTTGCACGATCTCGCGCAATGCTCTCGAGTTCGTCCGCGCCGTCTTCCTGCGCATCGTCAATCGCCTGTCGAAACTCATCATCGACGTCGCGGAGCTTGTACACTGCGCGCCGTGATACGCCTGCGATGGTCAGCGCTTGGCTAATGTTGCCGGTCTTTGAATACGCACGTAAGAACGGAACGCACCAAAGCGGACGACCGGGAAGATTGTATTCGCCCTCTTTGCGCTTGGCGATGGTCACCCGATTTTCTCCGAAGAGATGAACCGAAGCGCCACGTTGAGAATAGCCAACGCGTACGCCAGCTGCGGAACTAAGTCTTTCATCTCAGGCCACTGTGTGACCGTGCCGATAATCATCGTGGCCAAGGTCAACACGTTAATCCATACGGTCTTTGATTCGTACCATGGTTTCATGTTATGCCCCTATCTCTTGTCGAATCCAAATCAAGAACACCGCCCACACGCAGGCAATAATTAGCGCACCGACGTACGCTTGTTTTTCAAGTGTCGCGATGCGCTTTTCGAATTCTTTGAAGTTCGCGTCGCCGTTTTCGAGACGTGCCAACACCGCGTCGAGCTTCGTCTCTACCCGGGCCATCTTTGTCTCTAATGATTCTGTCATCGTCATCCCTGATACGCTCGAAACTCTGTGCGAATGGTGTCCATGTTGATAGCGGTGCCCGGACACGTCTTCTTTGCCGCTGGGTATTCGCGGTGACCCTTTAGCGTATCCTTTGATACTGTGATGCTACGCCACTTCATGAGCTCTAACGTCGTCGCTCTGACCATCGTGTGTAAGTCGTCTGGCCAAGCGTGCACGTCGTAGTCGCCAACGACCTCGATGCCCCACATCGTATTATTTCCGCGGATATCAGAGCAATGCACGCCGGGTAGGTTGAGCGGACACATTTGCCAGATACCGTCGTTCTCGACCTTCGGCGATCCGGTCACGATGAACAGATGCGGGCCGCCTCGCCATCCCATAGATTCGTACCGTGAAGACATTGCATCCATGGTACGCTTGCCGTTCCATTGGCTCGGTGTTGGTCGCCATGTGTGATGCAAGACCACGCCCTTCGCCCACGGTGCGACGCTTGGCGCATACTTGGCCAGATGCGCACGGAACTCGTCCACCGTGCGCCACTGAAGCAATGCGTATGCGTAGCTCATGACCGCGTGCCCGCCCACCGGGATATTTTGTTCATGAACGCCGATTTGTTCATGCGGTTGACGATGAAATACAGTTCATTACCGATGACGGTAATGTTGCCGTGTGCGTCCTCGTAGCTTTGAATAAGTGACCACTGCGCGTCAAGCTTTGGTCGGTACCATAGATGGATGGCGAACTTCTTTGAGATGATTCCGTATGCGCTCATCGACGTGGCGAACCATTGCCCCGCTTTGTCTACCTGTACGAACGTCTGCGTTGCCGTGTAGGTGCCGCCGGGTAGCTTTAGCTCAGTCATGTTTGGGATTGGTGGTTCGACGTTGGTCATGCTTCGTCCTCCTCTGCGTTTATTATCGCATTGCCGTCAAGGACGGTCACGCTGCGTACTCCCCGCGTATCTTCTCCGGAATATCAACGTCATACGACCGAGACATCAAAGCAAGGCGCAGTCGCTCGTTTGCCTTGCGCCTTGCCTTGCGGGATTGCTGTTGATAGAGTGCGTGTTTGCCACGTCGCGATCTGCATTGTTTGCAAAGACAATTAAGCACTTTCATTGTTCCTCGCCTTGTCCTTCATAATAACTTCAACGACATACTCCACAATCTCATTGACCATGTCTTCATCAAACGGGTCCCATTCGTATCCATACCATGATTTTTTTGTGCTTATCGGGTTTCCAGATGGATTGTCTTTTGAAAAGACTTCAATGCGCAAATAATCACATGGCCACACTGGGTCATCAATTGAGAAATCATAGAAAGCAATTTTGTATCCCTCAAAAAATAACGTTTCACCCCAAAGCGAAATGGCTTCTTCATCTGGCGATGTTTCATCTCGCGTCTTATCGACAAGTGGTTGCATTGCTTCACGGAATGCGATTTGCAGTATTTCTTTGTTCATTGCGTCACCCGTGGCAACGTCACGCCGCTCTGCCCTTGGTACTTCCCGCGCTTGTCTGCGTAGGTCACTGCGGGACGGTCGCCACGAAAAAACATCACCTGCGCGATGCCCTGATTTGCGTGCACGGTTATGTGATGCGATGTGCAGTTGTGTAGTTCGATGGTCAACTCACCGCGCCATCCCGGCTCCATCGGTGTGCAATTGACGATGAGCCCGCACCGTGCGTACGTTGACTTGCCGACGACGATTCCTACGACGTCGTCGGGAATGGCGAAGGTTTCGACCGAGCGACAAAGTACGAATTGACCCGGCCCGATTCGCGTGTAGTCTTGGGTTTCGCGATGCAATACTGCGTGTTCAATCAGAAGCGGGTCGACGTGTGAGTACGGAGCGTACCGCACCCACTCGCCAGCGACGCGCATGTCGTAGCCAAACGACGTCACACCGTACGAGATGACTCCGGGTCGCGGTACGCCTTCAGCGTATGGCGTAATCATTCCTTCGTGCGCCAAAAGCGATATCTCACGGTCATTGAGTATCATCGTCGTTTCTCCGCTTCTTCTTTTAGTAGCTGGCGCTGAAGCGCTTCTATCTTGACGGTGATTTCACTGCGCCAGATGCGCAGGTCTTCACGGTACGGATGTTGCGTAAGCTCTGCGTCAATCTCCAACCGCTTCCATCGCCAGAACTCCAAGATTTGTAACGTGCTACTCACTCCACACCGCCACCCCGTCGTCATCGATGCGCATCCATTGCGACCAGCACGATTGCGATGCCTTCCAATGCTTCCACCCTTTGCCGTCGTTCCATAGTCTACGGAATGCTGCGTATTGCGTGACCGGCTCGTCGGTGTCTGCGTGTGTTCGTCCTTCGAGCCACATGTAGGTGGAGTCGTTGAACTGAAACAACCCGCCGTCCTTCGTGCGAGATCGTGCGTGCATCGAGTACGTGCCGTAGTTGTGACCGTCGCCAGACTCACACGCCACGATGGCCGCGGCTTCGCGTGTCACTGCGAACGGCTCAACGCTGCACACGCTGCCATTGCATAGCAGGTACCAATACAATATTACTGCTCCCATCGTCTCTCCTTCAAAACCATACCGATGGTTATCGCCAGCGCTGCGCCGACAAAGCCAAGTACACACCCAGCGATGAACTCAATCATGACTTTGTACCTCTTCGCTCAATGCTAACAACTCTTCGACTATGTCGTCAATGATCAGCGCCAACGTCGGATTTCGCATGCTTCCCCGCGTCACCACTTCGTCGTCCTCGTCGTCGGCCCGCTCCCGCACCATCATCCACCGTCCGCTTTGACCGACCTCGACGCGGTACCAATAGCGACCAATCAATTTCCGCCAAATCATACGCATTGCGCAGTACCTCCATGACGTCCATCGCTTCGTCGACGGTACGAATGATGAGTGTGGGGTACTCGCTCCATTGTGCAAAGAATTCTTTTTGTTTCGGACTCAGCGCACCTTTTGGTGTCTTGACCTCGACTAAGAATAGCACACCGCGAAAACCGACGACCAAGTCTGGGACACCGCCGCCGGCATTGCTCAGGTCACCCACGAGCGCGCCGTTGTACTGAAGCGTTGCCACGATGGCCCGATGGTTCTCGTCAAGCTTCTGACGGAACCGCGGTACGTATCCTTTGCTCATCGCTCGACCTTTTCGCCGGTGAACGCCATCATCAACTCAATCAGATCGCGGTCAGCACTGCGCACCTTCCAGCGTCGCCACTTCGTCGCCAACGCTGCGAACTCGCCGCCCTTGGCGATGCTCCCATCGAGTCGCACGTTGAACCGCTCGATGGCCTCCCTTCGCTTCAGCGCAGAGCCGGGACCGTACGCAGACGATGCGCTTTCCATCATGGCCACGAAGCGCTCTTGTGTCTCGACCTGGGATGCCCGCAGTGCGTCACGCCATGCGGTTTCCAATTCGTCCACCTCGGTGGCCACGATGATGAGTGAGCCGTGTACATCCTTGCGACACAGTGCGCAGAGCTGCGGGTATGGCGTCGGTGTGTCCATCGTCCGAGCGCAGCAAAGACACATCAAAGGTGCCGTCTTTTTTTCGCTTGGACTATGCATGGGTTTGTTTGTATCGTTGAACAGTGGCGTCATAACTCAACATCCCTTCTTCGGTCATTGCGTCCAATTGACGCTGACATACTTCGGTAGATATTTGTGTTCTCGTCGCAATAGCTTTAGCGGTCAAAGATATTCCGTTAAGCGCTCCCAAGATTCGTTGCGAAAATACCGCGTTTATACTAATACGTTCACTCTGTTCACTCTTGCCCGGTTTAATTGATTCTATAGCCTCAAACCTATCGTTCACTCTTGATTCACTCTCGTTCACTCTTGGTAACTCTTGGTAACTCTTTACCTCACTTTCGTTCACTCTCTCTAAAGAGTTACCAGAGTTACCAGAGTTACTAGAAGTACTAGAGTTACCAGAGTGAACGATATTAGTAATAGGGAGAGTGCTATAACGACCGTACGAAACACGTTGAACCAGCTTATCTTCGAGTAGTCTGCGTAGGTGTTTCTTGATAACCGATTCTTCGCGGCCAAGCTCCGTAGCGATTTCTTTTGGCGACCAAGTGTAGGTTTGGTTTTTCTCCATAACGTCGTACACTGCCCGTCGCTCCGAGCCAGTCGCCGCCAACACTTTGGACTTCGGGTCAACCACGTGGCTTCCGAGCATGTCATCCCATGCAAGCTCAACACGATCCACGCCGGCAATGTTTCGGTCAGTCATGCGAAGGATTGACACATATTCGCTTGCGGGGTCTCGTGTCAATAACCACATCGCATCTACGGCACCGCTGATGCCTGTAGAGCCGCTGATTTTGTCGAACGGGTTATCATCTTTGGTTATCTTGGTTTTGTTTGTGTGATGCACAACAATGATGGTTATATTCCGCCGTTGTGCAATGCGTTGAATCTGTTTGAGTGCGTCGTAGTCCGAAGAGTACACTGGCGTACGTGGGTCGACCGGCTCTCGCCACTGCGCCAACACGTCGATGATAACCACGCGGATATCAGGGTTGTTGTCAAGACGGTTTTCTAAGTCTTGACCGGCGAGTACTCCGCGGTTTGGCCAATCCTGATTAAAACCGAAATACAAGTTCTTTGGCCAGTCGCCGAAGTTCATCGAAGACAATCGACGGTGCACGCTGTTCTTACTCATCTCAAGGTCGAGATACAACACGCTGCACTTTGTTTTTACTTCGAATGTTTTGAAGACTTCGGTGCCGGTGGCGACAGCGACGGCGAGGTGCAAAGCCAAGAAGCTTTTGCGACTCTTCGGAGCGCCGGCGAGGATGTAGCACCCCGTGGTCATGATGTCGTCAACGATGTACTCGACCGGTGCGACGTCTTCTTTTTGCATGTCCGCAGCACTGTAGATAGTTGGCAATGCATGAACGAACTCGATGTCGTAGACATCCTCAAGGTTGTGCAAGTCTTCCGCCGACCAAAGCCGCATAAAGTCCGCAAGATCGCCCTTGTCGGATAATCCAAGATTGACCACGCGCACCTTATAGCCAACACTGCGCAACTGGGTACGCAGAGCCGCGGCCGCCGTCTTCCCCTTCGAGTCACAATCCATAGCAATGACAATCTCGCCAGTGTACGCTTTGCGGACGTCTTCGAGGAGTGCTTCGGGCATCGCCTTCTCGCCGCCACCGGTGACGCTGAATGCAGCGACTCCGTGCGACTGGGCCGCGACGGTCGATGCTTCGCCGTTGCACAGTACCAGCGGGAAGCCGCCTTTGTTGGCAATGTCTACGGCTTCGGTGAACTTGTACAGACATTGCTTATAGCCGGGCATACTTTTAAATACCGGCTTATTTCCGTCGATGTATCGATATCGAACACCGCCGACCGTATCGATGACGAAGCATGGTCTGCGCTGATGCTCGCCAACGGCCCACCCAGCCAATCTAAGGGCTTCTAAGGTCAACCCGTGACTCTCTGCATACCCTTCGTGCGTGGTGGCCGTCTTGGTGTCAATACTTGGCGCAATCTTTGGAAGCGTGACGCCAAGGTGTTTGGCCAATTGATACAGTGACCCGCCTTTGTTGGCGACATGGTCGAACCACTTGCCATGCTCCGGGCCGTCAATGGTCAGACTGAACGCGTCACTGTCTGAGCCGGTGCGGTACGGTGAACCGCTTCGATACTTCCCCTCCCCGACATCGCGGAGGTTGTGCGCTTTTCGTAGCGCAGAGATGACTTCATCGGCCGTGCTCATTGTTGTTTCTCTTCGTAGTAGACGAATTTCATATGGGTGTTGCCTTTGTGTTGAGCAATGGTAAGTTCAAACAATGGAGGTGTTTCAACGAATAACTCATCGCCGTTTTCGTCATATCCGTTGTGTTCATTATGGCAATGTTCACATTCAAAAAATATCCGTAATCCATTTCGTCGTGAACTTGGATTCAATGGATAATGACGAGGAATAGGTGTTATTTTTGTTTCCATTAATTCTGCTACTGTGCAAATTCCATCGTGATCTTCGTGACATTGATATACTTCAACAGTTTTTTGATGAAGGTTATCAATATCGCATGATGGACATACAAGACAATCATCAGTAACTTTGATAGAACTATTAGTAAATTCTACCCACACCTTCGGTTTCACTACTGGCGACGGTTCTTCGACCTTCAGCGGTCGCACGTCGCGATTCCACCCAGCCGGCTGCGCAGTTCCAAGCGAATGGATGTACTCTTGCTCTTTTTTGACTGCTTCTCCGCGATTTTCAACTTCTTCAATTAGTTCCATTGTCATGCGGTGACCTTCGGCCCGCAATGCCTTGTACACTGCGCTTGCCGGATCGTGCAGATGCTGGTACCAGCGCTTGCCCAATTCATCGCCGGTGATGCCGACGTATCCTTTGCCCGTATCGAGATGCTTAATCAAATAAATTTTGTGTCTCATCGCTCATCCTCCCGGCTCTTCGTCGTCTTGGTTGCTTTGGCCAGTATCTGGGTAATCAGTGCGTTCCGTGTGATGCCCTTCGAATCAGCGTTGCGGTTCAACTCCTTGACCGTGTCAGCGTACACATAGACCGTGAACTTCTCCATCGGTCGAGCGGACTGGTCTTTGCGTAATCTCGGCATGTATTCCTCCTTTAGTGAATGAATCCTAGTATAACACAAGCCGACAAAAATCCCCCAGCGTAACACGCTGAGAGATCTCTGCGGGGTCTTAGGGTAGATACAAGCTGTTGATTTGGTGACCGAGCAGGTCGGTCGCGGTGCGCACCTCGCCAACGGCTGCGCTGATTTCCACAGGTTGGCGAGACGGTCTTTCCATAGATTCCAAGATGAGCAAACCGCGCACCTGCTCAACGCATGACTCGAGGTGGCGCAGTTGCTTCGCGATTATAGCGCGACGCTGTTTGCGCGTCTTCAGTACTTCGACTTCGTTGTATGTCATTGCTGCGCCTCATACATTCTGTTTATAACATCAGCCCAAGTCATCGTACGAATTGGCCAATTTTGCAAATAGTAAGACGAGCTATAAGCAAAACAAAAACCATCTGCATCAATGTGTTTATCATGGTCATCGGCTACACATAACAGATTAAACGCCTCTTGTACGGATTCTTCAATATAAGTCCATACGTTTGTTGCAAATCTATATTTACCGTTGTTTTCAATCACTAACGTTACAATTTTGTCATGGTAATCTAAAGAATCAAGCTTAAACATACAGATAAATGGTTCTTCGCACAACACTTCCCCAGTTTGATAATCATCATTTTGCAAGTGTCCTATTTGGTAGGTAAGTGCAAACAATAATTGATGCATACAAAATTTCATTGCTTCGCCTCATTGACTACGACCTTTAGCACGTCGTTTATAAGCTTATTCCGTGATGTACCACGAGACTTGGCGATGATATGCAATGCTTCGGCCACGTCTCGTGGTAGACGCACTGCGAAGGTTGTCGCGATAACTCCGCTTGGCTTTGGGCCGGGTCGTAGCTTGGTCATGGTGTCTCCAAAAAAGAAGCGACGCAGGTTATCCCCGCGTCGCTGTGTCGTGTGTCTTAGAACGGCCGTGTGTCTTCGTCGTACTCGGTCGGTGTGTTGCGTGTTGGCTCGGTTGGTCCCTGAGCCGGTGCTTCGTCGTTGCTTCGTTGCTCTTTCGACCAGTCGCGGTACTCTTCGTATGCAACTTCGGCTTTGGTCATCATCTCTTTGCCCACGTACAACGATGCGCAAAGATCGCGGTCAACCTTTGCAACATCGAAGCCAATCTGGGGAAGGACAACCGCGGAACCGTAGCCGGTGTCCGTGGTAACGACGCGACCCTTCTTATCTTTGGGTTGTACGATAGGTGCCCAAAACATGAACGAAGGGATGTCGCGCTTTGCGGTCTTCTTGGCTTCGTTGGCGACTTCGCGCATTGCTGCGAAGATGCTCTCGGACTTCATCGCAGTGACCGCACGACCGACCAAGCCTTTCACCGGCCAGACCACGACGCCTTCGTATCCCTCGATGAAACAAAGCACCTCGGTGTACAAGCGCATGTTCGCATTGGCTTTCCAATGTGTTTGCCATGTCTTGGTACGAATACCGTTGTTGGTTTCTTCGGTGTACGCTTGGGTGCGACTGCGAATCACGATGATGCGCAAAGCTTCAGCGGTAAAGCCGTCCTCGTCATCGAAGAGAAACGAGTTTTCCCAAGGTGCTGGCAGTGCCGGCATGGCGTTGGCCCGTGCGTAGAACTTGCCGACCACACCGCGTGTCTTGGTGGTGCTGAGCCAGCTAATACGCGGAATACCGTCGCCAAGCTCGGTGCGCTCGTGTTCGTAGTTTAGTTCTTGTAGGTCGCGTTCGAAGTCACTCATGGAAGTTCTCCTCATGTCGTAGTGGAGCGGTCAAGGTAACCGCTCCGTGTGTTGCGTCGTTATGCGTTGGGGTTGACTTGGTCCCACGTTGGGATTGCGTCGAGCGGTGCCACGATGGCGAGGATGTCCGCAGCGTACCGTCGCGTCTGCTCGGCTTGGTACAGTTCGACCGCAATGACGTCGTCGGTAATGCGTGCGATCTGCAGCGCGAACTCAATGAAAGAGTCGGAACGTTCGCGCACGGTGAATCGCATCTGGTCGGCTTGGGCTTTGGTCATCGGTGTCATGGTCTTTGCCTTTCTATATCCAGCGCCGGTCATCTGTGCCGGCGCTTCGTACCGTGATTGACTAGCGGCTAGCTGCGTTTGCTGCGGAGTGAAGGGTAATTGCCTGAGCGAAGAGAACATTCATCAACTTGATGTTTGCCTTCATCGTGGCTTTGATGATTGCGAACTGCTCGGAAGCTTCGTCGGTGGTGCGAATCAGGCCGCGGAGGTTGTTCAAGTCTTGACGAGTGGCGTTGTATGCCTGAGCGATTTCCATCTCGGACATTTCTTCGTAGCGGCTCATGATTGATGCGATGTGCTTGTTCATTGTGGTTGCCTTTCGTGTGTTGCTTCCTAACTGATGCTAACTATATATCATGCTATTGTATCTGTCAAGCGAATTTGACACCAATTTTGGACGAGTTTTAAAACTCGCATATTTTGCCAAAATCTGCGAACGCACTGCGAAACCGGTCAGGCTCATCGCCAACGTAGAGCGCCACTTGACCGCGTGTGTTTCTGTCGACGGTCATGCCTTGCGGTTGCTTGAATTGGATGCGTCGCGCAAAGATGCACATCGCTGTTGTGATGCTCATCGCTTCGTGGAACCACGTGGCGTCCGTCGCGTTGTTGACGAGGATGACGCCATGTGACCAGCTGACGCCGTGCTCGATGACCACTCGGTGCACGCATTGCCCAATGACGACGCGTGCATAGGGTGGATTAGCAAAGAGCGTGCGCACCTTTGGCCAAGACCGATGTAGTGCGTTGTTCTCTCGTGTGTAATACGTCGCGGCTTGCACGGTCGTCTGGGCTTCGTCGCAGCTATAGGGGTCGAGGTCGATGGTGCCCAAAGCGGTGCGCACACGGTCAACGATAGGTGCTGGCGTGTACCACTCGCCATTGTCGCTGCGTGCTGTGTAGTACTCTTCGGTAAACGGTAGTCGTGGCTCTTCTTTACTGCGCTTCATTCGACCGCACCTTTCTGTATGCAAGCTTATGACGCCAAGTGTATGTTCGTGCAGTTGTGACGTTGACGTCTAAGTCTTCTGCTATTTGGCGTAATGTCCTTGCTGCGAACCATTCCGGGTCAGTTGGCCACGTGATGCGATATCCATCGTACTTGTTTTTGATGCCGTGCTTTTGTAAGTAGCCATAGACTGTATTCTGCGGTACGTTCAGTGCTTCTATAATTTCCGATGTCGTCCGCTCTTCGTACCACCGCACGTCACGCGGCCAAGGATGCTTACGTATAATCCGTGCTTTGTATCCGTTCTGATGCATGTGTCTGCGAATGACTTTCCAACTAACTTGCAACTCATCCGCAGCTTGTTGGCTCGTCCGCATCGCGTACCATTCTGGCGACGTCG
>Ga0209134_10000362_pt1 | contig 11981 bp, 5 predicted proteins | sample LauGreSp1BDMLBSN_2_FD_187566 | JGI IMG/M metagenome (GOLD analysis project Ga0209134, IMG submission 187566) | Freshwater lake microbial communities from Lake Michigan, USA - Sp13.BD.MLB.SN (SPAdes) (version 2) | ecosystem: Environmental > Aquatic > Freshwater > Lake | place: Lake Michigan, USA... | reverse complement strand
CTGTTCAAGAGTTACTTGCGAGTAAGGAGTGTAGTTCTCTGGATCAGCGGGTAACAGATTCACTGAGTAAGTGACTGAACCCTGAAGACCGTCTTGTTCATCCGAGATAGTAAAGTTACTCATGGTGACCATGTCTGGCTTCTCTTGACTTGTAACCATCAAATTGTTAATTGTCCATTTCATTTTTAATTTCCTTAAACGTTGCTTACGAGAATATAGTAAATTGTCCCATTAATCTTAACAGGTATCTTATGTGTTGATGCTACGGCAGCGGCTGGTGTTGCTGTTGCTGTGATATTTAGTACGCCAGTGCCCTTCGGGGTTAACTTGAGGTCAATGTTTGCTTCTGTGCCCTGAACTGAAATTTCAGGAGCAGTGCCTGTTGGATTACCAGCTATCGCAAGATAATTAGTACCTCCATAAAATCTAGCAGCTTGACCATTACCATTTTGAATACTTACGGAACCATTATTTTTAGCAAGAATATCTAAACTAATGTTTGTATCAGAACCACCAACAGATAGAACTGGTGATGCAGTGGTTGCTGCACCAGTCATGGTCAGAAAGTTTACCGCTGACGCTTTATGAAGAATCTCCACTTGTTTCTGTGCGCTATTGTTAGTGGCGAATTGTATAGTTCCGCCAGTACCCTGCGCAAACATCATCAACGAAGCGTTACCTGATCCGGTAATACTTTTAGCCCCGACTCCTGGACGACCAAAATATGAACCACCCAGATAAACGTAATCAGTAGTTATACCACCATTGTCGGAGATATAAACCTGAGGACCACTAGCGGTTGATAATATAAGATTACTTCCGATAGTCTTGAGCGTTGTCGATGAACCGATCAACGCATACGCTGACGCACCTGTACCAGCACCAGTAATGGTTATTGTTGGCGTTTCAACGTATCCACTTCCAGCGGTAGCAACGGCAATCGATGACATAGACCAACTACTTAAATTAAGCGTTGCTCCAGTTCCACCCGTAGGAACCACTGTAGTTGTGGCTGGCGCAGAGGGTGGTAATACTGTATATTGTCCATAAGAAAGAATAGATACTCCAGTAATGACACCCAAATTAACCGAAGTAACAGTAAACGATTGCGCACCAATTCCAGTTCCACCAACCACTGTTAATATATCGTTAACTGAATATCCAGTACCGCCAGATACTATAGGAAACGCTGTTGCTGCGCTATAAGCAGTTACTGTCGCTGTAACGCCACCAGGAGTAGTTGGAGCGGATACGGTTGCTGTAATGGCTGCGGTATAATTTCCCCCGCCGCCTGTCCGCACAACTCCAGTAAGTCCACTTCCGTTGCTTAGGTTGACTACGCCACCGTTGGTGATTGCGTTTATAGATCCAGAACCTTTAGCTGAAAGATTTAAACCGATGTTAGTATCTGAACCAACGGAAGATAGTGTTGGTACCTGACCTGTAACAGAAGCAGAAACTGATAACCAATTGACCGAGTTAGCTGTACTTGTTATAGCAAATTGCTGAATACCATCTGAGGTGCTTGAGGTATTCGTAAAGAATCCAAATGGGTTACCTCCGGTTGTTCCTAGGTACAACGCCTTATTAGAACGTAATCCAACTCGACCAAGTCCTGACGCTGCTCCAACTATATAAAGACCCGATACAGAATTTGGGGCTGATGTATCGTCTAATACTTGTAAGAACGTCTGACCGTTTGCTGTCTGTAAGTTCATTGACGAACCAAGCGACTTAACCGTTGTACCACTTCCGATATTGGCGTGCGCAACAGCGCCACCAGTACCAGAAAAAGTTACGGTTGGTTGTTCAACGTATCCGCTACCAGCGGTAGAAATATTGACAGAATATACACACCAAGTTGCAGTAAATGTAGCACCAGTACCACCTGTAGGAAGTACGGTTGTTGCGATTGTTCCAGTTGGAATTGCTGAGTATGAACCCCAATTGTATACTGAAGTTCCTGTAATAACGCCTAAGTTAACCGAAGTGACTTTTAGTTGAAGTGGAAAATTATAAACTGTCCCCCCAACAATAGTCAATATATCATTAACGGAATATCCAGTACCTCCGGATACTGGACTATATCCCCAAATTCCCATGAGCGCATTACCAACAGCGTTCACACCACCAGGAGTAGTTGGAGCGGAGAAAGATACAGTTGGTACCGTTGAATATGCTGACGTTGCTTGTACAGTTACCGGAACTGATGTAACAGAACTACCATTACTGATATTGATACCACTAGAACCAGCGGCTAAATCAATTGCCCCAGTACCTTTAGAAATTATTGCAATACCAGTATTTGTGTCTGATCCGTTTGCATTTAACGTGACAGGAAAATTTGTGATTGATGGACGTACGTTTAAATAATTAACCGAAGAAGTAATAGACTGTAGCAATAGCATTGTGTTGCTATAACCACCGCTGGTAAATTGCATATTACCAGTACTTTTTGTACTAAACGACAATCCCACTGCTGCGTCCGTTCCAGCAGTAGCAAATCCTGGGGAGATACCAGTTGCCCCTCCAGTAACTTGCATGTAGTTTGCCGCTGGTGCGTTACTATCGTTTACTCTAAATTGTTCGCCAGAGGGTGTTGTGAATGATAACGCCGAACCAAGCGTATTAACAGTTGGAATACTACCTACCGTCGCGAATCCAGTTGCTACGGTAGAGGGCGAACCACCGCCCGTAAATGATATCGCGGGTTGTTCAACGTATCCACTACCTGCAGTTGCCAAACCCACTGTTCCAGAATAAATCCCGTAGCCAATATTGAACGTCGCTCCAGTACCACCAGCAGGAGAAACCGTAGTTGTAACAGGATTGGCCTGCAGCGGTGCGCCATATGGTGCGAAGTTTACAATGTTGACGCCAGTAATGACACCACCAGCAGAAATGCTGGTCACGGTCATTGTTCCAGCAGATATCTGAATCACACCACCAACAATGGTAAGCGTATTACCAACCGCATATCCCGTTCCGCCAGAAACGACGGTGGCTGTAACGTTCTTCATGGAACCGATCGCACTAGCAACAGCCTGCGTTCCACCAGAAGGTGCGTTTGGAGCAGCAATAACAACCGTTGGGAACGATGTATAACCAACACCAGATTGTCCTATCTTAATTCCTGTTACAGAGTTTCCTAATCCAAGATTAACCTTAGATCCAGTTACAAAGTTAATTGCTCCAGAACCTTTGGGCTGTAAAGACAATGAAATATTTGTATCACTTCCGTTAGGATATAGCGTTGGTCCTGCGCCAGTGACAGATGTTCCAACAGTAAGATAATTTACTGCATTGGCGTTGACTGGTCCGGCAATCGCGAATGTATAAGTACCCGCCCAACCTTTGAAGTAGAATGGGTTTCCTGTGGAAAGTCCAATTGCACCTGCGTTATCCTCGAAAGAAAAATAACTAGGTGATGTGCCAACTCTAAATGATAACAGCGTTGCTGATCCTGAGTACATGTAATGCGGACTTGCACCAGAACCGATATTGAATCCACCATTTGCAGTGACGGTTGATCCCGTGAGGATTGGAGAATTAGTAGCGACGTTTCCAGTACCCTTCGGTGCCAATACTAGGTTAATGTTTGTATCTGAGCCTAATACTGAAATGGTCGGAGCTGCGTTTGCTAAAACACCACCGTTTGTTCCTGAACCCGTTAATTTTACATAGTTAACAGAAGAAGTTGTATGACCTATCACGACCTGAGTGGAACCAGCCTGACCCCCAGCAGTACCAGAGTTTGTATTGAACGTAAAGTCAGAAGGATCCGGCGTTTGTAAATTTGGACTTACTGGAAATGTTAAGGTACCAGAAGCTGTTCCCGCAAGACCCGCTCTGAATATGAACGGTGAGTTGACCGTGGTAACGCCTCTATCCTGAAACTTAGCAATTGTACCCGTTCCGGTATTGACGTTTACTACGCCGAAACCTTTTGTCGTAATGTCCAAACCAACGTTTGTATCAGTACCTGTCGCTGAAAAAACAGGTGCATTTCCCGTAATGTTTGGTGTTACGCTCAAATAATTTACTGACGTTCCACCTGCCGGAACACTACCAATTGAAAATAAAGTTTGTCCGAAGCTTGAGGGTGATCCGTATGCCGTAAAACTATGATTCACTCCACCCGTAGCTGGAGTTGCATTATATTGAACTCCTGCAAAACCACCTGTTCCAGTAACGCCAATATAAGATAAAGTGTTATAGTAACCTTGTGAAAATTGAAGTGTATTTAAATATCCACCTGTCGGAACAATTGTTACATTTCCTGTACCTTTTGGACTCAGCTTCAAGCTGATATTCGCCTCCTGGCCTTGTGCCGATACAGTGGGCGCAACCGTTGTGGCACCACCAGTAACGCCAACATAGTTTATTGCGTTTCCTGTTGGAAGAACCGCAAACTGAGCGGAATTACTTCCATAGAAGAAATGATATCCGTCGTTCTTTGCGAAGTATCCAATGTTTACGTTACTATCGCTACCATTTGCGTAGAGACCAGGGAAGTTTGTAGATGCTGCGCCTTTTACTTCCAAGAAATTTGCGGCACTAACAACAGGAGTAACACGTAATGATTCGTTACCAGGAATATTACCAAGAGAAATTACTCCAGTAGTATCGACAGTAAAAAATCTATTTGACGCACCATCAGATGACATGGAAATTGTATATGGTTGAAGTCCGTTGCCCATTCCAGAAAACCAACTTCTTGTACCTCCTCCGCCCACATGTTTAACGCCAGCATAATATCCAGCAGTGCTATATGCCATAAACCAAGCACCGGCACCAGATGAAAATGATCTAATTGTTGCATCGTTCGCCGTTTGGCCAACATCAAGCGCAAATAATGAAGCACTCGCCAAACCCATTTGTACTGGTCCGTACATCGTTGTTAGATTTGTTGCACCACTTACGTTTGATCCAACCGTAATATTTGTAGTCGAGCCTGATACACCACCTGTGCCGATGTTAATAGCCTTAGTTGTTGCAGTAAGCGTTGCACCTGTTCCAAGGTTTAAAGTTTGTGCGCTAGTAGACTGACCAACAGTAATTGCTCCAGTTTGTAATAAGCCCCCTACCGTTGTTGTTCCAGTTGTTGCTGTCGTACCTAATGAGGTTACCGAGTTTGTGGCTCCGGCTAAGTTAATTGTGCTTGTGGCAGACAATGTTACAGCAGCCACCACACCAGATATAGTGCCAGACACACTCAATGAACCATCAATACGAGCATTAGAAGTGACTATCAAATTACTATTTGTATATAAACTACCCTCAATGAATAATCCAGTATTTGATAGTAATGCTAAACCATCTGTTAGTGTGTCATATTGAAATACTGTATCTCCAGTGAGTCCTACAACATACACAAACCCAGCATCAAGGTTGATAAACAAACCATTCGGAGCGGTTTCTTGAAAACCAATATAAAAGTTGTTGAAAAATACTGCCGTTGAAATGTCCCAAGGTGTGGAGAGAGAATATCTGTTAATATCCAGTCCAGTAGCACCAAGTACATACATTCTAGTACCATCAGAATTAAAATTAACAGAAGCTGGGGTCGTGTCTTGAGATCCTACAGAAAAGAATTGTAGAAACACTGCCGTACTAACATTCCAAGCCGTACTTAAATTATATTCATAAACTCGATCATTGGTGGAACCAACAAAATACATTTTAGTGCCATCTGGTTTAAACCATAAATCGTTAGGTCCCGTGTCTTGAGCTCCTACGGAAAAGTCCCTTACAAACGTGATAGTCGAAACGTCCCATGCAGTAGAAACACTAAACTCTCTCACTGTGTCATTGGTTGTTCCAGTGATATACATAACTGTACCATCTGGTTTAAAGAAAACACCACTAGGATTAGTTTCTCCAACTGTTGCTGACACTCTTGTAAATGTTGCCGTAGTTACATCCCAAGCAGTAGATAATGTATATTGGTTAACATCGTCGCCAGTCGTACCTATAATATACATCTCAGTACCATCTGACTTAAAGAAAATGCCAGTAGCGGTAAGTTCTTGAGCACTAATTGATATACTTTTTCCGGAATAATCCCAACTGGTTAGGTTATTATCTTTTATAAAGACTGCGGGTGTTTTATTGGTAGCTATACTTACAGATTCGTTGGCGAGAAGCGTATCAACAACAACTGCACCAGTAATTGCCGAGAATACGAATTTCTTAGTTGCTGCGTCATACTTTAAATAACGCCCGTCTTGAATACTTGCACCATCAATATCATCAAGATATCGCAGATTAACTTCGCCGCCTCCAGGACCAGTTGCGGCGATACGCCCAATGGCCTGTTCCAGAAATTTTAGTTTCTGAGCAATGTTCTTAAACTCAGGCGACGTTGATACCATTTCCGGATTTGGTTGCTGAAACGTTTTACCCGAAAGGTATTTCTCAACTTCCTCGACTGTTTTAGTCTTTAACTCTTCTGGCGTCAAGATCCCTAATTCTTCATTCAGGGTTTGGGCTGCGTTAATTGAATCAAAGATTTCTTCGATGCGCTCAACCTTACGATCAAGTTCAACGTATTTTTCATTTACGAAGATAGCATTTACTTCGTTGATTACTTGCTTGAGTTCTTCTTTAGTCTGAACCAATGAAGCGAAGTATTCTTCTTTGGTTTCATCCAACTTTGAGTAGTAATCGTTGACCGTTGTACCCACTGAAGATAGGTTCTCTTCAAACGCATTGATTCTTGCGATAGCGGGGAGTAATACTTCATCGTAGTTTTCAGACAACAATCCGATGTTATCATTTGTGGTATGAAGATCCTCATACAACGCATTGACCTTGGCTAAGATCTTCAACTTTACTTCATCGGACAACTTGAATTGTTCTTCAGTGGCAGCTTCCGCCTCGGCTAACTTTCTACTGACTGATTCAAAGGTAGCTGCCGTGGTTTCTTCAACGTCTGAAATATCAGCGGAGAGCAGGGCAACTTTCTTATCCAGATTAAGGCTTAATTCGTACAGTTTGTTTTTGTTCTTTGGCAACTCAGCCTGAACGAAATCAATGAGCGTTTCTGTTCTAGAGTCAATTGAAGAAATCGCATCCGTGATCTTAGAAAGGTCGCTCTCGTTAATACCGAGCAGATCCTTTTTAATATCCTGAATATTTTGATTGATGATTAAAAGATGGGTGGCGAGGATAGTCTCAACTTCTCCACGCTCAATTAAATTTTCATTTGGCTTAACGGATTCCGCTAACTCATTAAACTTCTCTATGAATAGTTCAGCCTTCTCCACGTTCTGTGTGAACGCTTCGTAATTCTTACTGAAACTTTCCATGAAGTTTGATTGATCAGTGATAGCCTTTGATGAACCAAGGGAAGGTTTCATTACGTCTTCATTGATCGTTTGCGGAGAAGGTACTGGATTGAGGTATTCTGAGAATGATTTCATTTTAGCCATTGATAATTTATTGTACGGGTTATTTATACTTAATCTTTAATCCACTTGTAGTATTCAGAGAAAGACATAATTTTAGATTCTCCGAAGATACTTCTAACCTTATTTATGGCAGCAGTTTTATCCGCACCTTTCTGAGTACCGACTTCCCCTGACTTAACCGAGATCATTGAAGTAAACACGCCCTGCATTCTGGCTGAGCTTCTTGGGTTCTTTAATTTAGTTCTAATCTGCGCAATCAATTTATCAAAGGGTTGCTCAAGATCAAATTGATACAGGATAGTTTTCAGATCAGCAAAATCATTTGACTTCCAAACCACTACCCTACTCTCTTGTTTGAATGTACCTGGAATATACTTTACCTTGCGTAATTGTATCTCAACGCTTGATAAATTAAACTCATACTCCTCATCTTCTTTAAGTTTAAGTGGAACCGAAATTCCAACTTTCTTAAACAATACCGATGGCTTTGTTTCCAGTAAAGCAACCTTCATTAACCCAAGTATCAACCCCTGACGTTCAGCGGGAAGATCCAGAAATAATTGTTTAAAGGAGGCTTCTACTTTATTGAGGGCGATGATATTATCAATCTGTGCCGAGTAACCTAGCAACCTATCATGATAGCGTACCGTGACTAATTCACCAGCGTTGTATGTTTTACGTCCGGCATGTTTCTCTGAAGTGAATGGTACAATAATAGAATTAGACATCTTCTCGAAGAAAGCAACTAATTCCCTTTTTACTGTGGCCTTATCCTTGGTTGAATCAATGTGGGTGATCAGATCAATATCACCGAAGTCATTCTTGGCTAAGTTAGAATTGTAACTACCCGATGGGGTGATGGAAACAAACCCAGGAAACTTACGAATTATCTTTTCATAAGATGCTAGGAATTGTTTGAAGTGTTCACGACTTTGAACTCTTGGTGCTCCGGTGCTACCTGACATGTTAAGCCTTTAATGCTGAATTGTCGGGAAGGAATTTTCCCGTTAGACCTAGCCGTTCCTTACGCTTCTTCCATTCTGGTTGAATATCATCTGGAATATCGGCACGTGTTGAATCTAGGATCTTAAAGTATATATCTAACAGTGATGAGTAGTCTTTAGGCTTCATCTTAGCCTTGAACAATTTATTCATCTTGTAGTAATCTTCAGAGTCAGCCTGAGTAATTTTAAACCCAAGTCGTTTACCTAATTCAGTTAGAGCGTTCTCTGGATCATGGGCAATGACTAACCCAGTTTCTTTATCTTTGACGCCGGATACATGGTTGAAAGATAAGTTGGCCACCTGAAACGCAGACAACATTAACTGAGTACGATGTAACCCCTTAACGTTAGAATCAACAGGGTATGCGGCTGAGTGATAGGAGAATTTAAGCCAAGCAAGATTACCCACCATCCAATCAATCTGAACGCCAATACCTACTTCCTCTCCAGCTTTATCAATCTGAGGAAACAGACCAAAGATATTGCCGGCAGTGACTTTCTTTTCATCACAGTATAACCGTGGAGCATGAGCGTTAATGTATAGGGTTAATTCTTTGAAGAAGGCTTTCATGAGTAGCTGCTCTGGAGTTGACGTCTTTGAACGCTTCTCGAGTTTAGCAAATTCAGCATGAATCTTTTTAGGGTCAAGGTTCCAAGCGGCGATTGATTTATCCGACATCTCTTTATCAAGGATGCTACTTGAATCAATACCCAGATCAATATCACCGGACATGGGTTTCTTACCCACTGAGCCCAGAGCATGAAAATGCGCCACATTGAATATTGACGCTTTCTTTGGGAAGAGTTGTTTCAGCTCAGCGAAGTATTCGTCGAGCGTGGGTCCTATATGCTCCAGTTTAATTGAAGCGGTTTTACCGGAGAAAACGTTTCCGCCTTCAGCAAGGTATTGAGCAAAGGTTTTCATATTTCTCTCATTTAATTTATTTGGTTTTAACAGCGGGGGATTTCTTCATTGTAAATCCAATACGATTATTAGTTGGGCGTGGGACACTGCTTGGAGATCCAAATTGAAACTCAGCATCAGAGAATCCCTTGACCGTATACTTTAAATTATTACTCTTAAGATCTAGATATACCTGTGTGACTGTCAGTGTTTGAGCAGCCATTGTTAATAATTCTTTAGCATGATTATTATCTGTATTCAACCATTTTATTAACTCAGCAGTTATAGGGTAGTGAAGAACTCCCCATCTTTTTTCTTTTCCAGCACGTGGGGTTTCAATTGTGCGTTTTGTTACTGTTGCATCCATATTATTTTTATATCCAGATTGTACATAGAAGTTGTCAAATAACTTCATACAACCAACATAACTTCCACCACGAGCAACTGCATTATCGAGTTGCTCTGGAGTAGGGATTCCAGAGGTGTATACTTTCTCAGACGTTAGAATTTTTATTAATGCCTTATATCCAGGAGTCTGAAGATAATCTGCTGCCTTTAGAGGACCATAGTACAGACCATTTGTTTCTTCAGTAGATAAGTGAAAAAGCACCCATGATGCTTTTTGAAACTTTGTGTCTAATTTACCGCTACGGATAAATTGTTCAATTACTGGCATAATTGAAGTGATAGATGGTTTTCCACCCTGACCAGCTTTAGCAGAAAACTTTTCTTCCGCGCCATTTTTTGTTACTAGAATATAGTCAATTAGCTTTTCATTACCTACTGGGAACTTCACATGTGTGTACTTTGGTTCAGTTTTTAATAGATATGCTGCACCAGTTAGTTCCCCAAAATCCTTTAAGATTATGTTATATTCCTGAGTAGTTATTCCAGTAAATTTTGCGGGAAACTCTTGTTTACCTGCCATTGATTGATCAAGAAGGTATGTACATGCTTCTATCGCAGCATTGGATAAATTCATCTGCTTGAGTTTACTCCTAATCGTGCTACTCAACTTCGCTAGATCAATAGGAGTGTCATTGAAGCCAAACTTGTTAGGGATTAGCTGTTTGTCTGTTACCTGTACGGTTGCCATTCTAGATCCATCAATAAGTAATTATTACTTATTTAGGTATATCAACTTTCCTCAAATATACCGTTAATGTAATCTAATACCACAGCCTGATCTTCTAGGGTTTCATTTAAGAATATTTTGGTGTAGTCCATGTAATCAAAATTGGATAGGATATTTCCAATCTTAGTATCTCTACCCTTCAGGAACGTTTCCGATTGATCAGAGCCACGATCTTCATACCGCTCGGTTAGGATATTCTGAACTGCTGTGAGTATGATAATGTTAACAGAGGCATCTTTAATCTCTAGAATGAAATCATAGAATTTACCATTGGTAAGCCTATCACCCTCAAACATTACATTTGAGGTAGTGGTGGAGATAAACTCCTGAGCCGCTGGTTGAACCGCCATGCTCAGGCGATCAGTGCCGGCAAATACTTCACCCGCCTCATACTTACCAAGAATGTAAGTATCGAGTTCTTTACAATACAAAGCGTTCACTAACTTAACTGGTTCACATTTTTCCCATTCATGGGACTTCATAAATTCACGGAACAAGGTAGTCTTACCCGTACCAGGCACTCCACCAACAGCAATAATCTTTTTCATAAAAAATCCTCCAGTCCATTACTAACCTGTTGCTCATCATTAAACATCCAATCCATCATTTCAATTTTACCTGAATTGACGAAGGTCTTAAACTTACCTTTGTTGATTCCAAGTTTATTATCTAACCTTGGATCAATGGTTTCTTTACGGGCATCCCAAAGGACTTGCCATTCAATGCCATACCATTTATCTTTTTCGCATTGAATAATTTCCTCTGCCTGTCGATCCAGATAATACCCTAGATACCGCCCATGGTGCTCGCGAAAGATTTTCTTGAAAGAACATAGGCAGGTTTCCATGGTGAAGAAGTCAATCTGATTATCCAGATGCGGAAACCTACTCTTCATTTCATTGATGATTCCGAGGCTATGTGCTTCAAGATCTCGGTAATCCTGTCCAGTAAGTTTCTTATCGTATTCTTCGGGTCTTCCGAGCGCAAACAATAAACCATTACGATGAGAACGGGAGCCATCATAATCATCAAGCATGAGAGAAGTAGGCTGAATATCAACGCCACCAGTGTGACGAAGATGTTGCATGTAGAACCATGTAGAATAACGGCCAAATTTATGAAGTTCCCCTTTAAGGCTTTTCCATAAATTGTTAAAAGATTCACTTTCGTTGTTTCCATAATAATTCTCCAATGCATCGCGTTGTGTTCGGTTTCCAATAAACTTTTTATATGAAGCAAACATCTCTGGAAGATGCCCCTTGTTCCACTTGGTATCCGTTTGATACCGTAATCGTTTATAGTTTTCCGTGTTCCACTTCTCAATTCTATCAACTGTGGCCAATTCAAAGTCAGGGAACTCATTCATTAGAACCCATGCCGTGGGTAGATGATAGGTATTACCGTAGAGCCAGCATAACCACAATCGCTGTTCATCGTTATGCTCATACCGCTTATTCAAATAATTCGTCGCCCACACCGCTGGGTCGCAATCATTATACTGAAGCGACCATGCGTACCAACGGATG
>Ga0209134_10000361_pt1 | contig 11989 bp, 10 predicted proteins | sample LauGreSp1BDMLBSN_2_FD_187566 | JGI IMG/M metagenome (GOLD analysis project Ga0209134, IMG submission 187566) | Freshwater lake microbial communities from Lake Michigan, USA - Sp13.BD.MLB.SN (SPAdes) (version 2) | ecosystem: Environmental > Aquatic > Freshwater > Lake | place: Lake Michigan, USA... | reverse complement strand
TTACATACAGGGCAGATAAATCGCTATAACAAGCGTGAATGTATTGATCTGGCGTTGCCCAGCCAGTGTTTTCGCAATGGCTAAATTTTGCAAATGAAATGAGTGAGGCAAATAGTGCAAGAGCAATAAGTGTTCTAACTTTCATCAAGGTTTCGGCTTTTGCTTTCCACCAGATGTCATTACAATCGGATCAAGCCCACCGATATTTGATGGCGCTGGGAAATCCATAATTGGTTCGCCCTTTAACGCGCCTTTCATGAATTGAGTCCAAATACGTGCCGGGAATGAACCACCGGTTACGGATGTCATTCCACCAATACCGTTGAGTGATTGAGTTGCATTGTCACGGAAGAGGGCAACAGATGCAGCAATTTGTGGGGTATATGCACTAAACCAAGCAGATGCATTTGATTGAGATGTTCCAGTCTTACCAGCTACAGGGCGTCCGAGTGCAAGTGCAGCAGCACCTGTTCCACCAGTAATTGTTCCTTTAAGCGCATACGTTAAATCAGCCATTACATCTTTACTAAATACTTCTTGGGTTTGAGGTGTTGCTTCATACAAAACACCTTTATTACTTCCCAGCACTTGGCTCACAAGGAATGGTTTTGACTTAATGCCTTGTGCAGCAAAGGTTGCATATGCGTTTGCAACATCGATGACATGGGGGCTTGAAGTTCCTAAAACAATCGAAGGTGTTGGCATCATTGCAACACTTTCTGGAATTCCTGCTCGCCGTGCAACATCAACAACAGCTGCTGGACCAACTTTGATTCCAAGTGGGACGAAAATTGTGTTGACAGAATGCTTTGTTGCATAGAGCAGATCTATTTGTCCCCAGCCTTCGTTTCCATAATTGGAAACTTCATATGGTTTTCCAGCATCATCAAATGTTTGTGGTGAATCACCATTCCACATTGAAGTCAGAGGGATTCCTTGTTCGAGCCCTGCAACGAGAGCAAAGGGTTTAAAGGTTGAACCAGCCTGTGTAATTGACTGAGTTCCATCATTTAGTTGGCGCTCTAAATAGTCTCGGCCACCATACATAGCAAGGATTTCGCCAGTGCCAGGGCGGATAGCAACTAAACCAATTCGAAGATCATCGGGTGCTTTGGAAGGATAAAACTTATTGACTGCATCGACAGCTGATTGCTGTGCTTTTTGATCAAGGGTTGTCTTAATTACTAACCCACCAACAAGTAATTGATCTTGGCTAAATCCAAGTTTTGCTAACTCTTTCTGAACCGCTTCAATGATGTGACCTTTAGGCCCACTCAGTTGACCAGATGTTGCACGCGGCAAAATCGTTGGTAGCTTCATTTTTGCTGCTTCTTCTTTTGTTAGCCAGCCAGCTTCAATCATGTTGTTCTTTACATACTCAAAACGGTTAGCTAAGCGCTCAGCATTACCCTCTTTAAAGGCTGGGTCATACAAACCAGGCGAGCGCAAAATAGAAGCGATAACAGCTGCTTGTGCATTTGTTAATTGATCAACATCGCGATTGAAGTACTGCTGTGAAGCTGTCATAACTCCATATGAACCGCGACCAAAGTAAATGGTGTTCAAGTAACTTTCAAAGATTTGATCTTTAGATAATTGGTTTTCTAGTTTGATTGCAATAACCAGTTCTTTAATCTTTCGCTGAATCGTTCGGCTAGGAGTTAAGAAGGCTGTCTTTGCGTATTGCTGAGTGATTGTTGATCCACCCTGGAGCGCACCGCCTCGCAAGTTGTTTACGACTGCGCGCAAGATTCCTGTAATTGAAAAAGCTTTATTTGAGTAAAAACCACGATCCTCTGCTGCCAATACTGCGTGACGAACATTGAGTGGAATCTTTGCAAGAGGAACGATTTGCCGGTTTTGTGTTCCAACGCGGCCTATCTCCTCGCCATTGGAGTATTGAATAATCGTTGCTTGGCTATTTACATACGCGTTGGCATCAGGGATATCAACGGTGAAATAAGCCAGTGCGAACAAGACTGAGCCTGCTACAAATCCAAAGCCGCCTAGAAAGACAGCTCCTCGAATCAGTAATTTACGGGCCATTTGCCAATGCTATCCCTTGGCGTAATCCTCATCCTCCAAGGTGCGAACTTTGCGCGGGGCTTTTCGTTCAATACCGTCACCTAATATGTATGAGGCGCACAGGTGATTCCATGAACAGTTCTTGCAGACTTCCACGATATATACGGTGAACTCTCCAAACTCTCGCTCCATCGTGATCAACTCTTTAGGAGTCTTAATGCGACCTGAGTATTGGCCTAGTTGCTCGCCGAAGGTGTAGCGCAATTCAACGAGTTCTTCCTTTTTACATACCGGGCAGTTTCGTGAAACTTTGTCGCCATGCCATTTAGCAGCACGCATTAGGTATGGATCAGCGTCGCAGGCATCAACCACTCCACGAAATAGAGCCATCAGTGTGGCCCTCTTATCGAGTGAATAGTCGATGAACCCTCGTTGCGATTTCATTAAGAGGAAGAATAATCCCAATTAGACAGATACGCTCTTTCTCATGAGCTTTGTTGGGTTAATTAGGCACCCTCGGCTTTCTCGTCTACTTGCAGTTAGGTGGACCAGCGGAGCAACTGATGGTGTGTTTCAAAGCGCTCTTGCCTCATTTGTTTTATTCTCACCTGAACGCCAAGCTAATGCTTTAAGTGCGGCAATTGGTTTTGCAGTTGTCTTGTTGCCTTATTCCATAGTTGGTCCTTTTGTGGGGACAATTTTGGACCGAGTTTCCAGACAACGCGCGCTCTTTTTCTCAAACCTGGCACGTAGCGCAAACTTATTGTTGGTTGCATTCCTAATCTTTGGTGGAACTACCGGCGTTGAACTCACAATTGTCGTACTGATCGTCTTTGGTATTAACCGATTAATTCTTGCCGCATTATCTGCCGGGCTTCCATTGTTGGTAGATGCGAAATCACTCATTACTGCAAATGCGATTGCTGTTACTGGTGGTTCTGTTTTTGTTGTGATCGGCGGAGGCATTGGGGTTGGAATTCGCGCACTTATCGATGATGCTGCCATTGCCGATCATGCTGATGCTCTACTTGTTCTGCTTGCCTCTGCGGGGTATTTCATCGCCGCAATGCTTACAGTGCGGTTGAAAAAGTATGAAATAGGTCCTCTTAAGCACGAAAAAGAAACGGCTTCTTTTGTGCAAGGTTTTAGGGACATGCAGGAAGGTTTCAATTATTTGCGGGGGCACCTTGATGCCTCCCGCGGAATCATTGCTACCGCTGTTCAACGTGGCGGTTTAACCGCACTTACCTTGACTGCATTGTTATTGGAGCGCAACACATTTAATGATCCTACAAAACCAGAAGATGGATTACAGGGTTTTGGTATTGCTCTCACGATTGCAGGGCTTGGTCTTTTCTTAGGTGCTTTCCTAGCACCGTATGGTGTTGGGCGATTTGGAAGACATCGTTGGATTAAGTTTGCGATGCTAGCTTGCGCTGTTTCGCCACTTATTCTTGCGGTTTCGCAAAATGAAATTGGATTATGTGTAACAGCTTTTCTTACCGCGTTTTTTGGGCAGAACATCAAGGTCACTAATGATGCACTAGTGCAATCAAAGATTGATGATTACCATCGTGGTCGAGTGTTTGCTGTTTATGATGTTGTTGTAAATGGCGCAATTGTTAGTGGTGGATTGTTGGCGGCCCTGTTGCTTCCTACTTCAGGTCTGTCGCGTGTTGTCCCATTAGCTGTATCAGCTATCTACTTGTTTATTGCCTTTGTGGTGCTTCGACCAGCAAAGTTTTACGCTACCTCTTAGCCCACCATTCAAGAAGTGCTTTTGTTGCTGCTTCACTACCAATAGGTCCTTGCTCAAGTCTGAGTTCTAAAAGAAAGTCCATCGCTTGTCCAACTTCGCGCGAAGGTTTTAAGTTAAGTAACTCCATTACTTGCGCACCATCTAGATCAGGGCGAATCTTTGATAACTCTTCCTGCTCCATGAGAACTTCGATGCGAGCTTCTAAAGAATCATATGTTGCAGCTAGGCGGGCTGCCTTTGTTTTGTTACGAGTAGTGCAATCAGCCCGTGTTAAAACATGTAAATGGGTAATAAATTCACCTGCGTCCCTTACATAACGGCGCACCGCAGAATCAGTCCATTCACCCTCTCCATAACCATGGAAACGAAGGTGCAAAGTTGTCAATAACTCCACTGCATCGATGGTGTCATTATCAAAGCGCAAAGCCTGTAACCGTTTTTTTGCTAGACGGGCACCAACTACTTCATGATGATGAAAAGAAACTCCACCACCTTCAATAAAGGCACGAGTTTTAGGTTTACCAATATCGTGTAATAAAGCGGCAAGCCTAATCACAAGGTTTGGTCCACCTAAACGATCTTCATGTTCAATAGCTTGTTCTAAAACAGTAATTGAGTGCTCGTATACATCTTTATGGTGATGATGCTCATCAACTTCAAGGCGCAACTTTGGAATCTCAGGTAGTACTAACTCTGCAAGACCGGTATCTACCAAGATAGTTATTCCGGTGCGTGGATTGTTTGACATTAAAATCTTCGAAAACTCATCGCGAACTCTCTCGGCAGAGATAATGCTAATTCGATGAGCTAGATCTTTCATCGATTCAATAACCTCTGGTGCAACATCAAAACCTAGTTGAGAAGCAAATCGAGCAGCACGCATCATTCTTAAAGGATCATCGTTAAATGAATCACTGGGTTTACCTGATGTGCGCAAAACTTTTGCAGCTAAATCTTGCAAGCCATTAAATGGATCAATGAACTCTGGTTTTTCTCCAGTGAGCTCTAGTGCCATTGAATTAACAGTGAAATCGCGGCGCGATAAATCACCTTCGATTGAATCACCGTATTCAACCTCTGGTTTACGTGAATCGTGATCATAACTTTCAGTTCGGTATGTAGTTACTTCTACTGTTGTGTCACCACGTTTTCCTGCAACTGTTCCAAAAGCGATTCCTGTATCCCAAATATTTTCGGCCCACTCTTGTAAAATCTTTTTTGTTTCTAATGGGTGTGCATTTGTCGTAAAATCTAAATCATTTCCAAGCCGACCTAAAATTGCATCACGCACAGGTCCGCCCACCAACGCCAAGGTAAACCCCTTGGCCTTAAAGGCTTGGGCTAAGGAGCTTGCAAGCGGTGCTCGTTCAATTAATGAACGGATCGCTAACTCTCCTGCGGCGCCTAATGCTGTACTCACAATAAGTAAGGTTAAAGCACTACCCTTACTCCATGATCCCGGCACCTGGTGCGGGCAGCGAAGGTACGAAGAAAAAGCGGAAGCGCAAGCGCTCCGGTAATCGCGGCCCACAACCTCAGACTCAAAACTCTGCTCAAAAGAGCGCTCAATCGACGCGACCTGATTCAAAACGACCTTATGCAAAACGTGTTGATGAGGTCAGCGCTGGTGGCTTAGTTATTGATGCGACAGGCACCATGGGTTTACTCATTGGTCGTTACGACCATAAAGATGCCAGTGGAAAACGCGTTTTATGGTCTCTGCCTAAAGGACATATTGAAGAGGGTGAAACTCCTGAGCAAGCTGCTATTCGTGAGGTCGCAGAAGAAACTGGAATTACCTCCTCGATTACTAAATCTTTAGGAGTTATTGATTTTTGGTTTATGGCCAGTGGAAAGCGAATTCACAAAACTGTGCACCATTTTATGTTTACTGAAGTTGGTGGAGTTTTACTGGCTCAAGAAAGTGAAGTAGATGAGGTGTCTTGGTTTCCATTGTCCGAGATTGTTGAACGCTTGGCATATCCGGATGAAAAGAAGTTGATCGCAAGAAGTGCTGAGTTACCACAATGAAAAAGCTAATTGTGTTTTTCACATTTGTTTTGATCATGCTGCCACTATCTCCTGCGCAATCGGCTGATTCAATTGTGCGAATTACGTCGATGGCTCATCAGACCTATACAGGTGAATTTAGAAATGATGATCTGGCACAAGAGCTAACACCATCTGGTGTGTTGGGGCTTCTTGTCTATACACCTCGCGTTGCTAACACAACATGGGTGATTGACGCCGCCCTCATCGATGAAGTTATTGCGATGACTGGAGATTATGTTTTAGCAAATGATGCTGCACCCATTGGGAAAGAAATTGCTACTGCTTGGTTAGAGCAGTTACGACAAATTACTACCGGTCAACAAGTAGTTGCGTTGGCATATGGAAATCCAGATGTCTCACTGACTAAACGTCTAGCACCGAGTGAGTTAAAAAAGTATTACGCAATTGGCAAATCACAACTAGAGGCTGCACTTGGTAGGACCGTCCGTAGTGAACCCAATGGTGGGTGGAGCACAGGTAAAGCTGTTCTAACTAACACACAAAGAAAGGCCTACACCGAGAACCGCAAGGCCTTAACAAAACTTTCTAGAGCCGTGGAAGATCCTGAATTGAACTCTATGCGAGCTCAGCTTTCAAAGCTTTTATCCCCGGGGTTAGATAAAGACTCACGTGACTTTTTCTCTTATAGCGCTGATGCTGCCGTTGCTGAGATGCTTAACAAACTTCGCATTAATAGTGGCCGATATCAGATAACCACATCCAACGTTAAGTTACCTGTGACGGTAATAAATGAGTTTGATACTGACATCACAGTTAATGTTTTAATGATCCCAAATAACTCTCGTGTGATCGTCAATAGTTTTGAAAATATAACTATCCCGGCTCAATCAAAGAGACAGTTAGAGGTCATTGTTGAGGTAGTGGCACCGGGCCAAACAGCTGTGACCGCCTTGATAACAGATGCTGAAGGTAATGAGTTTGTACCTGCAGCAACACTCAATCTAAATTCAACGGTTATTGACCCTCGTGTCACTTGGTTTACTACTGGAGCGGCCATACTTCTACTACTAGCAGGTGCGGCACAAAGCATCCGTCGAGTGCGAAGGAGGGTCACATGAAATCTAATGAACTCTTCCGTGCCTCCGGGATTATGGCTTTGGGCACGATAATTTCTCGTGTCACAGGATTTATTCGCGGAATTTTGATTGTTGCAGTTTTAGGAACAGCATTGCTTGCTGATACTTACAACGTTGCCAACACAATGCCTAACATTTTGTATAACCTCCTTGTTGGTGGCGCTCTAACTGCGATCTTTATCCCACAACTAGTGCGATCTTTTGAACATGACGATGGTGGGGATGATTTTGCCTCGCGCTTAATTACAACTATTTCTCTTATTCTTCTGGTGCTTGTTTCACTTGGAATGTTTTTTGCGCCAGCGCTTGTGCGTTTGTATGCGCCTGAATTTTTCACCGTTGGTTTTGAAACTGAACAAGAAATCGCAATAGCTTTTACTCGTTACTGTTTGCCGCAAATTTTCTTTCTTGGTTTGTTCACCATGCTGGGTCAGGTTGCTAACGCACGTGGTTCATTTGGACCCTTAATGTGGGCTCCGATCGCAAATAACCTCGTTGGAATCCTTTTATTTGGTGGGTTTTTACTCTTTTCACCTGGCATTGATATCTCAACCATTACCTCAAGCCAGGTTGCTCTGTTGGGATGGGGAACCACATTGAGTGTTGTTGTCCAAGCCTTGGTATTAGTCCCTGTTATTAGAAAGCTTGGTATCTCTATCAAACCCAAACTTGGTGTTTCCGGTTTAGGTAAGTCTTTTAATTTAGCTGGTTGGACATTGGTTTATGTCTTGATTTCACAACTTGGGTATTTAGTAACAGTCAATGTTGCAACTTCAGCTGCTGTCCGTAGTGCGCAAGATGGTGTTGAGACCGGTGTTGGTTACACGCCTTATACATTCGCCTATTTTGTTATGTTGCTCCCTTATTCGATTATTACCATTTCAATTGTCACAGCAATTTTGCCTCACATCTCAAAACTGGCGTTAGATGGCAAGCGTGAAGAGGTAAAGGCTCAACTGGTAAGAGCGATCCGGCTAGTTGGTGTGATTACAGTTCCAAGTGCGGTTGCATTCTTACTCTTTGGCCCACTAATTACCGAAAGTATTTTCATTGGTATTTCTTCTGAAGATTCTCGATACATTGGCTATGTTTTATCAGCTCTTAGTTTTGGTTTAGTTGCTTTTTCAATTAACTTAATTCTGATTCGTGGTTTCAATGCATTTGAAGACACCAGAACACAAGTTATTTCGATTTTAGTAATAAATGTTTTCTCTGTTGCTATGTCTTACTTCTTTTTGTACTTTGTAAAGAATCAATGGGTAACTGTTGGTTTGGGTGTTGCATTTTCTGTTAGTTATTTAATTGGATTATTGGTCACACTTGCATTGTTGAAAAAGCATGTTGGAAAACTAGCGTTAACAGAGTTTTTAGGACAACACACTCGCTTATTGATTGCCTCACTCCTTGCGATGGTGCCATTATTTATCTTGACTCAATACATTTCCTGGCTTGAGATAGATTTCTCCCGTGCTGGCCGTGCTGGTGAACTTCTTGTTGTGATGGTTGTCGCATTCTTTGGATACATACTGAGCGCTAAAGCCCTTGGCGTTGAAGAGATCTCAATGATTCGCCATTTGGGTAGTTCAATTAGCCGTCGTGCAGCAAAAACAGAAGAAAACGATTAGATTTCAGGGTCTAGGGGGCGCAATGAGTGAAGTTAGAAATGTTGTAATTGTTGGGTCAGGTCCAGCCGGATATACCGCAGCAATTTATGCCGCGCGTGCACAGTTAGATCCAGTTATTTATGAAGGCTCTGTCACTGCAGGTGGCGCGCTCATGAACACAACAGAGGTTGAGAATTTTCCTGGCTTTACAGATGGTGTGATGGGTCCAGATTTGATGGACAACATGCGCAAGCAAGCTAAGCGCTTCGGTGCTGAATTGATCACAGATGACATTGTCGAAATGGATCTGTCTGGTGATATTAAAGTTTTGAAAGATGGTTCGGGAAATACGGTTAAAGCAAAATCTGTCATTCTTGCAACCGGAAGTGCCTACCGTGAAATTGGTTTAGTTAATGAAAAGCGTTTATCTGGTCATGGAGTTTCTTGGTGTGCAACCTGTGACGGTTTCTTTTTCCGTGGACAAACAATTGCAGTTGTAGGTGGGGGAGATAGTGCAGTTGAAGAAGCTACCTTCCTTACCCGCTTTGCAGACAAAGTAGTTTTGATTCACCGCCGCGGCGAACTTCGGGCATCAAAAATTATGGCTGAGCGTGCAAAAAACAATCCAAAAATAGAATTTTTATGGAATACAGAAGTAATTGATGTCCTTGGTGCTGACAAAGTTGAAGCGCTAAAACTTCGCAACACTATTGATGGCACTGAATCAGAGCGCGCATTTACTGGATTGTTTGTGGCAATCGGACATATTCCACGCAGTGAGTTAATTGCTAGTCAAATAACTTTAGATAATGAAGGTTATGTGGTGTGTGAGGGTCGCTCGACTCGTACAAACCTCAAAGGTGTCTTCGCGTGCGGTGATTTAGTCGATCACACATACAGACAAGCAATTACAGCAGCAGGTTCTGGATGTGCTGCTGCCCTGGATGCTGAAAAATTCTTAGCCCACTAGTAATCTTTAACTAACAAACAAATAAGGAGCAATACGATGGCGACAAGCAAGGTAACAACAGCAACCTTTGATGCAGAGGTTCTTAAGAGCACAACCCCTGTTTTAGTTGATTTTTGGGCTGAATGGTGTGGTCCATGTCGTGCTGTTGGACCAATCCTTGAAGAAATCTCAGATGAGTATGGTTCAAAGATCAAGATCGTAAAACTCAACACCGATGAAGAGTCTGCTATTGCTATTAAGTATGGAATTACTTCAATCCCATCTATGTATGTTTTTGTTAATGGTGAAGTTGTTTCACAAATTGTTGGTGCTAAGCCAAAGCCAGCACTATTGAAAGATCTAGAAAGCTTCCTCGTATAAATCGATGTCAGATTTAACCGAGTCGGAGATCCGCTCATTTCAACAAGCCCGTGGCCTTGATGTCACGGGTTTTGTTGATGCGGTGACCGCTCGCGCTCTAGAAGAAGCACGATGGAAACTCGGCGATCGTTCTTTGTATGTGCAAGAACATCCTTTAATGCACGGTGATGATGTTGCGGCATTGCAAGCTCGATTAACTGAGATGGGTTTTGATTGTGGTCGTGTTGATGGCATTTATGGGCCACGGACTGAAATGGCTGTTAAAGATTTCCAGAAATCTGTTGGTGTGACCATTGATGGTAAGTGTGGTCCTGCCACAATTATTGCTCTGATTCGTTTAACAAAGATTGTTTCCGGGGGAGTGCCTTCAACGCTGCGCCAAAACGCAATGCAGCAAAGTCGTGGTCCGGCTCTTGCCAATAAAGTTATTGTGTTAAACCCTGATGGTGATAATCAACTTGTTTACGATGTTGCAGTTCGCACAGAGGGTCGTCTGCTTGCATTAGGTGCATCTGTTTTCTTAACACGTGGTGCCACGAATAATCCAAGTGAACAAGAGCGAATTGCCTTTAGTAATAAAAGTAGCGCCGATTTAATGATTTCCTTAAATGTTGATTCATACGTGAATGAAAAAGCACATGGGGCGGCTACATATTTCTATGGCAGTGATGCCCATGGTGTTCACTCAATTGTTGGTGAACGATTTGCTTCCTTGGTGCAACGAGAAATTTGTGCTCGTACCGATTTAACAAATTGTCGCACCCATGCAAAAACATGGGATTTGCTGCGTATGACCATGGCACCAACTGTTCGAATTGATTTGGGGTATTTAAGTAACCCTGGCGATTTGGGCCGCCTTTCCCGCCCAGATTTTCGCGATGTGATTGCTGAAGCTTTAGTTATAGCGATTCAACGTCTTTATTTAGCCGCAGAAGATGATGCAAAAACTGGGACTTTGCGTATTTCTGATCTACGTAATGCTGGTATTCGTCGCTAAATAACACTCAAGCATTCCCTTGGGTATGACAGACTTAGACCATGTCGGAGATAACGCAACGCTACTCAACAGGTGCGCCTCAAAATCTTGAAGAGAGATTTGCATCTAGAGCTGCACATATGAAGCCAAGTGAGATCCGTTCTCTGTTTGCTGTTGCCTCCCGTCCAGAAATTGTTTCTCTTGCAGGTGGAATGCCAAATCTTTCAGCGCTTCCTATGGGGATGATGGCTGATGTTGTAAACGATCTCATTCGAAATAATGGACAAGAGGCCTTGCAATACGGAAATGGTCAAGGACATCCAAAGCTTCGTGAACAGATCTGTGAGGTGATGGCACTAGAAGGTATTCGCGGTAATCCTGATGATGTTTTGATTACTACAGGATCACAACAAGCTTTAGACCTTATTTCACGCATCTTTTTAGATCCGAAGGATGTTGTGTTGGCTGAAGCGCCTTCTTATGTTGGAGCACTAGGAACTTTTCATCAGTACGAAGCATCTGTAGTTCATGTTGAAACCGATGACAACGGTTTGGTTCCATCTGCCTTACAAGAAGCCATTAAATCTGTGCGCGCAAGTGGCCGTAAGATTAAATTTTTATACACAATCCCTAATTATCAAAACCCAAGCGGTGTTTTATTGCCAGCAGCTCGTCGCACTGAAATTCTTAACATTTGTCGTGAAGCAGGTATTTTTGTTGTTGAAGACAATCCATATGGGTTATTGGGATTTGATAAGCCTTCTCCGAATGCAATGCGAGCTGAAGATTCTGAAAATGTTATTTATTTGGGCTCGTTTTCAAAGACAATCGCACCTGGATTACGTGTGGGTTGGGCGCTATTGCCACCTTCACTGAAGGAAAAGTTGGTTATTGCCAGCGAATCTTCGATTTTGTGTCCTTCTAACTTCACTCAATTAACAATCTCGAGTTACTTAGCTGATCAACCATGGCGTGATCAGATCGCATCTTTTTGCGAGCTATATAAGGTCCGCCGTGATGCAATGTTGGAATCACTTGATGAACATTTCCCAGCAACTGCGCAATGGACAAAGCCTGGCGGTGGTTTTTACGTGTGGGTCACCCTGCCACCAGAAATCGATACAACAGCGATGATGCCAAAGGCGA
>Ga0209134_10000357_pt1 | contig 12019 bp, 14 predicted proteins | sample LauGreSp1BDMLBSN_2_FD_187566 | JGI IMG/M metagenome (GOLD analysis project Ga0209134, IMG submission 187566) | Freshwater lake microbial communities from Lake Michigan, USA - Sp13.BD.MLB.SN (SPAdes) (version 2) | ecosystem: Environmental > Aquatic > Freshwater > Lake | place: Lake Michigan, USA... | reverse complement strand
CTATTCGCTCAAAAACAGTGGAATCAGCACTTTCACATATTCGGGAATACTTCACTAAGTAACAGGGTTTACTTCTCTGAGGCGGAATTACCGAATCTAAATTCCAAGGTAACATTCAGCAATCTAGGGGCTAAATGTCCGAAGAAGCGGGTATGTTATTCCTACAGCAATACCAGTGCTCCAAGCTTTCGCTAAACTAAGCGTTCGCATCTATTTGAAAGGGGATCCACATGGCTCTAGTTCGTCAAGAAATCGGTGATGTTCTCCGCGACCTTCGCCAGCAAAAAGGACACACCCTTCGCCAAGTGGCCAGCCGTGCCGCAGTAGCTTTGGGTTACCTTAGCGAGATCGAAAGAGGGCAGAAAGAGGCCTCATCTGAGATCCTGGCTTCCGTTGCCTACGCATTGGATGTGCCAATATCCCAGATCATGCACCTTGTGGCTGAGCGATTTGAGGCTGTTGAGACAGTCGTAATCCCAGACACCGTGCCAACCGAGTTTGTTACCAGCTTCGATTCAGCAAGCATGGCTAACTCACGATAGTTCTTAACTAGATACTGCCCCCAATATCCTTGGGGGCAGTTCCTTTTAACCCCGGTGAGCATTTCTGCCAGTAAAGGGCTGATACAGGGGTTATCTTCTAAACGTGCGACTTAGTGAGTTTCAGACCCTTATGGCCGATGAATTCGGTGCTGAGTATGCTGCCGTGCTGCTTAGGGACCTGGTTCTCACAGAACTAGGGGATTTGACGGGTCAAGGGGCTTTGGCAGCTGGACTAGAGCCTAAAGAGATCTGGCAGGCCATTTGTAAGGCCCAAAACGTCCCTAAAGAGCGATGGCATGGACTGAACAAAAAGCCGAGAAATGGACACGCCGAATAGATTTTTATTCGTAATTTTGTTCGGATATTGCTAGGCTATCCACATAAGGAAATTGGTAGAAGTTATCAACAGTTCAGACAGACACCAGTTTCAAAGCAGATTTTCTTCGTAGTGTCATGACAGCATAAAACCAGTCGCCAAGGCGGCAGAAAAGGAAAAGAAAATGCCATCAGCATCAGATCGCGATAAAGCCCTAGACACTGCGCTAGCGCAGATTGACAAACAGTTCGGAAAAGGCTCTGTCATGCGCCTTGGTTCCGACGAAAGAGCTCCAATTGAAGTAATCCCAACCGGTTCCATCGCTTTGGATGTGGCCCTGGGAATTGGAGGACTTCCTAAAGGAAGAATCGTAGAAGTTTATGGACCTGAGTCTTCAGGAAAGACAACAGTTGCTCTTCACGCAATTGCTAACTGCCAGAAAGCTGGTGGAGTCGCTGTCTTCATCGACGCAGAACACGCTCTAGACCCAGAGTATGCAAAAGCGCTTGGTGTGGACATTGATGCACTTCTAGTTAGCCAACCAGACACTGGTGAACAGGCTCTAGAAATTGCTGACACTTTGATTCGCTCAGGCTCGATCGACATCATCGTAATTGACTCTGTCGCTGCTCTTGTTCCAAGAGCAGAAATCGAAGGCGAGATGGGTGACTCACACATGGGTCTTCAGGCACGATTGATGTCTCAAGCACTTCGAAAGCTAACCGGTGTTTTGAGCAACACAAAGACAACAGCTATCTTCATCAACCAGCTTCGCGAAAAGATCGGTGTGTTCTTCGGTTCTCCTGAGACTACCGCTGGAGGTAAGGCACTAAAGTTCTACGCTTCAGTACGTCTTGACGTTCGCAGAATTGAAACTCTAAAGGATGGCCAGGAAGCTGTTGGTAATAGAACACGCGTAAAGGTTGTCAAGAACAAGATGGCACCTCCATTCAAGCAGGCTGAATTCGACATCATCTACGGTGTTGGTATCTCTCGTGAGGGAAGCCTGCTAGACGTTGGTGTTGAGCAGGAGATTCTAAAGAAGTCAGGTTCTTGGTACACCTACGATGCTGAACAGTTGGGTCAGGGTAAAGAGAACTCAAGAAACTTCCTATTGGACAACCCTGAGGTAGCAAATGAAATTGAGCAGAAGATCAAGACCAAGCTTGGTATTGGTGTTCCTCGTGCAGTTGCAGATCTACCAGTTGAAGAAGTTACAGAACTCAAAGCTGTAAACAAGTAACTTGGACATCGAATCTTTCCTCAAGGACTTGCCTCCTGCTGAAGGAGGGCCTAAGTACTCACTCAAGTCTGTTGATTCGCTTGAAGAGGATGTGCGTCAGGCGTTACTGAAACTTATCGAGCGAAGCAGCAAGTCTTCAGGACAATTGCGAACCCTTCTTCTGGAGAAAGAGTTCCCAGTTCAATTAGTTGATCAGATGATAGATCGCTTTATCGAAGTTGGACTTATCGATGATCATGCCTTGGCTAAGGACTTCACAGAGGTTGCAGTTTCTCGAAAGTCCAAAGCCAAGTCAGTTATCGCAAGAGAGCTTCGTGCCAAGAACTTCCCACAAGAAGCTATCGACGCCGCTATCTCAGAAATTGATACAGAGTCAGAACTTGAAGCCGCAAAGAAGTTGGCTGAATCTAGGTTCAGGCAATTACTCAAACTTGAGCCTGAGGTGAGAACTCGCAGGCTGTCTAGCTACTTGATGCGCAAGGGCTACACAAGCAGTGTTGTTTGGGCTGCAGTTCGTCACGCAGCAGGGGAAGTACCTAGATAAAGCTATCCCTTGGCTAAAATTGGGGAGATGAATACCAAAACCCGCAGTTATGAGGTCAAGACCTTTGGCTGTCAGATGAACGTCCACGATAGCGAGAGACTATCGGGGCTTCTTGAGGACGCTGGGTACGTTCAAGCGGCAAATGGGGAATTGGCTGATGTTCTGGTGTTCAACACCTGCGCGGTCAGAGAGAACGCGGATAACAAGCTTTACGGCAACCTAGGTCAGCTGTATGAAAGAAAGCTTGAAAACCCTGACTTTCAGATTGCAGTTGGCGGATGTCTTGCCCAGAAAGATAAAGACGTAATCGTGAAGAAAGCTCCTTGGGTTGATGTTGTCTTTGGAACTCACAACATTGGATCTCTACCAGCTCTTCTCGATAGGGCTAGACACAATGAAGAAGCTCAGGTTGAGATTCTTGATGCTTTAGAGACTTTCCCTAGTGATCTACCAACCAAGCGCGATTCTACTTATGCGGCCTGGGTTTCCATCAGCGTTGGCTGTAACAACACATGCACCTTCTGCATCGTCCCTGCCCTCAGGGGTAAAGAGAAAGACCGCAGACCAGGCGAGATTCTTGCTGAAATCAAAGCATTGGTTGCAGAGGGCGTAATTGAAATAACTCTTCTAGGTCAGAACGTCAACACCTACGGAGTTGAGTTTGGCGATAAAGGTGCTTTTGCAAAACTGCTAAGAGCGTGCGGTGAGATTGAAGGATTAGAAAGAGTCAGGTTTACAAGCCCCCACCCAGCTGCCTTCACTGAAGATGTAATTTTGGCTATGGCTGAGACTCATAATGTGATGCCTCAGCTTCACATGCCTTTGCAATCCGGTAGTGATCGAATCCTCAAAGACATGAAGCGAAGTTATCGCAGTTCAAAGTACCTAGGTATTTTGGATAAAGTTCGAGAGCTTATTCCAGATGCTGCCATCTCAACCGACATCATCGTTGGATTTCCATCTGAAACCGAAGAGGATTTCCAGGAGACCCTGCGCGTTATTCGTGAATCAAGGTTTGCGATTACCTACACATTCCAGTATTCGAAGAGGCCAGGCACTCCAGCTGCGGACCTACCAGGTCAAGTTTCAAAAGAAGTTGTTCAAGAGCGTTACGAGAGACTACTCGAAGTTGTTAATGACATTGCTTGGCAAGAAAACAAACTTCAGATTGGAAAAAGAGTTGAAGTTTTGGTTGGCAACAATGAAGGACGTAAAGACGATAGAACTCACCGACTAACCGGAAGAGCTAGAGATTCTCGCCTTGTTCACATTGACTGGCCAGTCGACATAGACACTCCAAGACCTGGAGACTTAGTGTGGGCAACTGTTGTCGATGCGAAGCCTTACTTCCTAATCGCTGATGCTGGAACAAGTCCAGAGGTAAGGCGCACAATCGCTGGCGATGCTTACGACCGAGCACAAGCAGATAGCTGTGCTGTCCCGACAGCGTCTACGGCCACCAAAAAGGGAACCATTGGTCTAAGCGTTGATGTAAAAGTCAATCACTAAAAATGACAACTTCAATCAAGCCAGAGCTACTCTGCATAGTTGGGCCTACGGGCTCAGGTAAAAGTGGATTAGCCATTAACTTGGCTTTAGAGCTAGCTAAGTCTGGGATCAATGCAGAAATTGTGAATGCAGACTCGATGCAGTTCTATCGAGGCATGGATATTGGCACAGCCAAAGTTCCGGTTGCAGAACGAGCTGGCATTGAACACCACATGTTGGACTGGCTCGATATCTCCGAAGAGAACACAGCAGCTAGATATCAGCTCGAGGCTCGCAAAGTAATTTCTGATCTCATTGAGCAAGGCATTCTGCCAATTGTCGTGGGTGGGTCAATGCTCTACATTGCAGCTCTCATAAACACTTTTGAATTCCCCGGCAGAGATGAGGCTCTTCGTGCTCAGCTCGAGCAGGACCTAATTGATCAAGGGCCTGCTGCTATGCACAAAAGACTTGAGCTCTTAGATGAAACTGCGGCTAGTCGCATTGAGCCTCAGAATGGACGTCGAATAGTAAGAGCGCTAGAGATTGTCATGATTACGGGAGAGCCTTTTGCGGCATCTCTTCCTGATCAGTTTGAATCCTTCCTTCCAGTGCTGGAAATTGGTTTGAACTCAGCAAGAGAGCAATTAGTTGAACGACTAGCTCAGCGAGTAAGAGAAATGTGGTCAGCAGGGCTGGTTGATGAAGTAAAGGGGCTTATTGACAAAGGCATCCGCGATTCCAAGACAGCCAGCCAAGCAATTGGTTACTCTCAGGCCCTTGCAAGTATTGATGGTCGCTTGACAGAAGAGGAAGGCATCGCTGAAACGATTTTGCTCACTCAAAGATATGCCCGAAGGCAAATGTCTTGGTTTAGAAGAGACCCTCGAATTCACTGGTTTGACTATCAAGCGGAAGATCTAGTCAAAGAAGTCATGGAGCTTGTTACTTCTAGTCTCCAGTTGCCAGGCAAAGTAGGCTAAACAACATGAGCAAAGTTGAATTCACTAAAGGTCAGGGTACGGGCAATGACTTCGTACTCATTCTTGACCTGAAAGGCTCAATAGATATCACACCTGCTCAGGTCGCGAAGATTTGTGACAGACACTTCGGTGTTGGGGCTGATGGTCTAATTCGTATAGTTCCTTCACACCTCATCCCAGAAGGATCGGCTGCCCTTAAGGAAGAACCAACTGCCTATTGGTTCATGGACTATCGAAATGCTGATGGTTCGGTCGCCGAAATGTGTGGTAACGGAGTTAGAGTCTTCGCTCGCTATCTAACTGAAAAAGGTTTGGTAGATCTTCCAGAGGGACAGGTTCTTCACATTGGAACTCGTGCTGGAGTCAGAGATATTCAAAGAAACAAAGCCGGCTTTGCTGTTGACATGGGTCGCTGGAAACCAGAGACTCAGGAAGTTTTGGTCAGTGCACGTGGATTAGACGTTGCTAGACCTAGCCAGGGAATCAATGTTGGAAACCCTCATCTAGTGGTTGCTTTGGCTTCCTCTGAGGAATTGAGTTCTCTTGATCTATTAATTGCTCCATCCTTAGAGCCGACACCAGACCAAGGTGCAAACATAGAATTCGTAGTTCCTGCAGACCCAATGGTTACAAACGGTGTGGGAAAGATTTCGATGAGAGTTTTTGAGAGGGGAGTCGGAGAGACCCTTTCTTGTGGCACAGGAATTGTTGCAGCTGCTCTGGCCACTCGTTTATGGGCAGGCCCAGAAGCTCCGAATCAGTGGACTGTTGAAGTTCCAGGTGGAACTCTTGGTGTGAGAATGTTTGCTACTGAAGAAGGCGAACACGTTGGGCTAAGCGGTCCAGCGGAGCTGTCTTTTGATGGAGTTCTGGAACTCTAAAGCCTAGAAACTTTTAGCACCCTGAAAGTTTTAGACGAATCTATTCTGGTGCTCTCAAAGTCTGGACTAAATTCTTCCAAAAGCCATTTGTGCAAACTGTCTGAACCTAGATTCTTTTGAACGACCAAACGAGCTGTTCCACCTTTAGCCAATTTCTTGATCCAAAGATTTAGTATTTCGTGCAGAACTTTCTTGCCAACACGAATAGGCGGGTTAGACCATATTTCATCAAACAAAATCTTCTCGGGGACATCTTCTGGTTTGCAGACGATTATGTTCGTGATGCCAAGTTTGTCAGCATTCAATTGTGTAAGTTGAAGACTTCTCTCATTCACATCGATTGCATAAATCTTTGCTTTAGGAGAGTGAAGCGCAAGAGCTAACGCAATTGGCCCCCAGCCACAACCGATGTCGAGAAATGTACCGGTTGGATTGGCTGCTTCAATGTGTGTTAGTAGAACCTGAGTTCCCTGATCGATGTGTTCTGGACTAAATATTCCTCCAGCGGTTAGAACTTGATTTTTGTTTCCATTTAGGTTCACAGTGATTTCGCGTGTGACCAACGGCCCTTCAGGGGAGGAGGCGAAGTAATGATTGTCGGACACGAACAACACACTACTCCTTCACGAGTACTCTTAAAAGCGAAATGACTTCAAAAGACTTAGACAACTCAGACGAGACCATGGGCTCGACCAGCCCTGACGAAACTAACTCAGTAATTGACCGAATTCTCCGCAGGGACCAGAGAGCTCAAGCTCTTGGGCTAAGTGATGACCAGCAGACAAACGCCTTTGATGGAGACCAACAGGATCTCCTAGATAGAGCAGCACTGGCTAGAGTGCCAGGCCTTTCAACCCAGATGCAGGACATTACCGAGGTTGAGTATCGCGACCTTCAGCTAGAGAGAGTTGTCCTGATTGGTATCTGGGGCGAGAACACTCTCAAGGATGCCGAAAACTCCCTGAGAGAGCTTGCTGCACTAGTTGAGACAGCTGGAGCAGAAGTTCTGGATGGATTGCTCCAACGTCGCTACCACCCCGATCCTGCAACCTTCCTAGGTAAGGGTAAGGCTCAAGAGCTTCATGACCTGGTGAAGACCATTGGTGCTGACACAGTCATCGCAGATACTGAGCTATCTCCCTCTCAGAGAAGAGCGCTTGAAGATGTAGTCAAGGTGAAGGTTATCGACCGCACCGCAATCATCCTTGAAATCTTTGCCCAGCATGCCAAGAGCCGTGAGGGTAAAGCTCAGGTGGAACTAGCTCAGCTTGAGTACTTACTTCCTCGGCTGAGAGGTTGGGGTGAATCAATGTCACGTCAAGCTGGTGGTCGAGCTGCAGGTGGTGAAGGTATTGGTTCACGTGGTCCGGGTGAAACAAAGATTGAGCTTGATCGAAGAAGAATTAACACAAGAATGGCAAAGCTGCGCAAGCAGATTGCAGGCATGAAACCTGCCCGAGAGACCAAGCGGTCTAATCGAAAGAAGTATGAGGTTCCATCGGTAGCTATTGCTGGTTACACAAACGCAGGTAAATCCTCTTTGTTGAACAGGCTCACATCTGCTGGAGTATTAGTTCAGAACGCATTGTTTGCAACTCTTGATCCGACAGTTAGACAAACTCGCACTCCAGACGGTCGCGAATACACCCTGTCAGACACAGTTGGGTTTGTTCGCAACCTACCTCACCAATTAGTTGAGGCATTTAGATCAACCCTTGAAGAGATTGCTGATAGCAATCTAATCTTGCACATTGTTGATGCCTCTCACGTTGATCCAGGAGCTCAGATAGCTACAGTGAGACAAGTTATAGGTGAGGTGGATGCAAGAGACATTCCAGAGTTAATTGTTTTCAACAAAGTGGACTTAGTTGATGAAGGTACTTTGCTAGCACTTAGAGGTCTTGAACCTAATTCTGTTTTCGTGTCATCAAGAACTGGAGAAGGGTTTGAAGAATTACAAGCGGCAATTTCTTCACGTCTTCCTAAACCAAACGTTGCAGTTAGAGTTTTGATTCCATACAACAGGGGAGACCTAGTTTCACGAATGCATCTGAATTCACAGATCAACAAGATTGAGTATCAGGAAACAGGTACCTACATTGATGCTTTAGTAAGACCAGATATTGCTAGCGAACTAGAACAGTTTCAGGTTTAGACCTTACGAAGTACTGTAACCACGATTCCCATGATTTCAGCATGTGTTCCATCAATTGGCTCGTAGTTTCTGTTCTGAGGTAGTAACCAGACTTGGCCGTCTCTGTTTCTAAATGTCTTTACAGTTGCTTCTCCATCCAAGAGGGCAGCAACGATGTCACCGTTGTTAGCATTCTTCTGCTGACGGACAACTACCCAGTCACCATCGCAAATGGCAGCTTCTTCCATAGAAGGACCCTTGACCTTAAGCATGAAGAGTTCACCTGAGCCAACCAGGGACTTAGGGAGCGGGAAGATTTCTTCGACATTCTGATCAGCAGTGATCGGGTATCCAGCTGCAATGCTTCCAACCATTGGCACCATTGCTGTTGCAGCCATAGGAATGGAGCTGTCGGCTTCAATGCTGTCTGCGTCATCCCAACCCTCTGGGGCGATAAGTACTTCAACGTTGCGGGAGAGGTTGTCCTGGCGTCTTATGTAACCCTTTTCCTCAAGGTTGTCTAGTTGGTATGAAACGCTGGCTACAGAGCTCAGGCCTACACCCTCCGCAATCTCACGCATAGACGGAACAATGCCTGATCTGGCCTTGCTTTGCAGGATTGCCTGCAGGATTGCCTTCTGAGTCTCGGTCAAAGAATCACTGCTCTTGCGTGTCATGAGGTGCCTTTCTGCCCTATTTTTAGCGGTTTTAGGGTCGTGTCGGTGGTTGCCAGTTAAATCTCTAATAAGGCAACTGCCTTCAATGTATTTCAAAAGCGACAAAAAATCAAACACATTTTCGGATAAATATCAAGTATTCTTGACTTTTTTCGAATATAAGGCGTAATCTTGTTCGTATTAGAACAAATGTTCGGAGAAAGGTTCCAAATGTCAGCTCAGATTATCGAGTTCCCGATGAATAGAGTCCGCCCTGCCCAGCAGGTGAATCGACCTTCCAGCTCACGAACAAGAACTGCCTCTCAGGCCACTTACGTATCCCGCCCTGTAGCAATTGCTAGAGCAATTCTGGGCTGGACTCTGATCCTGGGCATCGCAGCTGCCCTTCTCGTTGGATTCGGAAAGCAAGTTCAGTCCGCCCAGGCCGTCGCATCTGAAACCTCGACTAGCGACGTTGTCGAATTTGAGTACGTCACCATCATGAGCGGAGATAGCTTGTGGGGAATTGCGGAACAGTACGCCCCTGAGCGTGACCCAAGAGACTTTATCGCCGACATCATGGCATTGAACAACTTGAGCGACTCAGTAGTTGATGCAGGAATGCGTCTCGCTCTTCCGATCAACTAGCAAATTGATGGTTGAGGTTAGTAACCTTGACCAATGACTGAGTTAAATGACCTTCCAATAAGAGACAGCCTTCGCGGCCGCACTCCGTATGGAGCACCTCAGTTGCATGTGCCTATTGCACTAAACGTCAATGAGAACACTCATGAGATTTCTGAGGACATACTTGTTGACATTATTCAGAGAATTGCTGTTTCTCTGAAGGACATAAACAGATATCCGGATCGAGAGTTCACAGCTCTTAGAGAACTTCTTGCAACCTACGTTGAACATGAACTAACTGCTCAAAACATTTGGGCAGCCAATGGTTCAAATGAAGTTTTGCAGCAGTTGTTTATGGCTTTCGGTGGACCTGGGCGTAAAGCATTAAGTTTCAGCCCGACCTACAGCATGTATTCCCTAATTGCTCAGTCAACTGACACCAAGTATGTTGAGGCTCCTCGCCTTGAGAGGTACGAAATTGATGTGGATCTTGTAACTCGTGCAATTGCTGAACACAAACCAGACATTGTTCTTATTTGCTCGCCAAATAATCCAACTGGAACACCGGTAGAACTAGAAGTGATTAAAGCCGCCTACGCTGCTACCGATGGAATTGTTGTCGTTGATGAGGCTTATTCAGAATTCTCACTCAATGAAAACAGTGCTCTGTCGCTCTTGGAGGGAAGGCCTCGATTAGTAGTGAGTAAAACAATGTCAAAGGCTTTCGCATTTGCTGGAGCAAGACTTGGCTACCTAGCAGCAGATGCAGCTGTTTGTGACGCGATGAGATTGGTTAGATTGCCATATCACTTGAGTGCTCTAACCCAAGCTGCTGCTGAAGCTGCGTTGACCCACAGCAAACAAATGCTGGCAACAGTTGCTGACATTAGAGACCAAAGAGATCGTTTTTATGTTGCTATGCAGGATCTTGGTCTTGACCCATACAGAAGTGATGCCAACTTTGTATTGGTTGGCGGGATTGCTAATCCATCAAAGACTTGGCAGGACTTACTTGACCGAGGGATTTTGGTTAGAGATATTGGCATTCCAAACACACTCAGAATCACCGCCGGAACTGAAGCTGAAACTACAGCAGTGATAAGCGCTCTTACCGAACTTCTAGGTGCCAAGTAGAATTAAGGCAATTGCCATTGAAGCCAAGTAATTCACTTATTCCATAAATTTGAAAGGCAATACTCATGAACAGAGTTGCATCAATAGAAAGAAAGACTAGCGAGTCAACAGTCAAGCTAAGTCTTGATCTAGATGGCACTGGAAAGTCAAAAATTTCCACAACTGTTCCATTCTTCGACCACCTTCTGACTGCTTTTTCTAAGCACTCGATGATTGACCTAAATGTTGAGTCAAGTGGTGACACTGACATTGATATTCACCACACAGTTGAAGACACGGCAATAGTTTTGGGACAGGCAATCAAGCAAGCTCTTGGCGACAAGAATTCAATCTCTAGATTTGGTGATGCAACTGTTCCCCTAGATGAAGCATTAGTTCGAGCAGTTGTTGATCTTTCGGGAAGACCATTCCTTTCACACACAGGTGAGCCTGCTGGATTTGAAATGCACTTGATTGGTGGGCACTTCACCGGTTCAATGGTGCGTCACGTATTTGAAGCAATTTGTCTAAACGCTGACATGACCGTTCACATCAATGTCTTGGATGGCAGAGACCCTCACCACGTTGCCGAAACAGAGTTCAAGGCTTTCGCAAGAGCTCTTCGCAAAGCAGTTGAGAGAGACCCGAGGGCTGTTGGAATTCCTTCAACCAAGGGAACTTTGTGATAAGTCCCAAAATCGTAGTTTTAGATTTCGGTAGCGGCAACATCCACTCGGTAGTTAGTGCTTTTGAAGAAGTTGGTGCAACTGTTGAACTCACTTCGGATAGAGCTAAAGCTTTAGCAGCTGATGGGCTTGTTATTCCTGGAGTTGGAGCATTCGCTACGGTCATGGCACAGCTAAATGCAGTAGGTGCTCCGAGCATTGTTGATCAGAGATTGTCTGTAGGCAAAGCTGTATTCGGAATTTGTGTTGGACTCCAAGTGATGTTTGAAACTGGAACAGAGCACGGTATTGAAACCGAAGGTTTAGGCCAATGGCCAGGATCAGTAACCAAGCTTGATGCACCAACACTTCCTCACATCGGTTGGAATGATGTTGAAGTACCGAGTGGATCAAAACTTTTTGAAGGAATTTCTCAAGAGCAGTTTTACTTTGTGCATTCCTATGGAGCGGCAACCTTTGCTCTCGAAGAAGAGACAGCTTTTGAAAAACCAACGGTATCTTGGGCAGAGTATGGTTCTAGATTTGTGGCCTCAGTAGAAAATGGTCCACTGTCTGCAACTCAATTTCATCCAGAGAAGTCTGGCAAAGCAGGACTTACTCTTTTGAGTAACTGGCTAAAGAATCTATAGAGGAATACATTTTGAGTGATCGACTAATACTTCTTCCGGCTGTTGATGTTGCGGATGGAAAAGCAGTAAGACTAAGCCAGGGCGTTGCTGGCAGTGAAACAGATTATGGTTCACCGATTGAAGCAGCTCAAGTGTTCATTGATGCCGGAGCGGAGTGGATACACCTTGTCGATCTAG
>Ga0209134_10000356_pt1 | contig 12037 bp, 8 predicted proteins | sample LauGreSp1BDMLBSN_2_FD_187566 | JGI IMG/M metagenome (GOLD analysis project Ga0209134, IMG submission 187566) | Freshwater lake microbial communities from Lake Michigan, USA - Sp13.BD.MLB.SN (SPAdes) (version 2) | ecosystem: Environmental > Aquatic > Freshwater > Lake | place: Lake Michigan, USA... | reverse complement strand
CTCGACCTCAAGACTCTCCTCGCCCGCGGCCTGATCGAAGAGGAAAGCACTTCCGGAACTTCCGGTGCCAGCGTCCGCGTGGTCTTCGGCAAGACCTGGTGGGCCGAACAAGAACGCCGTGCCTTGGTGCGCAATCCCTTCCTTGCCGAACTCTTCGGGACCAGTCCTAGCCTGCGACGGGCAGTCCTCACCACGCCCGGCTGCAGCGGCGTGAGCTGCTATAACCGCTGGCTAAGCCTCGACCAGCGGACGCTGGCGGACAGTCTCTTCGTGAACCAATCGCGTATTCCTTTCACGCTCGGCGAAGAGAAGCTCGCCGGCATGGCTAAGGAAGTCGCCGACTGGGCGCCGGTCTTCCTAGATGTCGATCCGGTGCACGGAGCTTGGTTCGCCCTCCACTGCGAACGCCACGGCCTGCGCTTCCCTTCCCTACGCTTCATCCTGACCAGTTACGAATATACCAGCGTCGTCCACCGCGCGATTATGGAACGCGCCTTCGGTGTGCCCGTCATCAACCTCTACGGCTCCAGCGAGACCGGCCACCTGCTCGTCGAGCATGACGATGTGATGCTCCCTAGCCCGGAGACCGCGATACTCGAAAGCACCTCAGCCGACGGCATCGGTGAACTCCTCGTGACGACGCTTACGAATCCCTACCTCCCTCTCCTGCGCTACGAGATCGGCGACTTCGTCGAACGCTCCCCGGACGGGTATCGCGTACACGGACGCAAGCGCGACGCCCTGCGCGGCGCCGATGGACGCACCCTGACCACGCGCATGATTGACCAGACCTTCGCCGGAATCGGTGGCATCGCTCATTATCAGCTCCGCCAGAAAGCCGACGGCACGGCGCATCTCTTCCTCCTGCCTGAAGCCGAAGGCGACAGCCTGACCTTGGCTCAAGCCAAACTCACGGCCGAACTCGGCCGCCTCCTCGGCACCACCGTCACCGCGGAGTCTGTTAGCCTGATCGCCCCGGAGGATTCAGGGAAATTCCGCCTGACCGTCCGCGAAGCGGCCTAAAGCGTGAGATTACCGCCCTAATAAGGGCTTTCGGGCTGGAAAAAACCACCTCCACCCCCCAACTTGACCTTTTCACCACCATGGAAGTCTACATCGACGGAAAATTCTACCCCAAGGCTGAGGCCAAGATTTCGGTCTTTGACCACGGTTTCCTCTATGGTGACGGCATCTTTGAAGGCATCCGCCTCTACCAGGGCTGCGTCTTCCGCTTGGACGAGCACCTCGAGCGCCTCGAGATGTCCGCCAAGGCCCTCTGCCTCGATATGCCTTGGTCCCGCAAGGAGATCGCTGAAATCATCTGCGAGTCCTGCCGTCGTAATAAGCTGACCGACGGCTACATCCGCCTCGTCGTCTCCCGCGGCTTCGGCGATCTCGGCCTCTCGCCGAAGAACTGCCCCACGCCGTCAATCATCTGCATTGCCGACACGATCAAGCTCTACCCTGAGGAACTCTACACCACGGGCATGCGCATCATCACCGCGCCGACGCGCCGCATCAGCCCGGCCGCCCTGCCGCCGATGATCAAGTCCCTCAACTACCTGAACAACATCATGGCGAAGATGGAAGCCCAGCAGCACGGCTTCCACGAGTGCCTCATGCTCAATGAACAGGGCTACGTCTCCGAGTGCACCGGCGACAACGTCTTCCTGATCCATAAGGGTCGCCTTATCACCCCGGCCTCCCATGCGGGTGCCCTCGTGGGCATCACCCGCCAGGTCGCCCTCGAGATCGCCGCCGCCCTTAAGATTCCGACCGTCGAGACGAACATCACGCGCTACGACGTGTGGAACGCCGACGAATGCTTCCTCACCGGCACCGCCGCCGAGGTCATCCCCGTCATCGAAGTCGACGCCCGCAAGATCGGCACCGGCAAGCCCGGCCCCATCACCGCCAGCATCCTCGCGGAATTCCGCAAGAAGGCGTCGCGTGAAGGCCAGATGATCCGCTAAGCCAGCCTGCGCCCTGACGCGCATGCCCGCCGCCTCCGCCCCTCCGACCGCCGACAGCCGTGAAGCCACGCTGTGGCGGTTGCTGCGCATCGCTTGGTCGTACCGTTCGGACTGCCTCCAGCTCCTCGGCCTTCAGTTGGTCGTGGTCTTCCTGACCGTCGCAGTCATCGCCCTCGCTGGCGTCGGCATCGACTTCGTCCGCCACTGCACCGACCGCACGGTTCCCGCGCCCAGCCTTCCCTTCTTCGTCCCAGCCGACGCCACTGATAAGGCCGTGTTCGTCTGGCTCGGCGCCGGCATCCTCGTCGCAGCCCTGCTCCGCGCGATCATCTCATATGTCTTCGGATTGGTGTCGGTCCGCTTCCTGCACGGACGTATCGTCGTCAACCTGCGCTCGCAGGTCTTCGCCAAACTCCAGCAACTGAGCTTCCGCTTCTTCGACTCGAACGCCAGCGGATCGATCATCAACCGCGTCACCTCCGACGCGCATGCCATCCGGCTTTTCATCGAAGGCGTGATCCTCCAGCTGGCGATTATCACCATCACCCTGGTCGCCTGCTCGGTCTACATGCTGCGTACCGACTGGCGCCTAACGCTCGCCTGCCTCGCGGTACTCCCGTTGCAGATCTGGTTCGCGATTCGCTTCTCAAAGAAGGTGCGCCCGGCCTACGAAGAGAATCGCGACCTGATGGATCGCATGGTGCTCGGCTTCTCGGAAAACGTGCAAGGCATCCAAGTCGTCAAAGGCTTCGCCCTTGAACCGCGCGTGATGGGTCGCTTCGCCGGCTGGAGCGAAGATATCCGCCTCCAGAAGCGTAAGGTGTTCGGCGAGATTGCTCTCTTCTGGCCAGTCATCGACGGCCTCAATCGCCTCTCCATGGCCATCCTGATCGGCTACGGGGGTTGGATGGTCGCACGGGGCGAAATCGCCCTAGGCACCGGCTTGGTGGCCTTCGCGGGCCTTCTGCAGCAGTTCTCCGCCCAAGTGACCACCCTCGCCGCGGTGGTCGACAACGCCCAGGTCTCCTTGGCCGGCGCCAAGCGCATCTTCGAGATCCTCGACACCGACCCAGGCGTTGCGACCGAGCCCGGAGCTGCCTCCCCTGGACGCTTCTTGGGCCGCGTTGCCTTCGAGAACGTTAGCTTCGAATACCAAGAGAATGCCACGGTGCTCCATGAACTCTCGTTCGTCGCCGAGCCCGGCCAACGCATCGCCATCGCCGGCGCCACCGGCGCGGGTAAGTCCGCCCTGCTTTCGCTGATTCCGCGCTTCTACGACCCGCGCTCTGGGCGCGTGACCCTCGACGGTCACGATATCCGCGCCCTACCGCTACCAGAACTCCGCCGGCAGGTAGGCATGGTCTTCCAGGAAAACTTTCTCTTCTCGAACACCATCGCGGCCAACATCGCCTTCGGCCACCCCGATGCCACGCAGGAGCGCATCGAACGGGCCGCCCGCATTGCCGGTGCCCACGCGTTCATCATGGCGCTGCCTGAAGGCTACGAGACCTTCCTTGGCGAAGGTGGCGTCAACCTCTCCGGCGGCCAGCGCCAGCGTATCGCGATCGCCCGGGCGCTCCTGCTTGAGCCGACCGTCCTCCTGCTCGACGACCCGACCTCAGCCATCGATCCCGAGACCGAGAAGGAGATCATGGAAGCCATGGAAGCGGCGATGGTCGGACGCACCACTTTCATCGTCGCCCACCGCCTAAGCACCCTCCGCCGCGCGGACCAGATCCTGGTTCTCGAGCATGGTAAGCTGGTACAGGTCGGCACCCACGCGCAACTGATGGCGCAGGACGGCCATTACCGTCGCGCCATCCTTGTCCAATCAGAGGGAGTCGTCGTATGAGCAAGGATCGCCTCGAGATCGCGGTCCGCCGCATCCGCCCTGACGAAGAGGAGCCAGATCGCCTCCCGCTGTGTTGGTCGACCGTCACCCGCCTACTCGCCTTCACCAGTCCACACCGGCTGCAGCGCAATACCCTGCTCGTCCTCTGCATCTTCCGCGCGATGGCCTTACCCGGCCTCGCCTGGCTGGTCGGCGTTATCATCAATGGCCCCGTGACGGCAGGCGACGGCGCCGCGACCTTCCGGGCACTCGCCTTGTTCACGGCCTTCTTCATCGTCGCCGACGTCGCGCTATACTGGCGGATCCGTCTCGCCCACCAGATCGGCGAGAACGTCCTGCGTGACCTGCGCGATAAACTGATGGCCCACCTGCTCACGCAGCCGCTCTCGTTCTTCCACGCCCGGCGCCACGGCAGTCTGATCAGTCGTATGATCTCGGATATCGAGGCGATGCGTAACGGCATTCAGAATAACTTCTTCATCTCTTTCGTCTCCCTCGGGCAGATGGCCTGCGCGGCGGCGCTCATGCTGCTCGCCAATCCGCAGCTATTCCTCGTCCTGCTCGCGATCGTGCCTTGCTTGCTGCTCGTACACGGCTTCTTCCGCGGCAAGATCTTGCACGCCTCGCGCGTCCAGCAGGAGACCTTCTCCCGCGTGACGTCCGCGCTCGCCGAGACGGTGCAAGGCATCCGCGTAACGCAGGGCTTCGCCCGTGAGGATACCAATGCCGGCATCTTCACCCGTCTCGTCCGTAGCCTCGCTGATAACGTCGTGAAGACCGCCAGCCTCACGTCGCTCTACCTGCCATTGCTCGAACTCAACGCTCAAGGCTTCATGGCCGCACTCATCGGCGTCGGCGGCTGGGCAGCGCTTTCTGGCACCGGCACAAGTCTCGGGGACCTCGTGACCTTCTTCTTCCTGGCTGACCTGTTCTTCTCGCCGATCACGATCATCGGAACGCAACTGTCCGAAGCCACGCTCGCGATGGCCGGCGCGGAACGCTACTTCCGGCTACTCGACACGCCGCCGGCCTGGACGGACAAACCGACGGCGGGCGAATGCCCAGCGCTCAAAGGCCACGTGGAGTTCCGCGATATCCACTTCGCTTACATTCAGGACCGTCCCGTCCTGCATGGGATTTCCTTCGTCGCCGAACCGGGTCAGGTCATCGCCCTCGTCGGCCATACCGGCTCAGGTAAATCCACTATCATCGGACTTCTGGCTAAGTTCCAGTTGCCGCTCACGGGTCAGGTGTTGGTCGACGGCCATGACCTCGCTGATATCCGCCAGGAGACCCTACGCCGTCAGATGGGCTTCGTCTTCCAGCAGAATTTCCTCTTTGCGGGCACGATCGCGGAGAACGTGAAGTCGCCTCGCCCCGACGCGACCGACGAGGAGATCCGGCAAGCCTTCCGCGACCTCGACTGCCTCGACCTGATTGAAGACCTCCCAGCCGGCATCCATACGCCCTGCTCCGAGAAGGGACGCGGCCTCTCGATGGGCCAGCAGCAGCTCGTCGCCTTCGCTCGCGCGTTGCTAGCTAACCCCCGCATCCTGGTACTCGACGAAGCCACCAGCGCTGTCGACACCCTCACGGAAGCCAGACTCCAGGTCGCCCTCGCCCGCCTGATGAAGGGCCGTACCTGCTTCGTAGTCGCCCATCGCCTCAGCACCATTCGGCGCGCCGATTGCGTCATCGTCCTGAACGAAGGACGCATCGTGGAGCGCGGCACACACGAAGAACTGCTCTCACTGCAAGGAGCCTACGCGGGATTACACCGCGACTTCCTCAGCTCGACGACCTGAGCGCGCCTACTTGGCCGCAGGGTCAGCGCCGAAGCTCGGCCGACGAGACTTGGACTTCTCTTCCGACTTAACCGGCGTCTTCGGATCAATCAGGCTCGTGGGAAACGCGGCGGCGATACCTTGGGTTCGAACGCTTGCATAGAGATCGCCGAGGGGAGACTTACGGAAAGTTTCGACCTGCAGACCCTGATAGGTAACCGCGCCCTCATTGGGCTTCACCGCCAGGGATACCTCTAGCCGCACCGCTTGGCTGATCGGACCACCCGAGAATTTGACATCGTTCCGACCTCCGAGGGTAACGAGAGCGAGCCCCTTCGGATCTTGGTGCACCGGCACACTCCAGGTCTCGGCGTTGACCAAGCCAGGAGGCAGCATGAACAGAACCGTGCGAACCGGACCACCGGGATTACCCGGGTAGACGAGCCGTCGACGAAGCAGCGGCCAATAACGGCGGCCCTGCTCATCGACCACCTCGACACCTCCAGGACCGTCGACGACCAGCACACGCTCCTTGAGGAAAAGAACCTCGGCCGGAGTCAGTTCGGCCTGCACGGCACCGGAGCGACGGACGGGGCCTTCATCGACAGCCACCTCCGCCGAGACAAGTACCACGAGATCGACAGGGCCAGCCACGCGATCGTCGATCCAAGCAATGACGCCGTAGGGAATGACCGTCATAGCTGCAGCGAGCAGCAGGCCGCCACCGAGGGCCTTCGGGAATTCGTAGCGGGCCAGCAAGGCCGTCATCAGCGCCGCACCGGCGAAGCCCGCCGCATGCACTGAGATATCCGTACCGAGCGTCCACTGGGCCATCTGAAAGTCATCGGCATACCCGAACCAGCGGACCCGGAAGAACATCGCGATCACCCAAAGGGTGCCGGCGGTAGCTCCGATGAGCGGCGCATAACGGGGACCGGTGCGCTCGTAGACCTTGGAGAGTAACGCCGACAGCAGTGCCGCGAAAAGCCCGCCAAAAAAGGCGGACTTCAACGACGCTACGCCCGTGAGGGCGGCGGCGACCACGAGGAACGCCCAGGTAAACCAGTAGGTCCGGGCGTAAGTATTCATTCCCCGACAATCGTCCCGGGAGGAACGATGGCGCCCTTCTTGACGACAATCACGCCATCACGAACGAACAAGGCGTCGGTTTCCCATTTCTCAGGCAAGCCGGTCGGTGCGAGGCGACAGCCGGCGCCGATGCGCGCGTTCTTGTCGATGATCGCGTTGCGGATGAGGCAGTTTGGGCCGACGCCGATATCAGGACGACCGAGCGAGTTGTTCTTGGTGAGATCATGCGGCCGCTCGAAGGTGTCGGCACCCATCATGACCACATTCTCAAGGCGGGAGCCGCCGCGAATCACGGAGCGGACGCCGATGACGCAACGGCTGAGTTCGGAGTCATCGACGATCGCGCCGTCAGCCATGAGGACGCGCTGCGAACGGGCGCCGTTAAGCTTGGCCGGAGGGAGATAACGGGAATGGGTGTAGACCGGATTCTGACCGTCGAAGAAGTCGAACGGGGGCACCGGGTCGGTGAGGGTAAGATTGCACTCCCAGAAGGAACCAACGGTACCAATATCCTCCCAGTAACCGTCAAAAACGTAGGCCATCATGCGCTTCGAGGCGAGCAGACCAGGAATAACTTCCTTACCAAAGTCAGTCTGGGCCGGATCAGCCAGGGCCTCGCGCATGACCTTGCCAGAGAAGAGGTAGATACCCATCGAGGCCAGGCAGTAAGGTGTATCGGATTTGTCGGACAGGCGAGCACGGGCGTTGCCGCCGAGGACAAGGGAGGAGATGACGGCCGGATCCTTCGGCTTCTCGACGAACTCGACGATGCGAAGGTCGGCATTGACGCGCATGACGCCGAGGGCGCTGACTTGATCGGACGGCATAGCCTTGGCGGCGATGGTCACGTCGGCGGCATTCTCGATGTGTTGGCGAGCGAGCTCGTCGAAATCGAGGCGGTAGAGCTGGTCGCCGGAAAGAATGAGCACCAAATCCTCGTCCTTCAGATTGTAGTGGTGGAGATTCTGGCGGACCGCATCGGCCGTGCCCTGATACCAGGTCTCCTTGTCGCCGGTCTGCTCGGCAGCGAGGATGTCGACGAAGCCACGACCAAAGCCGTCGAACTTGTAGGTCTGCTGGATGTGCTTGTGCAGGGAAGCCGTATTAAACTGCGTCAGGACGAAGATCTGGTTAAAACCCGAGTTCAGGCAATTGCTGATCGGGATGTCGACCAGGCGGTAGTTACTGGCGAGCGGCACCGCCGGTTTGCATCGGTCCTTGGTCAGGGGATAGAGGCGGGAGCCACGACCGCCCCCCATGATGATGCTGATGACGCGAGGAAGGGAAGGCATGGCGGGATGACCTACCTTCCCTCCGGTCGCCCTCACCCTCAAGCGGAAAAGGGTGAATGGCGGCTTGAAGACGGCACCGTGACGGGGTTGCATCGGCCTCTCGCATGGCCTTCGCCTTCCATATCCTCGGCACGAGCAGCTCCGGCAACTGCTCCCTGCTGGAAGCGGGCGGCACACGCATGATGCTCGACGCAGGGTTCCAGGGCCCCCGCCTTGAGGCTTCGCTACAGAAGCTCGGCATCGAGGCACGCGCCCTCGACGCGGTCTTCCTCACCCACGAGCACGCGGACCACTGCGTCGGCCTCCCTGCTCTACTCCGGCAGAATCCGATGTTAAAGGTCTTCGCCAACCGCGAGACGGCTCGTCGGATCAAGGATTCACTCAAGTCGCAGCCGGACTGGCAGCTCTTCGAGACCGGCACCACGTTCGAGTTCCGCGGCATTCAGGTGACCTCGATTCCCATCCCGCACGACGCGGCCGACCCGGTCGGCTTCGCCTTCGACCTGCCCGCCGAAGACGCCCGTCCCGCCAAGCGTCTAACTTGGCTCACCGACCTCGGCCACGCCACGCCGGTCGTAAAACACCACGTCGCGCTGGCCGACATCCTCGTGCTAGAGGCGAACTACGATGACGAGATGTTGGATCTCTCCAAGCGCCCAGCCTCGCTCAAGCAGCGCATCCGCGGTAATTTCGGCCACCTCTCCAACGTCCAGACGAAGGACCTCCTCCTTGGCCTGCGCGAATGGCAGACGACCGAGCTCTACCTCGGGCACCTCAGCAAGGAGTGTAATCGCACCATTATCGTCGATGCTCTCATGAATGAGGTGCGCGACCGGAAGACCGACCTCCGCATCACGGTGGTCGATCCTCTCGAAGATAATCCGGTCAGCCTTTGGTAAGGCTTACTTCTTCGGCGGCACCGGCACTTCGTCGCCAGCGGCAGGCTCGGACGGCGGAGCAGGCACAGCGCCCGTCGCACGAATCACAGCGCTCTCAGCCACAGACTTCGCCAGGCGCTTGACCGCAGCGCCGCAGATGGTCGAAGGCGGGTTAAGGTCCTGAGCGGCAAGCCATGCGGTAAGGGCAGCGGCTTCGGCTCCGTCTTTCTCAAGTTTTTCGGCGGAATCAATCAGGCCTGAGTAAGCGCCCACCCGAGAGGAAATATCGGCGCGCGTCTTCGCCAGGACGAGGTCATCGGATTCGGACTTGTAGGCGTCCACGATGACGTCCCATGCGAGATACGGATTGTTCTCCGTGAATAAGACGCTGGCTTTCTGAATCTTGAAATCGAGCTCGCCGATTCGCCCAATGACCTTGAGCAGCTTCGCGGAACGCTCCTTGTCCTGGGCAAGGGCCAAACCGAACGGAACCTTGTTATTATAGATGTCTCTCCACTTCGCATCGGCGAACAGGCGATCGAATTGAGGCACCATCTGGGCCATGGTGTCTTGGCGGCTGACCACTTGAGTCGCAAAGTCCTTCACGCCGGGATTCTGCGGCCAGATTTTAGCGGCGCGTTCCAGACCGGCCTCAGCCTTAGCGGTGTCGCCAGCCAAAGCCGCACCCTTGGCGGAGAGCAGGGACATGTTCGACGCGTTCATCGCGTTGGTAACCTTAGAGAGAATCGGGGCGCCGGGGAAGTCGCGGGCGCGGCCGCGGACCTTATTGACGTAGCCCTCGACGCTGCCGAGGTCACGCTCATCGCCGAGGCGCTGCAATTCGCGAAGATCCTTCCAGAGGGCAAGCATTTCGCGCTTCTTTTCCTGCGGGTAGGACATCACGACCGGCTCGAATTCACCAAGGAAGAAGGTCTCCTGCAGTCGCTCGAAGGCGCCGTAGAGCTCACCCTGCTTCACCAGGTCATCGACAGTCTGCATACCTTTGGACGTGTCCTTAATCGCCTCACGGGAAAGCATATCGAAGGATTCGAGGGTCGGCACGAAATCGGAGATCGGGAAGAACTCTTTCACTTCCTTCGCTCCAACGACGATATTCTGACTGCCACCCTTAAAGAGCACGCGGTAGAAGGAACTGGTGATCAGCGAGTGGCGATAGCGGCGGGCCATCAGGAAGGAGACCATCTGGGACTGGAATTCGATCTTCGCCTTGAGCCCGAGCGCGGTCATTTCGGCGTTGCGTGCAAGAATCTCGGCCTCCGTGCGGGCTACGTCCTTGACCTTATAGCCGAGCTCCGTGGTTCCGCTGGAGGCCTTGCCGAGCGGTTTGGACTTGGAGGAGCCATCCGAGCGGGCGTCATTGGCTGCCTCGATATTGTCCGCGCGGTTAATGATAATACCTTCCTGTACCTTGCGTAGGGTGTCGAGCTGCGCCTTGGAGATCTCGATCTGACGAAACTCCTGCTTCATCACCCAGACCTTCTGGACCTGGGAAGCGATCGTGAGGGAGCTGCCGGCATCGATATCGTACTCGGCGGCCTTGAAGAGCAGATTGAACGCCTCCTGCTGGTTACGGTAATAGTTATCCTGGTTGATGGATTGGGCCGAAAGCAGGAGTTGAATCTGGTCCAAAAGAGCTACGTAGCGCTTCATGTCCCCGTTATCAGTGGGGGCGGCCAGGTAACGCTCGAAGCGGGCGCGGACGGCGCGGGAGTTGCCGAGGTTCATCGTCGTCCCCTTCCACTGCATGGTACCATTCTCCATGTCCACGGAGTCGCTGTTGACGTTGAAGATACGGTCGGCGCCGCCTTCGGCGGTAGAGCTCTTGTAATCACCGGCGGTGCCGTTGGTGTTGACGGTCGCACCGGGCGGCGGCGCTTGGGCGAAACCGAGCACGGTCAGCGCACACCAACCGAAGAGACTGAGGAGAGAGTGACGCATGAGGGAAAGGTTCAGAAACGCTCGAGGGCTTCGACGACCAGGAGGTCGCGGGTGACGCGTAGCTTACAACGGAAGCGCTGGCCGACCTCAAAAGAATCGGCGGACCCGGCGGGCACGAAGACGGGGATGCGACCGGCGGGACGGGACGAATCCTTCTCGATAGGCTTCACGGCGAGCACGCGCCCGCGTCCTTCGACGAAGGCGAGCTGCTGCTCGACCTGACAGTCGAGGCGGTAGGAGTTGCCTTGGAGCGACGACCAGTCGTTACGATATTTCTCGGCCGAGAAAGGTGTGAGCTCGGCGAACTTGCCGCCTCCGCCCATGCGTGGGGCGACGATCGCGACGAGAATCACGATCACGACGACCGGGATGCCGAGAGCGAAAAAGAGAGGGTTGATTTTGGACATGAAAATGGGCGGGGGCTGACCTTGCCTAATCCTAAGGAGGTTTGGGATTTGTTCCAGCGATTTCCCTTATAAGAGAAATCACACGTCCGAATGAGACTAGGGGTTTCAGCCTAGACCTCAGTTCCAACGCTTCTGCTGGCACCCGTAAACGACGAGGCAGAACCCGACCAGCCCCTGAACTAGGAGGACAGCCAAGCCTTCAGTAGTGCTGGCCACATAGGCGGTTTGGTTGGGCATGCTGGCCGTGTAGGCGTCGTAAAGCGGCTGCCCCATCATCGACTTCATATAGCCAGACCAACCCCAGTAGGAGTTAATGAAAGGCCGGCAGACCCAGGTCAGCGCGGCGGGTAAGGCCAGGACCACCCCGGAGAGCGGCAACTGGAAGCCGACGAGGTAGATGGAGAGCAACGAGGATTTCTCCGGCGAGGTCAGCATGGCCGAGAAGCCGAGGCAGACGACGGACATCGAGACGCAACTAGCGGACAGGATGGCAAGCTGCTCCGCCCAAGGCCCAGGGAAGTTACAAATTAACTTCACGAACAGACACATCCAGACGCCTTGGAAGATCGCTACGAGGGAGACGAAGACGATTTTGGAGAACGCGTAGGCCCAAGGTCGCAGGCCGGTCATGCGCTCCTTCTCGTAAAGGATACGTTCGGCCGAGATCTCACGGCCACCGTTATTGGCGCCCATGAGCGTGAGCAGGATGACCTGGAACATCACCAAGCCCGCGGCCAGGCCGGCGAGCTGGGCATTGGACATCTGGATCTTCAGCGCTTGTTGCACTTCCGCCATGGAAGCGG
>Ga0209134_10000355_pt1 | contig 12051 bp, 10 predicted proteins | sample LauGreSp1BDMLBSN_2_FD_187566 | JGI IMG/M metagenome (GOLD analysis project Ga0209134, IMG submission 187566) | Freshwater lake microbial communities from Lake Michigan, USA - Sp13.BD.MLB.SN (SPAdes) (version 2) | ecosystem: Environmental > Aquatic > Freshwater > Lake | place: Lake Michigan, USA... | reverse complement strand
TTTGGCAGAACCTTGGGCGTTGCCCCTGAAGGAGGCCAAACTGTCTACATTTCTGGCGCAAGATCAGCAAGTTCGCGAGGGCGACCCTGAAGTCTTTTTGTCGGGCCAAATTACCGATGCTCAAAGCCGCATCAATCTGACCAATTGGTTTGAGGCCAGCGACGGCAAAATCAGCGCCAAAATGAACGAGCCCATGCAACTGGCCCTTGTGCGGCTTTTCAATGTCCTAGATTTGCCCCGCGCCGAGCTAGAAAGACTGGCCGCCGCATGGCGTGCAGCAGCCCAATCGGCCCGCTTGTCAAACCCTGCAATGGGTCAGCCATCTCAAGGCATGGCCAGCGGCGCTTCCCTGCTTCCACAGCAAATCACACAATTGCAATGGCTAGGACTGAGCGCAGACACCGTGCAACGCTTATCACCCCATGTCACCATCTTGCCTGAGGTCACGCCCGTTAATCTGAACACAGCCAGTGCTGAAGTGATTTACGCCACGGTACCCGGCCTAGATCTGGCCGCAGCACAGCAATTTGTGCAACAGCGCGCGCGCGCGCATTTCAGCAACTTAACCGACGCCAGCAAGGCCTTGGGCGGCAAAACCCTGGAACCGCGTTGGCACACGGTAGGTACGCGATTTTTTGAAGTTTGGGGGCGTTTGCGCATGGAAGATCGAACCCAAGAGGAAACCGCCTTGATCTTGCGAGACACTGGCAATGTGACATTTGTGTGGCGGCAAAAAATTGCGGGCATACTCCCGCCCCCAAACCGCGAGTCGCTTCTACAATCAAGCCAGCCATGAGCACACTCATTTTTACGCTGCCGCTTCAGTCTGAAAGCGGCGCTTCCTATTCCCAGACAGTCTTGCCGACTCAAACGGCTGGCGCGCGCGACAAAGAAATTTGGGCCATCGTGCCAGCAGCGGCGCTGTCTTGGCACCGCGTCAGCTTGCCAGCGGGCCTTCAAAGGCAAGCCAGTCGCTTAAGCCCTGCGCTGCAAAGTTTGATGGAAGAGCCCCTGCTTGATGAACCCGAGGCCATGCATTTGTCCATGCAAGCTGATTGGGAGGCCAACTCACCAGGCTGGGTGGCCGCTTGCAACAAGGCTTGGTTAAAGCACCACTTGTCGCAGCTACAAACCATGGGCCATGTGGTGCACCGCATCGTGCCAGAGTGGGCACCCAGCACCGTCAAGGGCGAGGTTTCGGCTTGGGTCAGCGGCACGCCAGAAGACGCTTGGCTTTGGGTGAACAACGCTCAAGGCGCCTGGCGCTTGCCGCTTCTTGCAGGCTTGAGATATTGGGCCGAGCAGCTTCAGTCTTTGCCCAATGCTCAAGACATTCCCGCAAGAGTCGTCATACAGGCCGATCCTGCTGTAGCCGATCTTGCGCAAAATGCTTTGCGCCAATTGCAATCACACCATCAAGCTGAATTTTCGGAACGTTTCAATACATGGCGCATTGAAGTGGTCACTGCCGTGCAGCGCTATGCAAAAGCCGGCGCCGCCAATTGGGACTTGGCGCAGTTTGAATTTGCAGCACACGGTTCTGCACGCTGGCTTCAAAAAGCCAATCGCCTCTGGCAAACTTTTGCCAAGGGTGAGGCATGGAAACCTGCGCGTTGGAGCTTGGCTTTGCTGGTGCTAGCCCAATGTGTGGGTCTGAACGTGGCGGCGTGGCAACTCAATGCGCAAGTCAAGTTGCAAAGAGATTTACAAAAATCCATCCTGACACAAAGTTTTCCGAATGTCACGGTGGTCGATGCGCCGCTGCAAATGGCCAAAGAACTAGAACGCTTGCAACGCAACTCAGGTGCCGTGTCAGCACGCGATTTTGAGTGGGTGCTGCAAGCAGTGGGCGCGGCCCTGCCTGCGGGCCAAAGTATTTCTAACCTTGACTATCAAGTGCAAGGCAATGGCGAAACTCGGCTGCAGGGTTTGCAATTGACTGAAGCGCAAAACAGCGAGTTTGCCAAGGCCCTTCGCAACCAAGGCTTGGACGCCCAACTCAATGGTGCGCAATGGCGCATCGTGGGCATGAAGGCAGGGTTTTGAGCATGAAATTTTTGAACATCTTTCAAGCGCTTCCTGATAAAGATCGCCAACGCCTTTTGGTCTTGGCCTCCGTATTTCTGGCCCTCATGCTTTGGACATGGAACTTGGCGCCCGCATTAAAAACTTTGCGCGAAGTGCCGCTTCAATTGACGCAACTTGATGCGCAAACTCAGCAATTAAAGGCCATGCAAGCGCAAGCGCAGACTTTGCAAAAATCACCGCGCATCAAATCCAATGAAGCTGCCAGCCTTTTGCAAAAAGCAGCCTCTGAAGTTTTGGGCAACGGCGCCAGACTTAACATCGAAGGCACGCGTGCGACCCTCACACTGAGTGGTGTGTCTGCCGATTCACTGGCGCAGTTTGTGGCATTGGCAAGGACTCAGTCACAAACGATGCCCATTGAAGCGCACCTTCAAAAATTCTCGGCTTCTGGGTCGGCCAGCAAAGACAGCAAAGAACTTTGGCGCGGAGCGCTTATTTTGAGTTTGCCGGGCGGATAAAGATGCGCGCGAATCCATCACCCTTCAGCTTGAACCTTGGCGTCAACGCCAACGACAAGGTGCGCTTGCCATACAGTCAAAGAGGCTGGTCTTGGGCCGTGGTCGGCGCCGTCATGGGCGGCTTGATGGCATTGCTCGTTCATTTGCCAGCGCAGTGGCTTGCGCAAGCTTTGCTCAAGGCAACCCTTGGTCAAGTGCAACTTCAAGAGGTGCAGGGTTCGGTCTGGCAAGGCTCGGGCAAATTGGTTTTAACTGGGGGTGAAGGCAGTCGCGATGCCTTGGCATTGCCAGGCCGAATTCAATGGCAAACAGGCATGACATTGAATACTGCCAATCACCCTCAATTCAATTTCAATTTAAACGCACTCTGCTGCATGACCCAAGCCGCGCGGCTTTCATTGCAAGCCCCTGAGCGTCTTCAAGAGTGGCAATTGCAAGTAGAAGATCATCAATCTCAATGGCCTGCGCATTTGTTAAGTGGTTTGGGCGCGCCTTGGAACACCCTTGAACCCGAAGGCACACTCAGATTGGAAACCAAACAATTGCGAGTCAATTTCCAAACGCAGCCAAGTTGGCTCCAAGGCGGCATCACACTCACTGCAGAAAACATGTCGTCCAAATTGAGCACGCTCAAGCCCATGGGCACTTACCAAATTAATTTAGGGGGCGCTTCCGCCACCAACCCTGTGCCTTCCTTGTCCTTGACCACGCAGTCTGGCAGTTTGCTTTTAAGCGGCCAAGGTCAATGGCAAGGCTCACGCCTTCAATTTCGGGGCGAAGCCTCTGCCGTGCCTGAGCACGCAGCAGCTTTGTCAAATTTGCTGAACATCATCGGACGGCGCCAAGGGGCGCGCAGCTTGCTTTCACTAGGTTGAACACCATGGCTTCACAAACACATTCCTCCAACAACCTCACATTGCGCTTGCCGCGCTGGGCCATCTGTTTAGGCATGGCCTTGCCCTTCGTGTTGGGGGCCGTTGATGCAACAGCACAAGCCCCACAAGCCAACAAAAAAACCAGTGGCAATTCTGGCAACGTGCCCGCCAAAAAATCTCCAGAGCCCGTCACATTGAACTTCATCAATGCCGAGATTGACGCGGTGGCCAAAACCTTGGCCACTTTGTCTGGCCACAATGTGGTGGTTGACCCCCGGGTCAAGGGCACCATCACCCTGACCAGCAATGTGCCTGTGGCCCCTTCGCAAGCACTCAGATTGTTTGCAGCCCAATTGCGCACGCAAAGTTTTGCATTGGTCGAGTCGGCAGGTTTGTATTTGGTGGTTCCTGAGGCAGATGCCAAGTTGCAAAGTGGCGGTGTGTCTGCAGGCGCGGTACCGGCCTCAAATGGTCAAATCGTTACGCAAATTTTTCAGCTGAACCATGAGAGTGCCAACAATTTGGTGCCCATACTGCGTCCGCTCATCAGCCCCAACAACACCCTCAATGTGAACCCCGGCACCAATGCCTTGGTCATTACCGATTACGCCGACAACCTGCAACGCTTGGCGCGCATCATTGCCGCACTCGATGTGGCCAACGCCACTGGCGTAGAAGTCATTCCCCTTAAAAATGCTTTGGCCACAGATTTAGTTCCTATTTTGCAACGCTTGCTTGACTCTGGTGCGGCCAGCGGTGCGGCACCCGCGGCAGGCCAAACCGATGCCACTTTTAAAACCACTGTGTTGGCCGAGGCGCGAAGTAACTCGCTTATCTTGCGCGCCGCCAACTCGGCCCGCATGACGCTGGCCAGATCTTTGGTGTCACAACTAGACCAACCGGCAGACAAAGGGCCGAACGCCGCCAGCGGCAACATCCATGTGGTCTATTTGAAAAATGCCGACTCCACCAAATTGGCAGCCACTTTGCGTGCAGCCATCTCTGCACAGGGCAGTTCTGCGGGCGGCGCCAACAGCGCCATGACCACTGGCATGACCAGCAGCACCAACCCAGCCAACAACGCCGCAGGTGGTGGTGCCAACGCCAGTTTCAATAGCGCAGGCGGCCAACCCTCCACTGGCGGACAAATTCAAGCCGATCCTTCCACCAACTCGCTCATCATCACGGCACCCGAACCTCAATACCGACAACTGCGTGCAGTCATCGACAAACTTGACGCGCGCCGTGCGCAAGTTTTTGTCGAGAGTTTGATCGCTGAAGTCAGTGCAGAAAAAGCCGCCGAGTTTGGCGTTCAGTGGCAAGGGCCTTTGGGCGGCAAGGGCGATACCAACATCGGCCTTTTAGGCACCAACTTCAGAGTGGGTGGCGCTAACCTGATTGCGCTGGCTGCTCAAGGCGCAAGTGGCAATGTTGCGCCTTCGTCTGGCCTCAACATTGGTGTCGCTCACAACAGCAACGGCACCTACGTGCTGGGCTTTTTGGCGCGATTTTTACAAACTACCGGCGATGGCAATGTGCTGTCAACGCCCAACCTTTTAACGCTGGACAACGAAGAAGCCAAAATTGTGATTGGTCAAAACGTGCCGTTTGTCACAGGCCAGTACACCAACAACAATAACACTGCAGGCTCGGTCAATCCGTTTCAAACCATTGAGCGCAAAGATGTGGGCCTGACGCTGCGGGTGAAACCGCAGATCAGCGAAAACGGCACCGTCAAATTGCAAATTTACCAAGAGGTCAGTCGGCTTGATCCGGCCTCCATCAATTCCGCCACAGGCCTCATTACCAACAAGCGCTCCATTGAGTCCAGCGTGCTGGTGGAAGACGGCGGCATTGTGGTACTGGGCGGTTTGCTCCAAGATGACTTTGGTAACAGCCAAGAGCGTGTGCCCGGTCTGGGCGATGTGCCTTTGTTTGGCAATCTGTTTCGTGCCGACTCTAGAAGCCGCAAGAAAACCAATCTGATGGTGTTCTTGCGACCTGTGGTGGTGCGCGATGGCGCTGCCACAGAAAGTTTGTCCTTAAGCCGTTATGAACAAATGCGCAGCGTTCAAATGGACGTTCAGCCTACCGCCGGCACCGGCATGCCCGCCATTGGCTCACCCGTCTTGCCAGAAAACTCGCGCAAACCTTAATGGCACACCGCTACCCGCTCCCCTACGCCTTTGCGCGCAGCCACCAACTTTTGTTGGAGGACGACGGTACACGCCTCACGCTTTGGCTTTGCCCAGAGAGTGGGCCCAATGCCATTTCTGAAGTCATGCGCAAATGGGGCCATGCTGAGTTGTCTTTGGACATTGCACGCGAAGACACATCAGATCTCAGACAGCGTGTCAGCAAAGCCTATACCGCGCAATACGGCCCCGGCGAATCGAGTGCGGCTGCTGTGGTCAGTGAGGTGGAATCGGCCGCAGATTTGTCACGCATGATGCAAGAGCTGCCTGCTGTGGAAGACCTGCTAGAAACCAGCGACGACGCCCCCATCATTCGGATGCTCAATGCATTGCTCACCCAAGCGGCTCGCGATGGCGCCAGTGACATTCACATTGAACCTTATGAGCGCCACTCCAGTGTGCGCTTTCGGGTGGATGGCAACTTGCGCGAAGTGGTTCAACCCAACCGCGCGCTACACGCAGCCCTTATTTCTAGGCTGAAAATTATGGCCGAACTCGACATTGCCGAGAAGCGCCTGCCGCAAGATGGCCGCATCAGTTTGCGTTTAGGGTCACGCGCGGTCGATGTCCGTGTTTCCACATTGCCCAGTGCCCACGGCGAGCGTGCGGTGTTGCGCTTGCTCGATAAATCTGAAACTCGATTGAGTCTTGAATCAGTCGGCATGCAAGGTGCCACCCTGCAACGCTTTCAGCAATTGGTCACCCAACCCCATGGTTTGATTTTGGTCACCGGCCCTACCGGCTCTGGCAAAACCACCACGCTGTATGCAGCACTGCAAAGCTTGGACGCTACTGGCAGCAACATCATGACGGTGGAAGACCCCATTGAATATGAGTTGGCAGGCGTAGGGCAAACACAGGTGAATTCGAAGATTGATTTGACCTTCGCCAAGGCTTTGCGTGCCATTTTGCGACAAGACCCCGACATCATCATGATTGGTGAGATTAGAGATTTTGAAACAGCCCAAATTGCCATTCAAGCTTCCATGACGGGCCACTTGGTGTTGGCTACCTTGCATACCAATGATGCGGTCAGTGCCGTCACACGGCTGACCGATATGGGCATTGAACCCTTTTTGTTAAGCTCTTCGCTGTTGGGCGTTTTGGCTCAGCGCTTGGTGCGAAAAGTTTGTACAGCTTGTCAGGGCCGCGGTTGTTCAATGTGCGGGCAAACTGGGTATGCCGGCCGCACGGGCATCTTTGAATTGATGACCACCGACGATTCACTACGTGCCCAAATTCATGCCAAACAATCTGAAGCCAGCCTTCGCGATGGCGCGCTGGCCGGCGGCATGGTGCTGATGCGAGAAGATGGTGAACGGCTGGTTCAATTGGGCATCACACGCCCAGAAGAATTGCTTCGCGTGACACGCGATTGATCTGAACAGCCCATGCCTGCCTATTCTTTTGAAGCACTGCAAAACGATGGTGTCCTGCGCAAGGGCGTGATCGAGGCCGACAGTGCCAAAGCTGCGCGCGGACAATTGCGCGCACAATCTTTGGTGCCATTGGCTGTGCAAGCGCTGGCTCAAAACGCTTCTGAGAAAAAAAGTATTTGGCAAACCAACATCGGCTCTGGCAAATGCTTTTCTGCCAATGCCTTGGCCGTTTGGACTCGGCAATTGGCCAGTTTGGTCGGCAGCGGTTTGCCCCTAGAGCGTGCCTTGGCCGCTTTAAGCGATGAAGCCGAATCAGAAAAGCAATCTCATTTGGTGGCCAACTTGCGCGCAGAAGTCAACGCAGGATTGGGTCTGGCCAAGGCCATGTCGCAGCACCCCAAAGAGTTTTCAGCTTTGTACACCGCGGTCATCAGTGCCGGCGAGCAAGGCGGCAATTTGGGCGAGGTGCTTGGCCAACTGGCAGACGATTTGCAAGATCAACAAACGCTCAAAGCCAAACTTTTAAGCGCATCTTTGTACCCTGCCATCGTGAGCCTCATTGCTTTGCTGATTGTGATTTTCCTGCTCAGCACCGTCGTGCCGCAAGTGGCGCAAGTGTTTTCTGGCAGTCAAAGAAAGTTGCCCGCACTCACGGTGGCCATGCTGGCCCTCAGTGATTTCGTTCGCAACCACGGATGGACCGTTGCACTGTTGCTGGGCTTGAGTTGGCTCGGATTTCAGCAAGCCATGAAGCAACATGCTTTGCGCCTGCGCTTTGACGCTGCCGTTTTGCGTTTGCCCATTGTGGGCAGACTGGCCACAGGTTACAACACGGCTCGCTTTGCCAGCACGCTGGCCATGCTCACTGCGGCGGGCGTGCCCATCTTGAAGGCCATGCAATCGGCCGCCGACACCCTCTCCAATCAGGCCATGCGAGAAGATGTGCTCGATGCCTTGATCTTGGTGCGTGAAGGCGCCCCATTGGCCATGGCCATGGGTCAGAAAAAACGCTTTCCCAGTTTGCTCTCCATGTTTGCGCGCCTAGGCGAACAAACCGGTCAACTGCCGCTCATGTTGCAACGCGCGGCCCAACAACTTTCGGTCGATGTGCAGCGCCGTGCCTTGGCCTTGGCCACCATTTTGGAGCCCTTGCTCATTGTGGCCATGGGCGGTGTGGTCATGCTGATAGTGTTGGCGGTACTGATGCCCATCATGGCCTTGAATCAATGGGTTCGATAACAAGGAGCATGCCATGGCAGCCAGCCTAGACGGTCAGTTGGTGGTAGCGATTTCATCGCGCGCCTTGTTTGATTTTGAAGAAGAAAATTTGGTCTTCGAGCAAAGCGACGACCGCGCTTACATGAAGCTGCAGTTGGAGCGACTTGAAGAGCCCGCAAAACCAGGCGTTGCTTTTTCTTTGGTGAAAAAACTCTTGGCCTTCAACGATGCCACGACCCAAAGGGTTGAGGTGGTCATCTTGTCGCGCAACGACCCCGTGTCGGGCATGCGTGTGTTCAGATCGGCGCAGCACTATGGCTTGTCGATTCAACGCGGCAGTTTCACGCGTGGGCAGTCGCCATGGCGGTATTTAAAACCTCTCAATGCCAATTTGTTTTTATCGACGCACCTCTCAGATGTGCGAGCCGCCTTAGACGCTGGCGTTCCTGCCGCGCAGGTCTACCCTCATTCTGCACATGCGTCTGAAGCACACCCGCATGAAGTGCGCATTGCATTTGACGGAGATGCTGTTTTGTTTTCCGATGAAGCCGAGCGTGTTTTTCAATCTCAAGGCCTGTCTGCATTTCAAGCACACGAGCATGCCAAGGCCTCACAACCCTTGCTGGCTGGGCCTTTCAAGCCTTTGCTGGCCGCCCTTCACAGGCTTCAGCAAGAAGGCACACCAGCGATTCGCGTCAGAACTGCTTTGGTAACGGCCCGCAGTGCACCCGCACATGAGCGTGCCATTCGGACCTTGATGGAATGGAACATCGAAGTCGACGAGGCTATGTTCTTGGGCGGTTTGCCCAAGGGGGAGTTCCTCAAAGAGTTTGAGCCCGACTTTTTCTTTGACGATCAAACGGGTCACATTGAATCGGCAGCGCAGCATGTGCCAGCGGGGCATGTAGCCAGTGGCATCAGCAACCCACCGACAAACAGCGCGCCTGGTAAGGACGCTAAAAATTGAACTTCAAGTTTCCGATGAATTGACCGGCGTGGGTTCTTCTTTTCTGCGGCCTTCGCGTCTTGCAATCCAAACTGTGGAAACCAAAATAACTGCAGCACCCAGCCAAGTCCATTGACTTGGAAAATCGCCAAAGACCAGCCACCCCAACAGAGAAGCCCACACCAAGTCTAAGAACCTGAGTGATTGCGTGGCAGAAATATCGGCCACGCTGAAGGCCTTGGTCAGGCTGTAATGGCCGATGGTGCCCAGCACGCCTGCCACCATAAAACCACCCCATTGCCAAAGCGTAGGCGCTTGCCAATTCATCAAAGCCAATGGCAAGCTGAACAAGGTCACGGTGATCGATTGCCACATCACAATGACGCCGGGTTTTTCAGTTCTGGTTAAATGTTTGGTGATCAAAAAGGAGGCCGCAAACACAGGCGATGAAGCCAGCATGACCAAGTTGTACCAACCTCCTGTGCCCGACAAGTTGGGGACCACCACCACCAACACGCCTGCAAAGCCAATCGCTGCCGCGATCCATCGGTCTTTGCGCATAGGCTCACCCAAAAACCACGCGGCACCCAGCATGATGAAAATAGGACCGGTGAAGCCAATGGCGGTCATGTCGGCCAAGGGGATTTGGGGCAATGCAACGAACCACAGCATCAAGCCAATGGTGTGAACGCCGCCACGCCAAAACTGCCCCTTCATATCGACTGGCACATAGGCAGCCAGCCCTTGGTGCCACAGCAATGGCAACATGACTAGCAGGCCACAAAAATAACGAAGAAACTGCGCCTCAAAGGGATCCATTTGCATGGAAAAACTTCGGGCAATGGTGTTCAGCAAGGAAAAAGCCAAACCACCCAGCGCCATCCAGGCCATGCCTCGAACAGGTCCTGGCAAACGTTCAAAACGACGAGAGTTTTGTAAACGCGCGAGAGTTAAAAAGCGCTGAAGTGAGGTAGGAACAAATCTGGACACCCATGGACTATAAATGACAGCGGTATGACGCCAAGTCTCATGGGTTACCAATGCTTAACTGTTTTTCAAAGCCTCAATGCGCTCTTCAATGGGAGGGTGCGTTGAGAACAACTGCCCAATGCCACCTGCAATGCCCATGGCCGCCATGCTCTTTGGCAACTCGGCTGTGTGCAAGCCCCCCAATCGGGCCAATGCGTTCATCATGGGTTGCTTGCGGCCCATCAACTCGGCTGCACCAGCGTCTGCGCGGAATTCACGCTGACGGCTGAACCAGGCCACCACAATGGCGGCCGCAAAGCCCAACACAATGTCAAGAACAATGGTGGTGATCCAGTAGCCCATGCCAGGGCCGGTGTTTTCAGAGTCGTTCTTGCGCAAGAAGCTGTCGACGGCATAACCCACCACTCTGGACAAGAAAACCACAAAGGTATTCATGACGCCTTGAATGAGGGCCATGGTGACCATGTCGCCATTGGCAATGTGGGCCACTTCGTGCGCCAACACGGCCTCGATTTCATCGTGGTTCATGTTTTGCAACAAGCCAGTAGAGACTGCAACCAATGCAGAGTTCTTAAATGCACCAGTTGCAAAAGCGTTAGGGTCGCCTGGAAAGATACCCACTTCTGGCATGCCAATGCCCGACTTGTCGGCCAGTTTTTTCACTGTATCAACCAACCACTTTTCGTCGGCATTGCTAGGTTGCGCAATGACTTGAACGCCCGAGCTCCACTTGGCCACAGGCTTGCTGATGAGCAATGAAATGAAGGCGCCACCAAAACCCATGATCAGGGCGAAGCCCAGCAAGGCGGTTAAATCTAGGCCATTGGAAGTGAGGAAGCGATTCACGCCTAGCAAGCTGGCCACAACACCCAGCACCAACACCACAGCCAAGTTGGTCAGTACAAATAAAATAATGCGTTTCATGAGGAATTTAAATTCACCACCCAGCGAATGCCAAGTGCACACTCCGAATGTTAGGGGGGACGCCAACAAAATCAAGTGCGCCCATTTAATTCCTCAAAATTGAACGGAATTAGCTGGCTTTGGGCGGGCGAAAGACCTGCGTATCTGCATAAAAATCGGGGGTTTCATTGGCGGGCCACCAAGCAGGTATCCCTAAAACAGGCGTTGGCAAAAAAGGTTTGGTCGCCAGTTTTTCAGGCTTTAGGTCTTGCGCCAACCAGGCATCCCACTCAGCCAACGGCAACTCAGATGGCACTCGCCATAAATGCACTGTGATGGCCTTGTAGGGTTTGACCAGTTTTTCTAAAGCAGCGTGGCCAAATATGACAACTTGGGCCGCTTGCCAACTGGGTTTCAATTTGACAAATGCAGTCTGCCAATCACGCGCGTTCAAAGCATCCCAAATTGAGTCTGGCAATTGAATGAGCGCTGCATTTTCATCAAACACAGTCACGGCATCTCGCACCGACCCGCGCACGGCACCCACACCTTGCGCTCGAATGGCATCTGCTTGAACTTGGTTCAATCTTTTTTTGGCCAAGGGAAATTTCATCCAACACATGGCGTTGAAAAAATCGTGCAAGCCATCGCGCGTGGGAACCGTTTGCGTCTCGTAGATGAACTGCTCATACGCCCGCCCTTCCGGCAAATCCGATTGCGGCACGAACTGAACCGAACAAGTTGGCTCGTACTTTGTACCTTGTTCAATGTCATGCTGCTTGCGCAACTGCAAGGATGCATTGCAGGCTTGCTCGACCGAAGCGCCCTGCTTCACTTGCTGCGCAATCCATTCGCCTTGCTCGCGCCAAGGCGTGAGCCAAGGCGCCGTCCAATCGATGTCGTTCAGGCCATGCGCCATGGCAAGGCTTCGCCAGACCGAAGGGGCTTGAGCTCAGCTTCACCAAAGGGATAGCTTTCTTGCGGCGTCCAAGATTCTCG
>Ga0209134_10000352_pt1 | contig 12090 bp, 13 predicted proteins | sample LauGreSp1BDMLBSN_2_FD_187566 | JGI IMG/M metagenome (GOLD analysis project Ga0209134, IMG submission 187566) | Freshwater lake microbial communities from Lake Michigan, USA - Sp13.BD.MLB.SN (SPAdes) (version 2) | ecosystem: Environmental > Aquatic > Freshwater > Lake | place: Lake Michigan, USA... | reverse complement strand
GCTGAATTTAAATTCGACCCCAATGAAATTGTCACGATCGATACGATTCGTGAAATGTTTGCCGAAATCGTCGATGGTCATGCACTGTCGCAAAACGCATCTATTTCTTTGATGTTTGCTTTGTATTTCTTAGGCTATCTGACGCTGCTCGAAATCATGAAAGCCAAAGACGAAAGCTTTGAAATTGGCGACATGAGCGATTTCTATTTGATACTGGACCGCGCAGACCAGTGGGCGCATCAATCTATGTACGCCGCCAAATTGGCAGATGCAGCTGCGCCGATTATTCAGGCCACGCAGCAGATCATGCAGAAATTACATCTGGCGCGCTAAATAGCGCGCGTCAGATATTTATTCTTCGACCAATTTACAGGGCATTCGAATGCCTTTTTCCACGCGCTTTTCTTCGCAATAACGCATGGCGCGACGCTCGCCCTCGGCCGACATTTTGATATGAATAGAGCAGCGAAACGCCATCTTTTCGCCATCGGAATGGCTGTCAAAGGCCGTTGCGCAATGGCTGTTTTCATTCATTTCAGGCTTCAACTCTTTCCAGACAGAACGCAAAGAATCTGGCAACTCACTCAAATGAATTGAGGGATAGTTGCCGATTGGTTTTGCTATGGCAGCAAAACCAATCAGCGCCAAGGCGCAAACCAAGTATTTAAAAGAATGCATGATTCAGTCTCGGCAATCAGCGAATTAAGCAGTGGCCGCAGCTGGTGCAATCAAAGCAGTGTCCAATGTGCCCGCAGCCTTCAAGGCTTGCACCCAAGTTGGTGAAACACCACGGCCAGTCCATGTTTGTTCTGAGTTAGCTGGGTTGCGATACTTAGGCGCCACTTTTTTACCGGCCAATGCACCTTTTTTAGCAGCCTTTGGTGCCTTGGCAGCTTTGGCGGGCTTGCCTGAGCTCAGGGCTTTGGCGATGTCAGCCGCTGTCAAACCAGCTTCTTTGGCCATTGATACGATTTGTGCCAATACTTTGTCATGCGACTTTGATTTCAAAGCCTGCTCTTTTTTGTCCAAGAGATCACGCTGTTTACGAATAGCTGCAAGTTGGTTTGCGACGGTGGTACGTGCCATGTGAGATATTCCTAGTTAATATGTTTAGATCTTGTTATTTTAAACATACTCTAGAAAATATAAAGCCCGCAATTGCGGGCTTTATTAATTTGATTTGAATTTAATATTAGTTCAAAGCATCTTTCAAACCTTTTCCGGGCTTAAAGCGTGGCACCTTGGCAGCCTTGATCTTCAAAGCAGCGCCTGTGCGTGGGTTACGGCCAACTCGTGCAGCACGCTTACTGACGCTGAAAGTACCAAAGCCAACCAAAGTCACGGTGTCGCCTTTTTTGAGGGTCTTTTTGACTGCCTCAATGATGGAAGCGAGTGCGCGTGTGGCGGCTGCTTTAGAAATGTCAGATTTAGCTGCGATGTGTTCAATCAGTTCGGTCTTGTTCACGTTCTTGTTCCTATTGTTAATTTGGGTACCAGCAGTGCTGATTTGATCAGTTTACTTAAATTTATCTCTTTCGAGAATACGCCAATTGGCGTATCACCTAGCTCGCCAAGACAGTGAAAGCAAGCTACTTTTTGTGACGCCAACTCGCACACAAGACGCGATAAGCCACAAAGAATTCACGAATACCTAAATGAGGAATTCATGGCCACACCTCCCGACAACGCCGTTAAAGCACTCGACGATTTGCTGCACCAAGCCTTGGCCCAAAGCGCCTCCGATGTGCACTTTGAAAGCGGTGAAGATTTCTTTCGCATACGGTTTCGCATTGATGGTTTGCTGCGCGTTGCAGCAACGCCCGCGCTAACACTGCGCGACGCCATCGTGTCACGGCTCAAAGTTTTGGCACGCATGGACATTGCCGAAAAGCGTGTGCCGCAAGACGGACGAATTCAATACCCCTACCTTGGGCAACTGATTGATTTACGCGTCAGCTCACTACCCACGCTGCACGGCGAAAAGATCGTGGTGCGCATTTTGAATTTCAGCCGTGAGCGCCCCGGCTTAGCGGCGCTGGGCTACGAACCAGATGACCGCGCCAAATTGGTTCAAGCCTTGGCACAACCGCACGGTTTAATTCTCATGACGGGGCCAACGGGGTCTGGAAAAACTTTGTCACTGTACAGCTGCCTGGAATTACTCAATCGCACCGAAGTAAATATTTCTACAGTGGAAGACCCTTCTGAAATTCACTTGCCAGGCGCGAACCAAGTCAACATCAATGACCGCGCAGGCTTGACGTTTGCGACAACGCTGCGCGCGCTGCTGCGTCAAGACCCAGACGTGATCATGGTGGGTGAGATTCGTGACTTAGAAACTGCCGAAATCGCCATTCAGGCCGCACAAACTGGCCACTTGGTTTTATCTACCCTACACACCAACGATGCCCCCGGCACCTTGGCCCGCTTACGACACATGGGCGTAGCGGCATTCAATGTGGCCGCCAGTGTGAGCTTGATCACCGCACAGCGCCTAGTTCGTCGGTTGTGTGAGCACTGCAAGCGTCCCATGGATGCGGCAGAAACCGACTTCTTTTTCAGCAACCTCAACGCGCACGACCAACAAATCATTCCACAGCACATACGCGCACAAGCAACTCCCTGCAAAGCGGTGGGCTGTGGCGCGTGCGACAAGGGCTATAAAGGGCGCATTGGCTTGTACCAAGTCATGCCCATTAGCGACGCCATGCAACCCCTCATCATGCACGACAGTGATGCACAAGCACTTGCAAACCAAGCAGCATCCGAAGGTGTGCGCACTTTGCGCCAAGCGGGCTGGCTCAAAGTGTTGCAGGGCATTACGTCGGCCGAAGAAGTCATGGTGTTGACCCACCATGGCTAAGCGCCGCTTCGCTTGGCGGGGCGTAAACCGTCAAGGTGAAATTCAAAGCGGCGTGCTGGACGCAGACACCTCAGAGGAAGTGAGCCATGAACTGAAGCAGCAACGCATACGGGTCACGCGTATTCAGCGCCAATTCGATCTGCCAAGTTGGTTGCAGTTCAAGACTCAGCCTGGCGTATCGCCGCGTGGGATAACCCAATTCACACGCCAACTCGCCACCCTGCTGCACGCAGGTGTGCCTTTGCTGCAAGCCTTTGACATCTTGGCTCGCGGCGAAAGCAACGCAGCTTTGAAAACCCTCATTCGCGAGCTTCGCACCCAAATCGAAGGCGGCGTTGCCTTGAACCAAGCCTTGCGGCAACACACTGCGTTTAATGCGCTGTATTGCAACCTCGTCGCCGTGGGTGAACTGGCCGGCATGCTCGACACCATGCTGGAACGCTTAGCCAATCACCTTGAAAAATCAGAAGCCTTGCGCACCACCATTCGTTCAGCCCTTATTTACCCCAGCGCTGTACTGGCCATTGCTGGCCTTGTTTTGGTTTTGATTTTGGTGTTTGTCGTGCCAGCCTTTCAAAACATCTTCGCCTCTTTTGGCGCAGAGTTGCCATGGCTCACGCAAGTCGTGATTGCACTCAGCGAGGGCCTTAAACGCTACGGACTTTGGCTTTTGGCACTGTCAGGTTTAGCCGTTTGGTGGCTGAAGCGACAAGTACAGCGACGCACAGAGTGGCGGCGCTTTTTGCATCGAGTGCTGCTTCGCCTCCCCATTGCAGGGTCGCTTACACGGCACGCCTGTACAGCCAGATGGACACGCACGCTGGCCACCTTGTTTGCCGCAGGCGTGCCATTGACTGAGGCCTTAGATGCGGTGCAAGGCGTGACAGGCCATGTGCTATTTCAAGAAGCCACGCAAACCATTCAGGCGCAACTCATCCAAGGTCAATCCTTGTCGCTTGCACTCGAAGGCACCGAAGGTTTGTTTCCACCCATGGTGGTGCAGATGTGTGCCATTGGGGAAGAGTCTGGCGCACTCGACCACATGCTGGAAAAAACTGCCGAACACTACGAACGCGAAGTTGACAGCACTGTCGCGCGACTGTCTACACTCTTAGAACCTTTCATCATGGTGGTGTTGGGTTTGCTGATTGGCGGCTTGGTGATGGCTTTGTATCTTCCAATTTTTCAACTGGGACAAGTGGTATGACGTGGGACATGGCCTTGGTGTTTGGATTTGGTTTGCTCATGGGTAGTTTTGTGAACGTGTTGATCCACCGTTTGCCGCGCATGGTCATGGCCGAACACACAGCCGAAAGCGATGCGCAGCGCTACGACCTGTGCTGGCCAGCCTCACACTGCCCACACTGCCGCGCGCCACTCAAGGTGTGGCACAACATTCCATTGCTCAGCTTTGCTTGGCTCAAAGGCCGATGCGGTTTTTGCAGTCATGCCATAGGCTTGCAATACCCCGTGATTGAACTCAGCACGGGCTTGATTTGGCTGCTCTGCGCATGGCACGGGGGTTTGAATACCGCGGGCTTTTGCTGGGCGGGCTTTGCTACCGTGCTTCTGGCTTTGTCAGTGATCGACTGGCAAACCACCTTGCTGCCCGACGACCTCACACAAAGTCTGCTATGGGGCGGTCTCATGGCCAGCGCCTTGGGTTGGCTGCCATTGCCTTTGCATCAGTCTGTTTGGGGGGCCGTGATGGGCTACACCTCACTTTGGGCAGTAGCCACTGCGTTTGAACGCGTCACGAGCAAACAAGGCATGGGCGCGGGTGACTTTAAACTGCTCGCGGCCCTCGGTGCTTGGCTTGGCCCATTGGCCTTGCTGCCTGTGGTCATGCTGGCCAGCTTGAGTGGGGCCATCGTTGGATTAGCGCTCAAATTGACCCACCGTTTGCACGACAACGGCTATGTGCCGTTTGGCCCCTTCTTAGCAATTGCGGGGGGCTTGGTTGCCGTGATCGGCATCGATGTGATTGCGCTGTGGATGGGCTGGTCATTTTTTTAATAGACTTGACCCTATGACCACTAGGCATATACCTCTTCGCATTGGTTTGACCGGCGGCATTGGCAGCGGCAAAAGTACGGTCAGTCAAATGCTTCAGGCGCGTGGCGCGGCCGTGATGGATGCCGATGCCATCGCTCGCAGTCTGACCGCACCAAAAGGCGCCGCCATGCCTGCCATCGAACACACCTTTGGTGCAGCCTTTGTCACCGCCGAGGGCGCACTCAACCGCGAACACATGCGCGCCCATGCATTCAGCCAACCCCAAGCCAAGCAACAACTGGAAGCCATCATCCATCCGCTCGTGGCGCAAGAGATCCAACGACAAGCTCAAGTGGCCATCGGCAACGGCCATCACACGCTTGTATTTGACGTGCCATTGCTCGTGGAATCCGGTGCACGATGGCGTGCGCAAGTGGACAGAATTTTGGTGATCGACTGCTTGGAAGAAACACAAATTCAAAGGGTCATGGCTCGCAATGGTTTGAGCCGCGAAGCTGTTGAAGCCATCATCGGAGCACAAGCATCTCGCACCCAAAAATTGGCTGCAGCAGACTGGGTCATTTACAACGATGGCATCACGCTAGAAGCGCTGCATGAATTTGCGGGGAAGCTCCCGATTCAAGCGACTTAGATCAAAAGAAAACAACTTGTGAACAGGTATGATCCTCACAATTACCAAAGTCCACCACTGACCTGTTTTTTCGCGTGATTCTGTACGAACATCCCTTCAACGAACGTGTGCGCACTTACCTGCGTTTGGAGCACCTGTTTCAACGTTTTGAAGAACTCACCACACGCGACCACGCCGTGGACAACCACTTTGCGCTCACCACTTTGTTTGAATTGGTTGAAGCCGGTGGGCGTACCGACCTCAAGTCGGACGTGCTCAAAGATTTAGAGCGTCACAAACAACAGTTCAATTCATTGCGCGGCAACCCTTCGGTGTCTGAATCGGCACTGCAGCATTTGCTCGACAACATTGATCACTGCTACAGCGGCCTCAGTGGTCCCTTGGGAAAAATCGGGCAAAACATCACCGAAAACGAATGGCTATCAGCACTTCGCAACCGTGTGGCTATTCCTGGTGGTACTTGCTGTTTTGATCTGCCGGCTTATCACGCTTGGCAACAGCAAAACCCAGATGTGCGCCGTGCTGACATCATGCGTTGGTTTGAAGTATTCGTCCCCATGAAAGAATCAGTGAACTTGCTGCTCTCGCTAATGCGCGACACAGGCACAACACAAAAAATGATGGCCATGGGTGGCCAGTTCCAGCAGTCGTTGGCGCAAGGCAAGTTCCAACTTATGCGTGTGGCGATTGACCCCACCTTGGGCTTTATCCCTGAAATCAGCGGCAACCGTTTGATGATTTGGGTGCGCATGATGCGCCAAGACGGCGATGGCCGTTTGCAGCACAGCACGGATGATGTGCCTTTTGAAATGGCTCTTTGCGTTTAAGCCATGGCTAACTCTGAGGTTCGCATCGTTGTGTGCCCGCAGTGCGCCGGCCCTAGCCGCTACGAAGCGGCCAACGTGTACAGGCCCTTTTGCGGTGAACGCTGCCGCAACATTGACCTAGGCGCGTGGGCCAACGAAGAACACCGCTTGCCCGACCAAACGCCGCAAGACGACGCCGACTTCGAAAACACACCTTTGCAATAAAAAAGCGCCTCTTCAAAGGCGCTGGTGGCAGCGTGCAATTTTCCAAATCAGCTTAAGCGCTGTGCGTGTCACCTTCAAATTTGCGCTCTTGCGCAAACCACTGCAACACAGGCACCGTGCCGGGCAACACAGGCGTTACGGCTACTGGCAGTTGCTGCCATGCAAAGCTTTGAGACTCCAACATTTGTAACTCACCGGTCCATTGCGTGACCTTGCAAAAGTTCAGCTGCACCAAGGCATGTGGGTAGTCGATACGCTCGGTCTTCCACAGCGTGCAGTCTTGGATGGTGATGCCTATCTCTTCTTGCAGCTCGCGTCGTAAAGCTTGCTCTACCGTCTCGCCCGCTTCAAGCTTGCCGCCGGGAAATTCCCAGTAGCCTGCATAGGCTTTGCCTTCGGGGCGGCTAGTCAGCAAGAAAGAATCGTCGCTACGCATCAACACGCCAACCGCGACTTGCACCAAGCTGCGATCCGCTGAGCGCGGTTGGTCAGCATCGACCACGCGCACCAAAGATTCAGTCATGCTTCAAGACGCGCAATTTAAGCAGCGTGCTTGCCCGCGTAGTCGCGCGCAAACTGATACGCCACACGGCCGCTGCGTGAGGCGCGTTCAAGCGCCCACACCAATGCTTCGGGCTTGGCAGCATCGATCTCGGCGGGCTTGAAGCCAAACGACGACAGCCACTGCGCAGCGATGGACAGGTACTCATCTTGGCTAAAGGGGTAGAAGCTCACCCACAAACCAAAACGCTCAGACAAAGAAATTTTCTCTTCCACGCCTTCGCCTGGGTGCACTTCGCCATCGTCGGTGTGCGTGTACGTGAGGTTTTCCTTCATGTACTCGGGCAACAAGTGGCGGCGGTTGCTGGTGGCGTAAATCAGCACATTGGGTGTGGCTGCTGCAATCGAACCGTCCAAGATCGACTTGAGGGCTTTGTAGCCGGGCTCGCCATCTTCAAAGCTCAAGTCATCGCAAAAGATCATGAACTTTTCGGGACGCTCAGACACCAACTCAATGATGTCAGGTAAGTCCGTCAGGTCGTCTTTGTCGACCTCAATCAAGCGCAAACCTTGTGGACCATACTCGTTTAAGCAAGCTTTGATGAGGGACGACTTGCCCGTGCCGCGCGCTCCCGTGAGCAGCACGTTGTTGGCGGGCAAGCCCTTCACAAACTGCTCGGTGTTGCGCTGGATTTTTTCTTTTTGGCCGTCGATCTCTTGCAAGTCAGCCAAGCCCAGCTTAGCCACATGGCGCACGGGCTCTAAGCCACCTCGCCCGCTGCTGCGCTTGCGATAGCGAAAGGCAACACTGGCAGACCAGTCGGGCTCTGCCATAGGTTGCGGCAGCACCTGTTCGATGCGCGCCATCAATGCCTCGGCGCGTTGCACCAAGCGTTCAAGGGGGTGGAGTGCGTCTGTCATCAGCTGCGGTAGTCAGCGTTGATGCTGACGTAGTCATGGCTCAAATCACAGGTCCACACGGTGTCGCTGGCTGTGCCACGGCCCAACACCACGCGCACGGTGATTTCGGATTGCTTCATCACGCGCTGACCGTCTTCTTCGCGGTACTCGGGATGACGGCCACCTTGAATGGCGACGTGCACATCGTCCAAATACAAATCGATACCAGTTTGGTCGAGGTCTGCAATGCCCGCATAGCCCACCGCTGCCAAAATGCGGCCCAAGTTGGGATCGCTGGCAAAGAACGCTGTTTTCACCAAGGGTGAGTGGGCAATGGCATAGGCCACTTGACGGCACTCCGCGCTGGTGTTGCCACCTTCCACACGGATGGTGATGAACTTGGTGGCACCTTCGCCATCACGCACGATGGCTTGCGCCAATTGACGTGCCACTTGCAACATGGCTTGCAGCAAGGCTTGGCCTTCTGCACTTTGCAAGCTGGTGATGGGCGCGTGTTGCGCTTTGTTGGTGGCGATGACCACGAACGAATCGTTGGTCGATGTGTCGCCATCCACGGTGATGCGGTTGAAGGAGCCTTCGGCCAAAGCCAAGGACAACTCTTTCATCAACGCCGGGGCCACGCATGCATCGGTGGCCACATAGCCCAGCATGGTTGCCATGTTGGGGCGAATCATGCCCGCGCCTTTGCTAATCCCGGTCACGCTCACAGTCGCACCGCCGATTTGCACTTGCGTGCTGGCGGCTTTCGGCACAGTGTCTGTGGTCATGATGCCTTCAGCAGCATCGGCCCATTGTTGAGCGCTGCCTGCATTGCCTGCAGCAGTAATAGCCGCAGGCATACCCGTGATGATGCGGTCGTGCGGCAGCGGCTCCATGATGACGCCCGTGGAGAACGGCAACACTTGGTTGGGAGAAATGTGCAAAGCCTCAGCCAAAGCCACGCAAGTTTCGCGTGCGCGCTTCAAACCTTCTTCGCCTGTGCCCGCGTTGGCATTGCCAGTGTTGACCACCATGGCGCGAATGCCTTGGCCTGAATCCAAATGTTCGCGGCACACCTGCACGGGTGCTGCGCAAAAACGGTTTTGCGTGAACACGCCGCTGACCGATGCGCCTTCGTCGATCAAGACAACAGTCAAATCTTTGCGGCTAGCTTTGCGAATACCCGCTTGGGTGACACCAATGCGCACGCCCGCGATGGCGTACAAATCTTCTAGCTTAGGAGGTTGGAGATGAACGGACATAAATTTAAGCCAACTTTCCGTGACAGAACTTGAATTTTTTACCGCTGCCGCAAGGGCAAGGTTCGTTGCGTCCCACACTGGGCATTTGTGCAACAAAGGTGGACTCATCTGCAGTGGTGACTGCTTGGCCTGATTCATCAGGTGCGGTGTAGGTGACGTTATGCAGGCTCTCTGCGCGGTCTTCTAGCGCTGAGGCAGCTTGTTCGATTTGCTCGTTGGATTCAATCTTGACAGTCATCAACACACGCGTGACTTCGTTCTTCACCAAGTCGAGCAACTGGCCAAACAACTCAAACGCTTCGCGCTTGTACTCTTGCTTGGGTTGCTTTTGTGCGTAGCCGCGCAAGTGGATGCCTTGACGCAAATAATCCAAGGCTGCCAAATGCTCGCGCCAGTGGCTGTCGATGTTTTGCAGCAAGACCACGCGCATGAAGGGCGTGAATTGCTCAACACCCACGCGGTCGAGTTTGGTTTGAAATGCGGCATGCGCAGCCTCAACCACTTGTTCCAAAATTTCTTCGTCAGTGATGGCCGAAGCTTGTTGCACGTTGGCTTGCAACGGCAACTCGATGAGCCACTCGTTCAACAACGCACGCTCTAAACCGGCGATATCCCACTGCTCTTCCACCGATTCTTCTGGCACGTATTGACGCACCAAGTCGGTAAAGCTGCCTTCGCGCAAGCTGGCGATTTGAGCGGTCAAATCTGTGGCATCCAAGATGTCGTTGCGCTGCTGGTAAATCACACGGCGTTGGTCGTTCGACACATCGTCGTATTCCAACAATTGTTTGCGAATGTCAAAGTTACGCGCTTCCACTTTGCGCTGAGCGCTCTCAATGCTGCGTGTGACGATGCCCGCTTCAATAGCTTCACCCTCTGGCATCTTCAAACGATCCATGATGGACTTGACACGCTCGCCAGCAAAGATGCGCATCAGCGAGTCATCCAAGCTCAAGTAAAAGCGTGATGAGCCTGGGTCACCTTGACGGCCTGAACGGCCACGCAATTGATTGTCAATGCGACGTGACTCATGACGCTCTGTCGCGATGATGCGCAAGCCACCGAGTGACTTCACGTCATCGTGGTCTTTGGTCCACTGCACGCGCAAGGCGTCAATTTGTTTTTGCTTGGCAGCAGCGTCTAACGACTCGTCAGCTTCCACTTCGGCAATGGCTTTTTCAACGTTACCGCCCAACACGATATCAGTGCCGCGACCGGCCATGTTGGTGGCGATGGTGATCATCTTGGCACGGCCTGCTTGGGCAATGATGGTCGCTTCGCTGGCGTGCTGTTTGGCGTTGAGCACTTGGTGCGGTAACTTGGCCTTTTCCAACATCTCAGCAATCAGCTCAGAGTTTTCAATCGAGGTGGTCCCCACCAATACAGGCTGACCGCGCTCGTAGCATTCGCGAATGTCATCAATCGCAGCCACGTATTTTTCAGCGGTGGTTTTGTAAACGCGGTCCAACTGGTCTTCACGCTTGCTGATGCGGTTAGGCGGAATGACCACGGTTTCCAAACCGTAAATTTCTTGGAATTCGTAGGCTTCAGTGTCGGCCGTACCGGTCATGCCACCGAGCTTGTTGTACAAGCGGAAATAGTTTTGGAAGGTGATAGACGCAAGCGTTTGGTTCTCTGCTTGAATCTCAACACCCTCTTTGGCTTCGACCGCTTGGTGCAAGCCATCGCTCCAGCGGCGGCCCGACATCAAACGACCCGTGAATTCGTCCACGATGGTGATCTCACCGTTTTGCACGACATAGTGCTGGTCGCGGTGATACAGGTGGTTGGCACGCAAGGCTGCGTACAAGTGGTGCATTAGGCTGATGTTGGCTGGGTCGTACAACGACGCGCCTTCGGCCAGCAAACCATTGGCGCTCAAAATGCGCTCTGCGTTTTCATGACCTTGCTCGGTCATGAACACTTGGTGCGACTTTTCGTCCACCGTGAAATCACCCGGCGTGATGATGCCTTCGCCTGTGCGTGGATCTTCTTCACCCACTTGTCGCGTTAACGCGGGCACGATGCGGTTGATGGCCACATACAACTCGGTATGGTCTTCAGCTTGGCCGCTGATGATGAGTGGCGTGCGCGCCTCGTCAATCAGGATGGAGTCCACCTCGTCCACAATGGCGAAGTTTAGTTTGCGTTGTACACGGTCTGCGGCTTCGTAGACCATGTTGTCGCGTAGGTAGTCAAAGCCGTATTCGTTGTTCGTGCCGTAGGTGATGTCAGCGCGGTAAGCCGCTTGCTTTTCTTCACGTGGCATTTGTGGCAAGTTGATGCCCACCGTCAACCCCAGCCAGTTGTACAGGCGAGACATCCATTGCGCATCGCGGTTGGCCAAGTAGTCGTTCACCGTCACCACGTGCACACCATTGCCTGTGAGGGCATTGAGATACACAGGCAGCGTGGCAGTGAGCGTCTTGCCTTCACCGGTGCGCATTTCTGAAATTTTGCCGTTGTGCAAAGAAATGCCACCCAGCAACTGCACATCGAAATGGCGCATTTTCATGACGCGCTTTGACGCTTCGCGCACCACGGCATAAGCCTCGGGCAGCAATGAGTCCAGGGTTTCGCCATTGGCCACGCGCGATTTGAATTCGTCAGTTTTGGCACGCAAGGCTTCGTCGCTGAACTTCTCCAACGAAGGCTCTAACGCATTGATTTGCGCGACGGTTTTGCGGTATTGCTTGAGTAGACGCTCATTGCGGCTACCGAAAATTTGAGTCAGGAAAGATAGAGCCATGCGAGCACTGCGGGGATCTTGTTTTCACTTGAAAACAAGGGTCGCAAAATCCTTTTTGAAAGGCTGGATAGAAGCTTCGAATTTTAACCGTCAGCAGCCCCATAATTGCTGCATGGCTACCCGTTCTACGCCTCATC
>Ga0209134_10000350_pt1 | contig 12158 bp, 9 predicted proteins | sample LauGreSp1BDMLBSN_2_FD_187566 | JGI IMG/M metagenome (GOLD analysis project Ga0209134, IMG submission 187566) | Freshwater lake microbial communities from Lake Michigan, USA - Sp13.BD.MLB.SN (SPAdes) (version 2) | ecosystem: Environmental > Aquatic > Freshwater > Lake | place: Lake Michigan, USA... | reverse complement strand
TGTACCTTTAATTCCTTTTACAGATTTCATTAATTCAGGTCTTCTGTTAGGATCAGGATGACGGTTTACTAATCCTGACAAATAAAAATATCTTTTTTTAGCATCCTTCATAGTAATTTTTTCATTATTTATATCAGGAGTTCCTTGATATTGAACAACGAATGGTTTTTCTTCAACAACAGCTGATTTTATAACTTCAGTATATCCATTTTTATAAACAATTTTTACTATATCTGATTTGTTAACAATAAACATGGGTCCGTCAGGCAATTCAGCTTTTTTATATTGAACCTCAGCTTGCGAAACTTCTTTTACAAAAGCTGTTATCTTTTCAGATGTTTTTAAAAAAATTGTATCTTGAGCATTACTCAAAAGCACGCCAAAGAAAAATAAAATAATAAGTGAATTTGTTTTCATGTTTAAAAAATTATTAAAATTTACGGCTACAATGTACAAATTATTTCAGCTGCTTTTTCTAAAGTTTCTTCCTTTTTAGCAAAACAAAACCGCAATAATTGTTGTTGATTTTCTTGCGTATAAAAAACGGATAACGGTATAGCCGCCAATCCTTTTTCTTTGGTCAATCTTATTGCAAAATCTGTATCTTTTTCATTAGTAATAGCCTTGTAATTTAACAATTGAAAATAAGTGCCTGTGCAAGGTTCAATAGTAAAGCGCGAAGTTGAAATCAATTTTTTAAAATAATCGCGTTTTGCCTGATAAAATTTATGGAGTCCAAGATAAGTAGAGCTATCTTTTAGATAATCTGCTAAAGCAAGTTGAAACGGATGATTAACACAGAATACCAAAAACTGATGTACTTTTCTAAATTCAATCATTAAATCTTTTGGCGCGGCAACATATCCAATTTTCCAACCTGTAGCGTGAATAGTTTTACCAAAAGAGGAAACGATAATAGATTGTGCAGCTAAGGTTTTATATCTTGCGACACTTTGATGCAACTTGCCATCAAAACACATGTGCTCATATACTTCATCACTAATAACCAATATATTTTTACCTGCCACAATTTTTTGAAGTTCTAGTAAATCATTTTCCAAAAGAGTTGTTCCACTAGGATTATGAGGCGAATTAATAATAATCATTCGGGTTTTATCTGTAATTGTATTTTTTACAGTTTCCCAATTAATAGTAAAATTTGGATATTCTAAAGCAATAGGCTTTACAATTCCACCATGTACTTCTATTGCGGGAATGTAGCAATCATAAGCTGGCTCAAAAACAATTACTTCATCTCCTTTATTTATAAAAGCAGCAATAGTTGTATAAATTGCCTGGGTAGCTCCTGCCGTAATTGTAATTTCTGTTTCGGGATGATAAATTGCCCCGTAACAATTTTGCAACAACTCACTTATCACTTCTCTTAAAGGTTGCGCCCCAGTCATTGGCGCATATTGATTAAAGCCGGCACCCATATGTTTTTGAGCAAAATCAAGTAATTTTGAGTCGCAGCCAAAATCCGGAAAGCCCTGTATAAATTAATTGCGTTATATTCTTTAGCTAAACCACTCATTACAGAGAATATAGTAGTGCCAATATTTGGTAATTTTGAATTTATCTGCATATTTTTTTATAATAATTAGACTAAGTTGCTAAAAAAATCTTATTTTTGCTACCCGTTCTTGGATTTTCATTAAAATAATAAAAAACCATTAACAAAATGGTCCTGTGGCCGAGTGGTTAGGCTCAGCTCTGCAAAAGCTGCTACTCCAGTTCGAACCTGGACGGGACCTCCAACTAATCCTCTTCATACAACTTGAAGGGGATTTTTTTATAGTCAAAAATTGACAATTTTTTAGTTTTTTATATTAATTATTTCCTAAAAATGATTCAGTAATAAAACGCGAATATTATTTTTGTTTTTGTAAAATAATTCAAGTAGATAAATTATGTTTGTTTACTGCTATTATAAAAGAACCACATGGATTTATTCTCCGATAATCAAATAACAAACTTATTGCCATACGATGGTACTGTATTTTATTTTGGTAAAATAGTTAGCTTAATTGAAGCCAATCAGTTTTTTAATACGTTATATAATACTATTGAATGGAGAAATGATGAAGCTGTGATTTTTGGTAAACAAATTATTACGTCACGAAAAGTAGCGTGGTATGGAACTAAAAACTACAGTTATACATATTCTAATTCTACCAAAAAAGCGCTGCCGTGGACAAAAGAATTACTGACCTTAAAAACTTTGGCTGAACAAACAACTAACGCAAATTATAATTCCTGCCTGTTAAATTTATACCATGATGGTAATGAAGGTATGGCCTGGCATAGTGATGGAGAAAAAATGTTACAAAAAGATGGTTCTATTGCGTCTTTTACTTTTGGTGCCGAACGTAAATTTTCCTTTAAACATAAACTAACAAAAAATACTACTTCATTATTATTAGAACATGGGAGTTTATTAGAAATGAAAAATAATACTCAAACCAATTGGCTTCACCGATTGCCTCCTACAACTCATATAAAAAGACCACGAATAAATTTAACATTCAGAACTATTGTAGCTTAAAATTACCATTTAAAAGTTTACATTTGGTAAACCAATATATAGGATTGTTTGTATTTATATTATTGAAAATTAAACGCTGCTGAACACTTGAAAAACCTTTACAACTCTGATCTTACCAAAAACAAATATGATTCAATCATTATTGGTTCGGGTGTTGGCGGATTAACAACAGCCGTATGTTTAGCAAAGTCTGGCAAAAAAGTATTAGTGCTCGAAAAACATTATGTAGCCGGTGGTTTTTCACACACGTTTAAAAGAAAAAAATTTGAATGGGATGTTGGTGCACATTATATTGGACAAGTAAATAATCCGAATTCTCTTACTAAAAAAGCCTTTGATTATTTAACCAACGGAAAATTGAAATGGGATGATGTTGGTGAGATTTACGATCAAACAATTATTCAAGGAAAAACGTATAACTTTAAAAAGGGTTTTACAAATCAGGTTAATCAAATGATAGCTTATTTTCCAAATGAGGAAAATGCCATTCGTAAATATTTTGATTTAATTATTAAAGTAAGTAATGATGGTACTGTGTTTTTTTCTGAAAAAACAATGCCAACTTGGTTAAGTAATTTGGTTGGAAATAAATTAAGAAAAAACTTTTTAAAATACTCCAAACAAACAACATATGATGTAATTAATGCCTTAACACAAAATCATGAATTGATTGCTGTTTTATGCGCTCAGTGCGGTGATTATGGGTTAACGCCAAAGCAAAGTAGTTTTGGTATACACGCCCTAGTAGTAGCCCATTATTTAGAAGGAGCAGCTTACCCAACAGGCGGCGCATCAACTATTCACAAAACCATGATGGATGTTATTGAAGCAAACGGGGGTACAATTGCAATTAAAGCTGATGTTAAAAACATTATTATTGAAAACAATAAAGCCATTGGAGTATTGATGCAAAATGGCGATACGTTATACGCAAAAACGATTGTGAGTAATGTTGGTGCACATAATACATTTAATAAACTCATTCCTGAAAAATTTCAAAAAGTAGAAAACACAGCTGAACTCAATAAAATAAAACCATCAGTTTCGCACGTTTGTATTTATGTTGGTTTAAATGCCGGTGATTTAGAACTGAATTTACCAAAATATAATATTTGGCTTTATGAAAATTATGAATTTGATACCGCACTAAAAAAACATCTTGAAAACAAAGGCAGTACTTCTCCCCTATTTTACATGTCGTTTCCCTCAGCAAAAGATAGTGATTGGCAAAAAAAATATCCCGGAACTTCTACTATACAAGTATTGGGATCTTACCCTTTTGAATGGATGAAGGAATGGGAAAATAAACAATGGCAAAAACGCGGAGATGATTATGAAAAAATAAAAGAAGATTTAAAAACCCTTTTTCTTGAAAAACTTTACACTACTTTACCTCAAACAAAAGGCCGTGTGGAAATTTGTGAACTCTCAACCCCTTTATCTACCAAGCATTTTGCGAATTATGATAAAGGCGAAATTTACGGATTGGAACATACACCTCAACGTTTTGAGTTAAAGCAATTGCGCCCAAAAACAAATTATAAAAATTTATACCTCACTGGGCAAGATATTATTGTTGTTGGAATATGTTCCGCTATGTTTTCTGGCATTATTACTTCTATTTGTATACTGAATAGAAATGTTTTGTGGCGGATATTTAGATACAAGCCGCAAAATTAACTTGAGATATAAGGTTTCAAATTTAGAATAATTCCAAATAAGCAATATTTAGTCTTTGTTTAAACCTAATTAGGCTTATTCTTGTTATTAAATTAATAAAAGCATTAAAATTTATTGGAATAAAGGCTTCACAATTATACATTTGCGGAGTAAAAATTAAATACAATTTCTCTTATGAATTATCCATCATTCAAAAAAGTAGAATTTTTACAAAAATGATGGGTAAACCATAAAACAATTTAAACAACAAAATCATCTTTATGAGTCAAGGATTTTTAAAAACATCAATCGGAAAAAAAGTTGTAATGGGCCTTACGGGTTTGTTCCTTATTTCATTCTTAGTAGTTCACTGCTTTATTAACTGTCTTATCTTTTTTAATGATGGCGGTTTAACTTTTAACGTCGGGGCAGATTTTATGGCCCATAACTGGTTAATCAGAGCTGGTGAACTTGTATTGTTTGCAGGTTTAATAATTCATGTTGTTCAGGCACTAATATTAACGTTAGAAAACAAAAAAGCTCGTCCTGTTGGATATGCAAAAGTAGATGGTTCGGCTAACTCGTCTTGGTACAGCCGTTCAATGGGATTATTAGGAACTTTGTTATTAATGTTTTTAATTGTTCATTTAATACACTTTTGGGTAAAATCTCGTTTTACAGGTTTGCCGGGCGAAGATGGTAACGGAAACGAAAATTTATATGCAGTAATGCAGGAAACATTTAAAATGTTGTGGGTAGTTATACTTTATGCCTTAGCTATGATTTCTTTAGCATACCATTTATTACATGGTTTTCAATCAGCATTTCAAACCTTAGGGCTAAATAATAAATTGTATACGCCAATCATTAAAAAGGCGGGTATCTATTTTTCAATTTTTGTTCCATTCATTTTCGCATTAATGCCTATACTAATGTATTTGGGCGTTATTAAATAAATTTAAATCAAGGCTTGTCACCCTGAGCGAAGTCGAAGGGAAAAACATATTAACGAATTAATCATTATACAATATGAGTAAATTAGATTCAAAAATACCTGAAGGGGCAATAGATCAAAAATGGTCAAAATACCGTTCAACTGTTCACTTAGTAAACCCTTCTAACAAACGTAGTTTAGAAGTTTTGGTTGTAGGGTCAGGATTAGCTGGCGCATCTGCAGCAGCTTCGTTAGCCGAAATGGGTTATAAAGTAAAAGTATTTTGTTTTCAGGATTCTCCTCGTCGTGCGCATTCAATTGCAGCACAAGGAGGAATTAATGCTGCAAAAAATTATCAAAATGATGGTGATTCAACTTACCGTTTATTTTACGATACAATAAAAGGTGGTGATTACAGAGCACGTGAAGCTAACGTTCACCGTCTTGCCGAAGTGTCTTCAAGCATTATCGATCAATGTGTGGCTCAAGGTGTGCCTTTAGCTCGCGAATACGGCGGCTTATTAAGTAACCGTTCGTTTGGTGGTACTCAAGTTCAACGTACATTTTATGCGGCTGGTCAAACAGGTCAACAATTATTATTAGGTGCTTACTCGGCATTACAACGTCAGGTAGGTTCTGGTAATGTTGAGTTATGTGCTCGTCACGAAATGTTAGATGTAGTTACTATTGATGGTATTACCCGTGGTATTATTGCTCGTAATTTAATTACGGGCGAAATGGAAAAACATTTTGGCCACGCCGTATTATTGTGTACAGGTGGATACGGAAACGTATTTTACTTATCTACTAACGCTATGGGAAGTAACGTAACGGCTGCTTGGAAAGCTCACAAAAAAGGTGCATTTTTTGGTAATCCTTGTTACACTCAAATTCACCCAACTTGTATTCCTGTTTCGGGAGACCACCAATCTAAATTAACTTTAATGTCGGAGTCGTTACGTAACGATGGCCGTATTTGGGTTCCTTTAAAAAATGGTGACACACGTAAACCAACCGAAATTCCTGAAGAAGAAAGAGATTATTATTTAGAGCGTCGTTACCCTGCATTTGGGAATTTAGTTCCTCGTGATGTTGCTTCTCGTGCCGCAAAAGAGCGTTGTGATGCTGGGTACGGAGTTGGTAATTCAAAAATGGCAGTGTATTTAGATTTTGCATTTAATACAGCGCGTTACGGAAAAACAGAAGCTACTAAACGTAACATTCATAACCCAAGCCAACAAGAAATTATGCGTTTGGGAAAAGAAGTAGTAAAAGAAAAATACGGTAACTTATTTGACATGTATCAACAAATTACCGGCGAAAATCCTTACGAAGTTCCAATGCGTATTTACCCGGCTGTGCATTATACAATGGGTGGTTTATGGGTAGATTACAACTTAATGACAACTGTAAAAGGCTTATATGCATTAGGTGAAGCTAACTTCTCTGATCATGGTGCTAACCGTTTGGGAGCTTCGGCTTTAATGCAAGGGTTAGCTGATGGTTATTTTGTGATTCCTTATACATTAGGCGTTTATTTATCAGACGAAGTTTCTCGTATGAGTGCTGAAAAAGATAAAGCGGATTCCATTGATAAGTTAAAAACTAAACATCCAGCATTTGAGACAGCATTAAAAGAGCAAGCAGATTTAATCAATAAATTCTTAAACATAAAAGGAACTAAATCAGTAGAGAGTTTTCACAAGAGGTTAGGATTAATTATGTGGAACAAATGCGGAATGGCTCGTAGTAAAGAAGGTTTAACGGAAGCAATTGCTGAAATTCAAGCTTTACGTAAAGAATTTTGGAGCGATGTTCGTGTATTAGGAACGGCTAACGAATTTAATCCGGACTTAGAAAAGGCAGGTCGCGTAGCCGATTTTATTGAGTTAGGAGAGCTAATGTGTAAAGATGCATTGCATCGTGAAGAAAGTTGTGGAGGTCACTTCCGCGAAGAGCACCAAACAGAAGAAGGTGAAGCAAAACGTGATGACGTGAACTTTGCTTATGTTGCAGCATGGGAATACAAAGGTGTTAGCGACTGGGAGTTAAATAAAGAAGAGTTAAAATACGAGAATATTAAAATTGCACAAAGAAGTTACAAATAATATAATTTTAAAAAAATGAAAAAAACATTCATACTATTTGCCTCTCTGATGACGAGCATAACTTTTGCTCAAAAAACAGATAAAACAAACGTTGATTACGAACTTGAAATGTTTCCTGTTGAACTTATTTCAAAGGAAAAAAAAGTGGCTGTAATTGTTGATTACACATATAGAAGTAAAGTTGGGGAATCGGCTGCTGAAACTGCTGCAAGAAAAGAACAAGCCGCAGCTGATAAGGCAGAGTATGACAAAAAAAATTATGGTGAAAAATTATTAGCAACTAAAGTAATGGGTGAAGCAAAACCGACTGGAGTTTATAATAACAATTCTTTTGTTCCAACTCTTTTTCCTGAAGAAACTGTTAAAGGACAAATAGTAATTCCGGGCTACAGCAAAGTGCCAGATTCAAAAGGTTCAATCACAGTTTTGTTTTCGGAATTAAGCTATACAGTTGATCCATCTAAAACAAAAATTAATTTTAACCCTTTACAAGTTGTTTTAACTATTGTAAATGATAAAGGCGCAACGGTATATTCTGGTAGTGTTCCTAATAATTGGGTTACACGTTCAACAAATTCAGTTACACCAAACGACCTAGAAAAATCAATGATTTCAACTTTAAAAGGTGCTGAAACAAGTGCAAAAAATTTAGCTGTAGAAAACATTAATACTTACCTAAAAATTAATTACGGATATAATGTTGTGAAAAAAGATCGTACATTTTTTGATGTAAAAGACAAAAAACAATCTTACCCAGAATGCCATGAAGCCCTTGAAAAAGTTAAAAATGCTTTTGTATATGTTAATATTCCTGCAAAACAAGATATAATGATTGCTAAATTAAAAGAAGCTGTTGCTGTTTGGGAAAAAGATCTTACTGAGCTTGATAAAACAAATAAAGATGCACGTATCAATAAAGATATTGCTGCTGCATTATATTTAAATATTGCAGAAGCATCAATTTGGACTAAAGATTTTGATAAGGCATATGAAGCATTAGCAAGTCACAAAGCGTTAGACGAAGATTACAGTCGCACATATAAAGATATTTCTGAGTTTTTAAAGGACTACAGTTCACGATATAATAAATACACACAATACTAATTATTTAAATATAAAAATAATGGGATCAGGACACGGGCAAGAATTGAATCTAACTTTAAAAGTTTGGAGACAAAAAAACACTAAGGCAACAGGTAGCTTTGAAACGCATCAATTAACAGGCATTTCAGTTGACATGTCTTTTTTAGAAATGTTTGATGTATTAAACGAAAAATTAATTAGCGAAGGAAAAGAAGCTATCGCTTTTGATCATGATTGTCGCGAAGGTATTTGTGGTATGTGTAGTATGTATATCAATGGCCGTCCTCATGGTCCAAAAAATGGTGTAACAACTTGCCAATTACACATGCGTTCGTTTAAAACGGGTGATACAATTATTGTTGAACCATGGAGAAGCGGTGCTTTTCCGGTAATTAAAGATTTAGCGGTTGATAGAAGTGCGTTTGATAGAATCATCGCTAGCGGCGGTTACATTTCAGTAAATACTGGTAATGCTCAAGACGCTAACAATATTTTAATTCCAAAAACAGCCGCAGATGAATCATTTGGTGCAGCAGCTTGTATTGGTTGTGGCGCTTGTGTAGCAGCATGTAAAAACAGTTCAGCAATGTTATTTGTTTCGGCTAAAGTTTCTCAATTAGCCTTGTTACCGCAAGGGCAAGTTGAGAGAAAAGAGCGTGTATTAAAAATGGTTGCGCAAATGGATGAAGAAGGATTTGGTAATTGTACAAATACAGGTGCTTGCGAAGCTGAATGTCCTAAAGGAATTTCTTTAGAAAACATTGCCCGAATGAATAAAGAATTAATGGGAGCAACTTTTAAATAATTTCAATTAAAAAGCCTCTCAGTTATGAGAGGCTTTTTAATTATAACGAGCTACTACTATAGTAGCAGCCAAAATAAACATCACAATTAAGGTTGTTTATACCTTTCCTTCTTTTATAATATCAATCAAAGAAGGATCAAGTAGAGTTGAAGTGTCGCCCAAATTAGAAGTATCACCTTCAGCAATTTTCCTTAAAATACGGCGCATAATTTTTCCGCTTCTCGTTTTTGGTAAGCCTGGTACAAACTGAATTTTATCAGGTTTAGCAATAGGCCCAATTATTCGAGATACAGTTTGAATAATATCTTGTTTTGATAAATTAGAATCTCCGTGTGTACCATCATATATAACGTACGCATAAATTCCCTGTCCTTTAATATCATGCGGGTATCCAACAACTGCACTTTCAATAACTCCTGAATGCATATTAATTGCATTTTCCACCTCTGCAGTTCCAATACGATGGCCACTAACGTTTAGCACATCATCTACACGACCAGTTATTCGGTAATTGCCATCTTCATCACGCATACAACCATCACCCGTAAAATATTTATTTTCATACGCTGAAAAATAAGTTTGTCGGCAACGTTCATGATCGTTATAGGTTGTTCGAATAATTCCAGGCCAAGGAAATTTAATACATAAATTTCCGTTTACATTATTTCCTTCTATTTCATTTCCGTTTTCATCCACTAAACATGGTTGAACTCCCGGTAAAGGCAAGGTAGCAAATGAAGGCTTACTAGGTGTTACACCTGCTATATTTGATATCATCATGCCGCCAGTTTCAGTTTGCCACCAAGTATCTACAATAGGACAATTACCTTTTCCAATATTTTTATCAAACCAATGCCAGGCTTCTTCATTAATTGGCTCACCTACAGAACCTAGTACCTTTAAAGAACTTAAATCTTTTCCGTTAACATACTCTAAACCAAACCCCATTAAACTTCTAATAGCAGTTGGAGCTGTATATAAAATATTAACTTTAAACTTATCTACAATGTCCCAAAACCTTCCAGCATCAGGCCAAGTAGGAACTCCTTCAAACATAAGTGTTGTGCCTCCTGCACTTAACGGACCATAAATAATATAACTATGACCTGTTATCCAACCAATATCAGCAGTACAAAAATGTACTTGACCGGGTTGATATTGAAACACATTAACAAAAGTATAATTAGCCCAAACCATATAACCTGCTATTGTATGAACTACTCCTTTTGGTTTTCCGGTAGAACCAGATGTATAAAGTATAAATAAAATATCTTCTGCATCCATTACTTCAGCCGGGCAATCAGGATTGCCGTGTGTTTCTACTTTTTTAATTTCATCTTCCCACCAAACATCGCGACCCTTAATCATACTAACAGGTGTGCGTGTTCGGGTACAAACAATAACTTTTTTAATTGTTTTATTTCCAACAAGAGCATCATCAATTACACTTTTTAAAGGAATATCTTTAGCACCACGAAATGCGCCATCACAAGTAATTATAAATTCAGCTTGAGCATCATCTAATCTGTCAGCAATAGCTTGAGCAGAAAATCCACCAAAAATAACAGAATGAACTGCGCCTATGCGAGCACATGCTAAAGTAGCAATGGCCAATTCTGGAATCATTCCCATATATAAACATACACGATCTCCTTTTTTAACCCCATTGTTTTTTAAAACATTAGCAAACTGAACTACTTTAAAGTGAAGTTCTTTATAAGTTAAAATCCTATGATGTTCATCCGGATCATTTGACTCCCATATAATAGCAGGTGAATTGCCGTTTTTTTCTAGATGTCTATCTAAACAATTTTCAGTAATATTTAATTTACCACCTTGAAACCACTTAATATCAGGAACCTTAAAATTCCAATCTAAAACTTTATCCCACTTTTTTTGCCATGTAAATGTTTCGGCAATTGTTCCCCAAAATTCTTCCGGGTTTTGCACACTTCTATTATAATCATGATTATAATTTTCAAGTGTTTTGATCTGATATGGATAGCTCATAGTATTTATTTTTGTTATAACGAAAGTAGTAAATATGAAAAATGTTTAATAATTATTGTTGCTAAATTAGTATATATATGCAAAATTAGTATAGGTTATTAATTATCTTTACTATATGGAAAATATTATTTGCCCAAAATGCCAATCACAACATGTTGTTAAAAGTGGCATTGTTAAAGGAAGACAACGGTATAATTGTAAGATTTGCAATTACTCTTTTACTGTGTTTAAGGATGGTAAAAACATTGATCCTTACTATGTTATTAAGGCATTACAACTTTACATTGAAGGGGTGAGCCTTCGTGAAATTGAACGGTTAATTGGTGTAAGTCATGTGTCTGTTATGAATTGGGTAAAAAAATACAAAATACAGGCTCCAGAAAACACCGAATATCGGCCAACCTACAAAGTGCTCAAACATGCTGAATTAATTGAGTATTTGAGTAATCGAGAAGCAATAAAAGATTCCGGAATGATCATCACAGAATTGGGAGATAAATACATGCTAATTAAATGGGAAAAGTTTAAACGTTAGTATTAGAATACATAAGATATATATACTAATTACCGTTTTAGTATACATACAATATTATCAGAATAAAAAATTAATTCAACTTTGTGCAAGTATTAATCATTTAATCTGTGAAATTATGAAGTTGACGCTACTTAGATTAACCACAATAACAATATCATTAATATTTTTTTCAAAAATATTAATTGGCCAAGGAACTGATAATTATGGTTCGGGTATAAAAATAAATTTAGATACATCAGGTAAAAAGTTTATTCGCTTTTTAACTTGGCATCAGGTTTGGATTCGTAATAATGAAAATAATCCTGGCTCAACTATTAATGGTGAAAAGTCAAATTCACAATGGGACATGAGTTTAAGACGTTCCCGCTTTTTAGTATACGCGCAAATCAATCCCAATTTTTTAATTTTAACTCACTTTGGAATTAATAATGCCAATCAGATAAGCGGTGGTAGCTTTGGTCAAGGCGCAAATGGTACTG
>Ga0209134_10000349_pt1 | contig 12170 bp, 14 predicted proteins | sample LauGreSp1BDMLBSN_2_FD_187566 | JGI IMG/M metagenome (GOLD analysis project Ga0209134, IMG submission 187566) | Freshwater lake microbial communities from Lake Michigan, USA - Sp13.BD.MLB.SN (SPAdes) (version 2) | ecosystem: Environmental > Aquatic > Freshwater > Lake | place: Lake Michigan, USA... | reverse complement strand
CGGGCGGGTAGCCAAGCATCGCAGCTCGCCGAGTCCACTTTTTGGCTTCGGCCTGTCTTTTAAGCCATTTCTCCGCATTAACCTCATGCGTGGGGTTACCTTTACGCTTCGGACCGTAGACAAATGACCACTGCGCGTGCGCATACCCGGCTTCTGCTAAGGCGAGCTGGCCGCGATGCTTTTCGAGGCAGAGGTTCTGCGTCAGCACCAGCCCTCGGATCGTAAAAGGTAACGGCCCTTTATGAATCCGCGCGGCCCGCATGTAGGCAGAGAAGGCGACTTCGTGCTCCCGATCCGTCCCCAGTCCGTATTCCTTGGCAAGCGCGACCTCCAGCAAAGCCTCCGGCAAGTCTTGATCGGCCGCCTTCTCGAACCAGTCGAAGGCCTCTTCTAGGTCATAATGGCCCGCCCTGCCGTCGGCATATAGGCGTCCGACTCCCAGCTGAGCCTCGCCATTTCCAACCTTCGCTTTATCTAGGAGTTTCTTTGGAATGGGCATCTCCGTTCACGATGCCCAAAGTACCCCAGCATGCAAGACTGCGGCGGACTGTTAGCTGTCAGCCCTTGGTGTTCATAATCTGACCTAGCAAGCTACCTAATTAACGCGCAGAATTGCCCATGGCTAAGTATCACTGGGGGCGGATCACCGATGATCCCGATTTGTATCGGGAACTGATGGTTACCCTCTACGTAGAAGACGAGGATGAGGACGCCTTGTGGCCTCAGCTACCTGATGTCTGCAGCGAGGGCGCCCTCCCCTTCATGCATGCCTCCTGCGTGATCTCCCTCAAGCACGCGCCAAGCTACATGGGCATCTGGGGTATCATCGGACTGTGCGGAAAGTACCTTTACGAAGGTGACGCCTGCAACGGCGACGACGCCGGCCCCTTTGACGATCTCGCTGATGCGCTGAACTGCATTTCCAGGCCAACGAGGGTATCTCAAGAACCCGCCGACTTCGAGGTCATGGCCGAGGGCGAGCCCTCCGCGCAAATCTTAGAAGCTCTGGCGAAGCACCTCATCGAAGGCGACCGGGTGAGAATAAACACTGAGCCGCACATCCTTACGCAGGGAAAGTTCGTGAAAGTCTAGCCATCGGCCAGCTGCGACATAAGGTATTCGCATAAGACATGGACATCGATTTCCGGAAGCTCCTCGAGGCCCCAAGGCTTAGGGCACTGTTTCTTGAGGATTCAGGCCTAGAGGAGCGCGAACTTGTTGAACTGCTCGAGGCAGACCCGAAGGAAGCCTGGGGAATGATCAACCCGGAAGGGGTCCTAGAGGTTTATTATCAAAGCATCAGCGGCGGCAGTTTCGGTGTCTATGAGTGGGGCGGTCTTTATTTCGCAATTAACCTTGAGGCGGATCTCGTAGATGGACCGTTCGACGCGCCAGAGGACGCGGCAGCCGTCATCAGTAATATGTCCATCAGCGACTTCTGTGAAACAGACCATATCGAGTATTCCGTCTTTTCGAAACTGGAGGAAGCATTGTCCCTGAAGATTACCGAAAAGTTGGTGCGGGTCGGAGAGCAGATTACGATGAACTGGGGCGCCTACCGGCGCGAACCAGCAGGATACATCCGGGCCTAAACCTTCGGTACCAATCCGGCCTTCGTGCGGACGTAGACTGTTTCGTTCACGACGAAGGTATCGTTTAGGTCGACGAGCTTCGCCGATCGCGTCGCGATGAACTCATCGGTGAGACTACCCAAGGCGGCGCAGTAGAAGCCTGGAGTGTCCTGGTCGACGGCCATGGACAGAATGGAGTCGGCGGCATCCTCCAGGGAGTCGAACGGCCCGTTGATGCCGCCATAGTCGCACCACCAATAGAGCCCGGCAAAGACGCGCACGTCCGTGCTGCCGCGCTCGCCTTCGGCATCTTCCAGGCTGAACTCGGTATCGCCGGCCTCGATCGCCTCCGCGGCCATGAACCTGAGGTCTCGTTCATCCTCCGGTAGCCCTTCACCTTCCTCGATCTGCCCCTCGGCTAGGCCGTAGGCCAAGAGCGCTTCACGGAAACCCGGGGCCTTGATAGCGCCGTCCCAGTCATGGATGTCGGACATGCGTCATTAATGCCCGCCTGGAGGCCTTTAGCAACAAGGCCCTGGTGTCAGCTTGAAGACACCAGGGCGGAGGCCATGGCTGCGTGCTAGGTTTAGCAGGGCCGGCCAGCCCTACCCAATCGCACAGGGAATCCTATTTAGGGCTCAGGCCGGATTCAGAGCGAACATACGCCGTACCATTGATGAGCAGCTCTTCTTTGCCATCGATCAGGTTGGCGCATCGGGAGACGATGAAGGCATCGTCCAACTTACCGTAGGCGTGTTTATAAAAGCCAGAGGGAGCCGCCAACGAGGCGATCTTGAGGACGTATTGGGCGGCCTTCTCCAAGGAATAGAATGGTCCTTGGATGCCGCCGGAGTCGTAGGCCCAATGATACCCTGCGAAAGCGTGCACATTGACGCTGCCGCGCCCTCTGGACGCCGTCTCGAGGCTAAACTCCACCTCTCCGCTACGGATAGCAGCCTCTGCCAGATGCTTCAGGTCATCCCTGGGCAACTTGCCCGCAGGGCCGATGTCGCCTCGAGCGCGGCCATAGGCCAGTAGCGCGTCACGGAAACCGGCAGCACCGATCGCGTTATCCCATTCGTGGAAGGCGGCCATGAGTTATCCATGCCCGAATGTGGGGGTTTGGCAATCAGGTGATTAGATCCGCTTCCTTTCAGGTGACGGGTGGCGGGTAGGGTCGGGACCGCGTCACGACATAGCTACCTCTGGTAGGGATAGATCCTATTTAGGCTCCAGGCCGGAGGCGGTCATGACGTGCATGACGCCGTTGATCTCGAAGTCCTGGCCGATGCCCACTACGTGGCCGCATACTTCGAGCAGCCATTCGACCGGGCGATTGGAATAAGCTCCCGTGAAAGTGGTGTCTCCGAAGCACATAACGATCATATCGACCGCTTCTTCAAACGTGTCGTAAGGCCCGCATATTTCGTCATCCACCCAGCCGATGAGGTAGAACTTGCCTGCCACCTCTTTGATACTGGCAGTAGCCGGCTCGCCATAACCATTGGAGAAATCAGCCGAGAAAACTGTGTCTCCGTCCGCGCTGATGAATTCGTGGGCCAAATCGTACAGCCGGCAGTCATCTTCGTCATCAATCTCCTCCTTTGACCATACTTCGTCCGATTCCTTAAACGCCATAACCAGGTCCCAGAGGACCTTGTCACCCCTGATTTCATTCCAATTCGAAGGAGGCTCGCTCATGGATTTAGCCTCTGAGATTGCTACGCCTTACACGATATGAATCGGCACTATACATGCCTAACCTCCGACCGGCTCCCTAAGCACGCCTAGCTCTCGTTGAGCAGTTCGTCTTAATCTACGACTTGGTTCAGGTCGGAGATCTTGACCGCCGTTAACTTAGGCGAAAGGGATGCCACAGTGTAGAAATCGACAATTATCTCGCGCTTACCGACCGCGATCACCATGCCTGACTCTAGGTTCCCATGTTTTGCCTTCAGGATAGACGGGAGCTTGTCCTTGAAGTGCCTGACCAGCGCCCTACCCGCATTACGATGAGCCAGTTCAACGACAGAGGATGCTTTTAGGCATGACTTGATATCGAACGGCTTACCGCGATCTGCGCATAGCTTGGCCAAGGCCTTAAGGTTCTCATCTTGTGGCGCGATCTTCAGTCTACCCCTCAACCAGTTGTCGGCAGTGTGTTCGGAGGTTCGCACGCCGATGGCCGCCATCTTACTGACAAGCATACTAGGGATGTCAGTCAGGGAGGCGACCGGCACTCTCCATTGACCGGCGAGGCGCCTTAGCTCCTTGGCTTTATGGCCTAGTTCCTCGTCCGCCACCGATTCGGAATGCAAATGAAGGCAGATTCATCCTCTTAGCGTAATAACTCTTTCAACAATCTGGGCTTCTTTCATGTTGTCGGTGTCGATGACGTGCCCGTAGTTCGCTTCAGCGGCATAGTCATAACCATAGATCTCGAGAAGACGGCGACGAGATTGAGAGTTGCGCATGCTAAGACTGGCGAAGTCCTCGCCAGTCCGGCCGACCAGCCGCTGTCTCACGACTTCGGGTGACGCTTTCAAGTAGATGCTCATGGCTGCGGGGAAGAAGTAAGCCCCCATTCTAAAATCGACGACCATGCCAACGCCTTCAACGAGACGTTCCCGTATTTCTTGGCAGAAATCATGGTCCAGCTGACGGTCGATCTCCGGGTTGACTGCGCATAGGTCCTGGAACGCATGGATGCCCATCGCGTGTTTTTCTTTGGCGAATTCGCGGACATGGTTGCCAGCGGACTGAAATACCCAACCCAGCTCAGTTGCCAAGGCGCGGCCGACGGTCGTCTTCCCGGTGCAGGCTTCGCCGCTTAGAATGATGAGGTTTTTCATGAGTATTTATGCGGCGGTGGCGTAGGCATCGGACACGTTCTTAGCCTTGAGGCGGAACTCCAGTAACGACGACCAAGGCCAACTTCGGAGTACTTCAATCCCGTAGGCCTGCGGGTTGCTCCCCATGGGAGAAATCATCTCCAATTGGAAGGTGTTATGCTCGATCATTGCGTTAAGGTGCGGACGAGAGGCTACCTCATCGCGGACAACCTTAAGCCAGTAGGCTTCTTGGACGGCGTCGGCACCGGGCAGGTCCGTCATGTAGTTGATCACGACGGCGATGCCCGACTCGGCCGCCGCATCCAGGAAGCTCGTGAGTACTTCCGGTTTCTGCGGTTTGTTGATGAGGTCCTGCGAAGCCTCGTCGAGCGTCTCCAGTCCCACCTCCAAAGTTCGGAGCCCTTCGGCGTACAGACGTTTCATGGTCTGGACGTTTAGATTAGGGTGCAGCTTGGTGCAGGCGCTCCACATGACCCGTCCTTTGATCATGTCGCCGATCATAAGAAGCTGATTTAGCACAAGGAGGCTGTCTTTGAAGGAAAGGACCGCTTCCCGTTCGGCCGCCAGTTTGATGACGGGCTCCAGCCCCTCGATATCCAGCTTGCGGTGCTTACCCTCGATCTTTGGGTAAGTGCAAAAGGCGCACTTTCCATAAGCGCAGCCGCGTGAGGCCTGTACCGGGAGGGTCAGGCTCCCTGTCCCATAAGCCGACAAATCGAAGGCCGGAACCGCTTTGGGGTCTTCCTTGGCGCGGAACTGCTGGGTGCCAGCCGCGAAAACCTCCTTTGGCCATGGTTTGCCGCTGGCGACAGAGTCCAGAAGCTCGACCCAGGTGCGCTCGGCATAACCTACGACAAACCCATCGACGCCTTGACCATAGGAGATGTCACGGCTGATAGGCTCCGCCAGCGCGGTGACATGAGCGCCACCCCATACGACGGGTACCCCTGGCCATACTTGGCGAATGACTCTCGTGACGGCGAGGGCGGCGAGGACCTGGCCGCTGAACATGACGGAAAGCCCCACGATGTCCGGACGGCTGGACTTGCTCAGGTGGGCACGAACCCATTCGCCGAACGTGCCTTTGGCCAGATTCTCGACGCAGGCGACGACTTCTTCATGGGGGGCATTAAGTACCACCGTACGCGACTCCCATTCATTGCGGATGAGCGGCGAGGGCCAGTGGCTGGCACAAAGCGCCTGCCAATCCTGATACAATCGCGACAGCTCCTTCGAAGGCTTATCGTGGTCGCCTTTAATCAGTCCGGAAGTGTGGGCCGACGTGATGCGCTCTTGGATCCACTGACGGTTGAGGTCGAGTACGGTCACGGCGTGTCCGGAACGTTCGCCCGCACCCTTGAGGTAGGCAGGGCCAGCCATCGGCCCGCCAAAGTGTTTAAGGAAGGGCGGGACAATCAGCAGCGACGAGGCCTTCGGCCGGAGATCGCGCTCGACGGGCAAGGGGGCGCCGTCGGTGGTGAGGTAGATAGATGCGTCAATCATGACAGCCCAATTTTCCCCTGGGGATGCCAGCTTAGCAACCTGACCAAGGCTGCCTCGAAGCCGCCTAAGGCCAAAGGTTAACCGCCATGCACCGAGTGCCTTAAACGCCCAATAAACAGCTCACTTACCCTTAACGTCCGTCACGAGATTTCACAGCCCCACCGCCTTTTCTAAACCCACCTTGATTCGTGCAACCTCTTCCTTCGGATTAAAGAAGACCCCGAATTGGGTTTCGCCTAGCACCTGCAAGGACTCCTTGACCTCCTCCCATTCCGCCGAGCTTTCCGTGTCATGCGTTGTCAACTTTTCAATCGCAAGGTATATTTCGGGAAACGCCCAGGCGATGACTTCGCCGTCCATGATTCCACCATGGGAAGGCGCGTCCATCGCCTTGATGATGGCGGCGTAGTGCCCTAGGCATGACTGCAGGTGCATCGCACTGTTGGGCTGGTCGAAGTAGGCATAGTGCAACGCGATTCGCCCCTTGGCCATGAGGACAATACTTTTAGGCATCATGACCATCTTGCCTGCGTGCGCGATGAGGTCGTCGGTAGTGGCTGAAGTGAATACGCTCTTTCGATTTTTAGGATCTAGACGAATTTTCGCGTAAGGTTTGATAAAACGCGGGTTTGTCATGTAGCCGATCAGATAGCGAAGCGCGAGCGTTCGGTGCTCTTCCGACTTCGCCTTGAACCGGAGCTTATTAAGCAATTCGTAAAGCATCATACCCGCGTCATCAGGATTACGCATGCTTAGGTCTCCGCTCAAAGCCTTCCGACCCAGAAGGTTATTCCGAGATAGGAGGTAGGCCCAACCAAACGCCTGATCCACAAACTCCCCGGCTAAAGTACGGTCCTCCGACTCCTCTATCTTCGCCAGGAGCTTGCCGGCTTCTGACAATCCCATTTCGGAGTCAGCCTGAAATATCTCCGCCTCCTTGACCATCATGTATGCATAACGAAGAAGGCTGAACCGTGAGCGGGCGCAGTTCACCAGTGGACTGGATGACAGACTAGCCTCATCCCCGCCTACATCCTTGATCACCCAGGATACGAGGATCTCGTCCACCGCCATATCACCCGCGGCGAGGATGGATAGATCGCGCCAAAGGCGGCTATTGCGAGGGTCAGTTTCGTAATCCTGTAGGAGATCTTGAAACTCTGCGCAAAGCTCGAGCATCCTCGCTTCGCCCCATTTCTCACCGAAGTGATGGCAAGCTTTGAATAACCTGAGCCATTTTCTGAAGACTGGTCGGCTAGGACCGGGGAGATTGGCACCTGACTCCTGACTCAGCGAGAAGAAGCCCTTAGAGCGTAAAGCCTTGTCGTGAACAAATAAGTGGTACAGCTCGGGGTGGTCTTTGGCGAAAAACTTGAAGTTATGGGCCAGCGCAGGCACGAGAATACGCCGAGCTGAGGCTAGGGTTATGGCATCGAAGGAGACCTCGGGTAAGATTGAGTGAACCCGTAGACAGACAGCTACGTAGTGACTCAGACCCGCGCGGTAGGATACATGGCCAGGCCAGCGCTTTTCATCCATCCCAACCAAGTCGGGAAGCAGTAGCCGAAAGCCTGCCTCCCAGGCTTTCAGCGCACCTTCGACCCTTCCATTACGTGACAGTACGGACTTCATCTTTCGGCTAACCTCAGAGCCGTCCTTGAACCTTCCAATGAGTTTAAAACCGGAAAGAAAATCGGCCAGATTGCCGGTGACATCTTTAAAGAATGTGTTGGACGACGATGCGTTGGCGACGATCGAACCAGGCGCACTGGTAGCTAAAGACCTTCGAAGCGCAATCGCCCGATCTTTGGCCGGCTTGTACCCCTCATATTCTACCGCGTCACCCTTGTATACTTTATCCGCATATTCATGCAGCTCCTTGAGTAAGACCGTCAGGCGGAATTCTTTCCATCGCAGGTCGTCATCTGAGGGTGCTCTATGCATACAAGGATACTTCCAGCGGCCTAGATGCCGTCAAGCGACTCCCGTCCTTCAATAAATCTCACAAATATAGGTTAATGTTAACCCTTTGATTTATTGGGCATTTCAGTGCCATTAAGGTCGCTTGTTAATGTTTAAGCCAGACGGGTCTGGCATGAGTGGTCAAAGGCTTTCGGGCTGACTCGCCCTCGGCAAAGTGTTCCTCATGAACATCCGATACCTGTCACCGGCCCAGGCTAATGGCTGGACCGTCCTCCGTCCGCAGGCCCGCGAAGCCTTGCTTGTCGAGCTGGCCCAACTGGGGCCGGTGATTCAAACGACCGAGGTCACTCCGCGTGCCAACGCCAAGGCGGCCTTGGCCACGGATAAGGAGATGCAACTCCACACGGACCACCCGCGTGCCCGCTGGATCAGCTGGGAGTGCGTCCGCCAGTCCTCCGAAGGGGGGTACAGCCTGCTCAAGGATACGAAGCTGGCTCTGGATACCCTGACAACGGCCGAGCGTGAGGAGCTTCGCTCACTCTCCATCCGCACCCACGTCGTTTTCTCCGACGACACCGGCACGTATCCCATCCTACGAAATGACGGAGATGGCTCCGACTGGATTTATTTCACGCCCTGGATGACGGACGGGCAATCCTCACCGGCCTTCCGTAAATTTACCCAGGCGCTTGAGGCGACGCCTATCCTTTCCGTCCGTCTCTACCCTGGCGAATCCCTGCTCATCGACAACGGGCGCATGCTGCACGGTCGCTCGGTGCTCGGCGGCGACAAAGACCGCCTCCTGATCCGCCGCTGGATCGCCTCCCCTTTCGACACTTTCGGCCGCGCAAGCGACCGCGAAGCCAACGCCGTCGGCTAAATCGGCACTCCTAAAACCACACCATGAATACCCAAACCCAGATCCCCTCGGCGGAAGCCTTCCTGGCCCACGCCTCCACCCTCAACCCGGCGCCGACCCACATGGTCTTCCCCGCCCCGCTCAGCCAGGAGCGCATCAGCTGGCTCGCCACCAAGGGCGTCGACCCGCAGATCGCCGCCCTCGACCTCGAGATGGTCAAGATGAAGCTGCGTGACAAAGACGAAGGCCAGGGCTGGTCGCTCCAGCAGACCGATGAGGCCGAGCTCGAATACAAGCGCTGGCTGACCCTCGTGAAGCGCCACGGCAAGGGCATGGTTCCGACCAACGCCATCGACCTCTTCTGGCACCAGCACATCCTCGACACCCGCGCCTACGTCGGCGACTGCGATAAGCTCTTCGGCGGCTACCTACACCATTACCCGTACTTCGGGATGCGCGGCGAGCAGGACGCCAAGGACCTCGAGTCCGCCTTCCGCCGCACCCAGCAGCTCTACCAGGAGGCCTTCAACGAGTCCCTCGGCGCGACCGCCGGCGAGAACTGCTGGCACGACTGCGAAAGCCGCTGCTGGCATGCCTGCTCCGGCGACAAGGACTAACCACCCAAGGCAACCCCCCGAAGCCACCTCCTATTTATAGTAACCCAACCCCAACCAAACATACCAATGATATATCCACTCCTCAAATCGTCCAATCAGCTCATGTTGAAAGTTCAATTCTGGGCCCGTACCCATCGAAACCGACTAGGCATCCTTGCCGAGTATCGCCCGAACGGCGAAGTCCGCCTGATCTCGGCCACGCAGCCCGAGCAGCTGGATGCAGATAATGTAGCCGGATGCACCCTGAGCGTCCGCGAGAACTCCCTCATTGTCGCCTGCGCTAAAGCCTGCGCTGGAATCGAACATGCTATCACGGAGTTTCTTAGACGCGGGAAATTAATCGGTCCGGGTCGCCCAAACACGACGATCGAGACATTCCACCGGAAGCACATCCGCCACGCCCATGAGATGGGTCGTCCCATCTCAGAGGAAGCCAAGGCCAAGCGCCGCGTACGTCGCGAAGAATCCGCCAGCGATCGACCCCCGGCTCGATTCGCCTCGGTCATCGAAGCTACGTTAGCAGCTAAGGCCGACTCGGGCAAATGGCTCATCCTGTCCGAACGCGCGATTCAAACCGCCGAAGAGTCCAGCTACACGGACCCCGACTATGTCTACCAGGCCCTCATCGACCTCGGCCATACGGCCGAGCATAACGCCGAGCATCAAGGGCTGGGGAACTCATGGGCAGAATTCCTCGGTAAGCTAGGCTCACATGACTTTGTGCCAAACACCTCTTCTAACACCATCAAGCGTTTTCATGGCGAATACCATATTCGGCATGAAAACGAAGAGCGCTGCATTGCGGCGCACATCCGGCAAGGAACCGGCTCCGCACGAGATTGCCTGCGTATCTATGTCGTCCAGCCACGCAAACCCGGCGACCCGATCGTCATCGGCCAGATCGGTGCCCATCTGCCTACCGACGAGCGCGCTCACTGACACTTCCCAACTCAAAGAATAGAAAGGATTAAATACATGTCCAACCAAGGCAATGGCGGTAACTACCCGAGCCAAACCGGAAATCCTTCCGGTGGCGGTCGCGGTAACGGCCCCCGCGGTAAGTAAGCGCCAACAGGTAAGTAGATAAAAGCAGAGGGCCACCAGCAGGTGGCCCTCTTTGTTTCAAGTATATCAGCGGGGATGAAGCTCCGTCGCCCTAAGCCCCTTCTGCTTCAGCGGGCGGCTTGGGCTTCGTTTGCTTTAGGTCCTCGAGGTGCTCGAGGTGGTTCTGCTGGGAGTTCCAGTCCTCGTCTTCGAGTTCGTCGGGGTCGACTTCCTCGCCGGCGCGGATCCGGGCGTCGAGCGAGGCCGGCTCGGTCGGTTCGATCTCCTCGAAGATGTCCTCGGGGTCGACGTCTTGGTCATCAGGGTTTTTCATAGGGCGCGGGAGTCTGCACGCCGCCATAGGCTGTCAATACGGAGCAGCTTCTCTCTCCGTTATAAACCGTCTAAGAATTTATAACGTGGGTGGCTGTAACTTTGCGGGGTTGGTGTTGTTAGACCGTCCGCGAGGGGCACAACCCCTCTCCCGCTTTTTGACAGTTGAAGACGGTTAGGTGTTCACGAGGTCAGTCGGCCTTAGATCAAGGGCTGGAGTCTTCTGCGCAAGCGGTCGGCTCCAGCCCTTTTTGTTTTTGGGGCCGGCGCGGCGGGCGCCCTGCCCAAAATACGGGCGCGAGGGAGCCCCATACTTGCTATGCCTCACCTCGAAATCACCTCCACCGTCAGTTCCTTCCTCACCGAAAAGACCCTCGAAGGGTTCCACCCCGTCCGCGGGATGGTGCTGGAACGCCCGCTGCCGGTCGAAGAGCTCACGCCCTCCGACCTGGACATGATCACGCACCCGAACACGAAGACCAAGGAGTGGATCCCTCGTCCGGCCTTGGTCGACACGGAGCGACTGCTGCGCCTGGCGACGGGGCATCGTCACGCGGTCTACGGCGAAAGCCAGGTCAGCCCTCAGCTGATCCACTGGACCGTCGGCGAAGCCCAGCTGCTCGTCGGGTTCGGCTCGGTCATGGTCCCGCAAAGGGCCTCGGCCATGAACGTCGTGATGTTGCTCGGCAACCAGGAAGCCCACCGGCTGATCCAGCAGACGGCCGTCGAACTCCGGGCGATGATCCCGCTCGGAGCCAGTCGGACGAAGGCGACGCTGCCGTCGGGCTACGGAACGGATACCCTGCAGCTGGCCTATGATCGGCAGCGGACGTTCGAGACCCACTGCAGCCTGTACCTCGATGCCGATGCGGAACCGAGCGCGGAACGCCTCCAGGACTACCTGGAGCTGATGCACTCGGTCGAGCTGAACATCGATACGCCGCAGGAGAAGTTGGGCTGGACGAAGTCGCTCACCAAGCCGGGACAGATGCTGGTGGCGGTCGGCAAAGGTCTCCCGGTGTTCTTCTATGAGCCGGGCGAGACGATGTCCTGGGAAGTCCGGAAGATCCTCCACGCCAAAAGCGTGGAGCGGACCCAGCGACTGATGAGCCTGCTGTTCGGTTGCGAGTTCAAGCTGTGAGGAGGAACTGAGTGGAGAATGTTAGTTCAGCCCCGGGGCGCGACAGCGCCTCGGGGCTTTTTTGTGCGCAGCGGCGTAAGCGCCGCGAGGGGGCAGCCCTCGAGGGCTGGAGGACACGAGGACACGAGGGCCGGAACGGCGCACCACTAGTTGACCCGTTGATCAGTGGGCCAGTGGGCATGGGAGGCAGAGAGTCGGAGGTGGTAGGGGCGCGACGGTGTCGCGACCGAGGATGAGGGTTAAGGCGGACGCGTCGCCGACGCGTCCCTACCCGAGACAACTAGGACAGCACGTGGTGCTGTCCCTATCTCGAGACAGCGGATGCGA
>Ga0209134_10000347_pt1 | contig 12208 bp, 10 predicted proteins | sample LauGreSp1BDMLBSN_2_FD_187566 | JGI IMG/M metagenome (GOLD analysis project Ga0209134, IMG submission 187566) | Freshwater lake microbial communities from Lake Michigan, USA - Sp13.BD.MLB.SN (SPAdes) (version 2) | ecosystem: Environmental > Aquatic > Freshwater > Lake | place: Lake Michigan, USA... | reverse complement strand
TTACTTTTAATGGATACGTTTGCACTGGAAAATCCATTTGATACAAATTATCTTCTTCTATAAAATAGGGTTTAGTTTCCTCTGGTAACCATTGTTTTAACTTGTTTTTTTCTTCAAATAAATTGATATTTGGCACTTCATTTTTCAACATTTTTTGCCAATTGGTTTTGTCTGCAAAATGATTTTTTAAAGCCACCTCAGCAATTCCGGCTAAATATCTATTGGGCGTTTCTAAAACAGGAATCGCCTGAACCGCACCTTGATCTATCCAACGAGTAGGCACTTGCGTGTTTCGGGTTACCCCAACTTTTACTTCACTCGACAAAGCGAGATATACAATATGAGGTTGCAATTGCACTCGTTTTTCATAAGCTAAATCTCTATCTTCAATATCTAAATGTGCAGTACTGAGTTCAGGTTTCATAATCCAATCCGCCGCCGCTGGAATAGTAGAAAAACAATCATAACAAAAACCTTGACGCCAAATTTTCTTCGCTTTCTTACAATTTAAACATTGATAACCTTTGTGCGTAATCTCTATATCTTTATTGATTAACTGATTGACATTGATGAAATTGGAATCAAAAATCAAATAATATTGTATTGGCGTACTTATTTCGGTTTCCATCTTTGTTAATGTTCCTTCAAATGTTGTCATAAAAATTGTAATTGAACTAAAAATTATTAATTTTGGTAAAGTTATAAAAATACTCCCAGTCATATGCCATTACCTTTAATAAATTCTATTGCCTCTTGGATTTTAAAACAACGTATTCATCAAATTGAATTGTTTATTAAATATCCTATGGAAGTGCAAGAAGAATTGTTGTTTGGTTTATTAAAATCGGCAGAAAATACAGTTCTTGGAAAAAAATACGACTACAGCAGCATCAGAAATTATCAAACTTTTAATAAAAGAATTCCCGTTTCAACATACGAAGAATTAGAACCTTTTATTGAACAAACTCGGCAGGGCGCACAAAATATATTTTGGAATTCTACTATAAAATATTTTGCAAAATCGAGCGGTACCACAAATGCTAAAAGCAAATTTATTCCAGTAAGTTCTGAAGCTTTAGAAAATAATCATTACAAAGCCAGTAAAGATTTGTTGTGCATGTATCTGAATAATAACGAAGATTCGCAGCTATTTACCGGAAAAAGTTTGCGCTTAGGAGGCAGTAAAGAATTGTATGAAAACAACAATACTTTTTTTGGCGATTTGTCTGCAATTTTAATTGACAACATGCCTATGTGGGCGGAATTTAGCTCTACACCTAGCAATAAAACTTCGTTAATGAGCAATTGGGAAACCAAATTACCTGCAATTATAAAAGAAAGTAGTTTAGAAAATGTAACTAGTTTAGCTGGTGTTCCAAGTTGGATGATGGTTTTATTAAACAAAACTCTTGAAGAAAATAAAAAAACCAATATTTTAGAAATTTGGCCCAATTTAGAAGTCTATTTTCATGGTGGTGTAAGTTTTGAACCGTACAAAGAACAATATAAAAACTTGTTTCCAAAAGCCGATTTTAAATATTACGAAATTTACAATGCTTCGGAAGGATTTTTTGCTTTGCAAGATCAGAATAATGTAAACGAACTATTGCTGATGCTAGATTATGGTATTTTTTACGAATTTATTCCGATGGATACTTTTGGAAAAGACAACCAAAAAGTCATTCCATTAAGTGACGTTGAAATTAATAAAAATTATGCTTTAGTTATTACGACTAATTCCGGTTTATGGAGATATTTAATTGGTGACACAATTAGGTTTACATCTTTAAATCCTTATCGAATAAAAGTTACTGGAAGAACCAAGCATCATATTAATGTTTTTGGCGAAGAATTAATGGTGGAAAACACCGATATGGCTTTAGCAAAAACATGTAAAACCTTACACTGCGAAATTATTGACTATACCGTAGCGCCTATTTTTATGCAAGGAAAAGAAAAAGGTGCCCATGAATGGCTAATTGAATTTAAAAAACACCCTGTTAATATGGCAAATTTTTCTGAACTTTTAGATAAAAATTTGCAACAAGTAAATTCCGACTACGAAGCCAAACGATTTAACAATATGACGTTAAACCCACTTGTATTAAATGTAGCTAGAGAGCATTTATTTTATGATTGGCTGAAAAAGAAAGATAAATTAGGCGGGCAACACAAAGTACCCCGACTTTCAAACGAAAGAAACTATTTAGAAGAGTTATTGCTACTAAATTAAATCCTTTTAATTGTTTACAAACTTAATTTTGTTGGGTAAAAACAATACTTCTTTAATGCGTTTGTCTACTTCGTTTTTGCGTTCATGCAATAAATCTTTTAGATCATAGCTCGACACATTAGCAAGTAATTGTAAAAAAGTCTCTAATTTTTTTTCACGACGTTTTACAATGGCCGCATAATTTTCATTTTCGTAATCAATAGTAAACATTTCATTAAATTCGTTAAGTGAAATAAACTGATTAGGATATAATGCCATTTTGTTTAATATCTTAATTTCATCTTCCGAAAGATGCTTTACTTTTTTACCTTTAAAATATAATTCTGAAAATACTAATTTATAATAAAAAGGTTTGCTTGGGTTTAACAGGTAAATAAAATAACTTCTTTTTTTGTATAACAGCCATAATATTACAATAACGAGAATACCATACAAAGCATAAATATTGTTTAAATGCTCATTAAAATAGAAACTTTTTTTAATTGAAGGAATTTTTGTGATAGAACTAATTGGGAAACTTTGAAAATAATATTTAAACGCTTTGTCATGATTATCATTCTTAACAATAGTGTGTAGTGTGTTTTTTAAATCAACAGCACTAAGAATTTGAATTTTAAAATAATTATTATATTTTATATAGTTATTATCTTTAAAATTAACACAATACCAATTTGTATTATCAAAAATGAAAGTATTATTTAAATACTGAAAAGAAAATAATGATTCTATTTTACTACTAAGTAAAAAGTTTTCCATTTTAAAAAAACTAGTTTTAAATTTCTCCCAAACTAGCGTATTTAAATTTAACCGATAAACGTATTCCTCGTTATAATATAAAATATCTTTATTTACATCTTCATTTTTACCACCAAAAACATATAAATACGGTCCAATTGTTTTAAAGAAAGCATTACATAATGGAGGCACTAATTCTGAATTTTTTGTTTTAACTAAAAACCACTCATTTAGTTTAAAATTATATTTAGTTAAAATATTTTTGAAAGTAAAAACACCATAACCACCGTAGTAATAAATCTCATTTTTGTAAACAAATTTTGACGACCCAATTTGGCTTAATTGTAAAAAAGAATTGTCAATTCTGACCAAACTATCATTTCTAAACTCCATAACTGGTCCACAACCTTCGTGAACCAAATAGGTTTTATTTTTAATGTTAAAAGGAACATAATTTAATAATTTTCCTGGGAAACCATTATGTTTTAATGGAATTTTAAGATTCTTATTTACTTTAATAATTGTTTGTTCATTATCTATAATAATAACTTCATTTGTGCTGGATTCTTTGAATAAAAGTGGTACTTGATTAAAATAATAAACCTGCGAAAAAGCAGATGTAGCAGCAAAAAATGAGACAATAAAAAAAATAAAATATTTGTTCATATCAAAATTTAATTTGTAAATAAATAAAAACATTTACTAAAAACGTAAAAATATATAAGAAAATGTAGTTTCTTGTATTTTTTTATAGAATAATCTGTTAAATAAATAGATTTGAAATAATTATATTAAATAAATTTGAGTTCAGAAACAACTTAAAAAAAGGCATAACTGAAAAGCCATACGATTATGGAAAATAAAAATTAATTTAAAATAGAAAATGGAAAATCAACACCAACAAAAATGGCATCAAAAGCCGAATTCAATTATTGTATTATTGATAATTTTTTTCCCATTAGGTTTATACTTTATGTGGAAAAATGAAATTTGGCCAATTAAAACTAGATGGATAATAACAAGTATTTTTATTTTTGCAGTTATATTAAATGCCGGAAATAAAAATTCATCCAAAACGGACGGAAATGATCAATCGACAACTGATACATCAGTTTCTGTACAAAAAGTAACATTTTCTGAAGCAGAAACATTCATGCAAGCAAGATGTAATAATATTAACCAAACTTTAATGAAGAGTAAAACAGTAACTATTAATGGAACAAAATTGTATATGTTTATGTCAGTTGCTGAAGATGGTAAAGCTTGTATAAGTAGTATTTCAGAAAACAAACTTGAAGTATTAGCCGCAGATTGTAGTGAAGTAAATATGAAAATTGAACAATGGAATAATGTAAACTAATAAATAAAGTTGAGTCCAGAAACAACTTAAAAAAACGGGGCGTGACTGAAAAGCCTTATGAGTAAGAAAATATTATATAAATTATAAAATGAAAAAAATTATTTTAAAATCAGTTTTGGCAATTACAATTGTAATTTTTGCTTCAAGTTGTTCAGCTTACCATAGCGGTTATATGGCAAATTCTGCTTCTTTAAGTGCTGCAAATTTCTCATATGCAAAACAAAACATTAAAGGAGAGGCGACTGCAGCTTACATTTTAGGTATTGGTGGGCTTGCAAAAGAAACATTAGTAGACAACGCAAAGCAGCAAATGTTAAATGCAAATCCGCTTAAAAGCAACCAAACTTTTGCAAATTTAACAGTTAACTTCAAAGCTTCATATTATTTAGGAGTATACAAAACTCTTAAATGTACTGTTACAGCTGATGTTGTAGAATTTAAATAACATAAAAATATCAACTCCTGTAAGATTTAATACCCAATAGGAAAAAATAAAAAAGCTCAAAAACATATATTTTTGAGCTTTATTTTTTTAATTAGCTTAAAGTTTACGAAGCAATTTCCAAGCGTTTCAATAAATTTTTGCTTAATGTATTTTCAGCGTAATCTTTTGTAACTTGTAATATTTTATCTTCCGAGCTTGGTAATTCGTACATGGCATCGGTTAAAATGGCTTCACATAAATTACGTAATCCACGAGCGCCTAATTTATATTCCAAAGCTTTTTCCACAATAAAATCTAAAGCATTATCATCTATGTTAAAAGCAACTTCATCCATTTCAAATAATTTCTGATATTGTTTTATTAAAGCGTTTTTTGGCTCGGTTAATATAGCTCGTAAGGTTTTAGCATCTAACGGATCCATATGAGATAAAACAGGCATACGGCCAATAATTTCAGGAATTAAACCAAACTCTTTAACATCACGTGGAATAATATATTGCATTAAATTGTCGCCATCTACTTTATCTAAATCTTTAGAAGCACTAAATCCCATCGCTTGTCGGTTCAACCGCTTTGAAATGATACGTTCGATACCATCAAAAGCTCCACCTGCAATAAATAATATATTTTGAGTATTTACCTCAACAAATTTTTGATCTGGATGTTTTCTGCCTCCTTTTGGCGGCACATTTACTATGGATCCTTCCAGTAATTTTAGTAATGCTTGTTGTACACCTTCTCCAGATACATCTCGAGTTATAGAAGGATTATCGCTTTTACGAGCAATTTTATCAATTTCATCAATAAAAACAATACCCCTTTCCGCTTTAGCTACATCATAATCAGCAGCTTGTAGCAAACGTGTTAAAATACTTTCCACGTCTTCTCCTACATATCCTGCTTCGGTTAAAATTGTAGCATCTACTATTGCTAAAGGCACATTTAACATTTTTGCAATGGTTTTAGCTACTAATGTTTTTCCAGTTCCGGTTTGTCCTACAATTAAAATGTTGCTTTTTTCAATTTCTACATCGTCATCTGTAACTTTTTGAGATAATCTTTTATAGTGATTATATACAGCAACGCTTAATACTTTTTTAGTTTGTTCTTGACCAATTACATAGTCGTTTAAAAAGGCATTTATTTCTTTTGGTTTACGCAATACTAAATCGCCAATAGCATCTGAATCTAATGTTCCTTTTAGCTCTTCTACTACTATTCCGTGTGCTTGCTCAATACATTTTTCGCAAATATGCGAATCAATACCTGCTATTAATAAATTTGTTTCTGGCTTTTTTCTACCACAAAACGAACATTCTAATACTTCTTTTGCCATTTTATTTAGTCTAAAGTCGTAAAGTCGTAAAGTCGTAAAGTCGGAGCAGTGCTTTTGACATTATGACTTTTGACTTTCGACAAATTTATCTTCTCAATACTTCATCAATCATTCCGTATTCTTTTGCTTCATCAGCAATCATCCAATAGTCGCGTTCGCTATCTTTAAATACTTTTTCAATAGGTTGTTTTGAGTGGGATGAGATTATTTGATACAATTCATCTTTCAATTTTAACATTTCTCTTAAGTTAATTTCCATATCTGTTGCCACACCAGAAGCACCTCCAGAAGGTTGGTGAATCATGACACGCGAATGTGGTAATGCAGAACGTTTCCCTTCTGCGCCGGCACATAATAAAACGGCACCCATTGATGCAGCCATTCCTGTACAAATAGTTGCTACATCAGGTTTGATGTATTGCATGGTATCATAAATACCTAAACCTGCATACACGCTTCCACCTGGTGAATTGATATAAATTTGAATGTCTTTTGAAGCATCTACACTTTCTAAAAACAACAATTGTGCTTGAATAATATTTGCCATATAATCGTCAACACCAGTACCCATAAAGATGATTCTGTCCATCATTAAACGAGAAAAAACGTCTAATTGTGAAATATTTAATTGGCGTTCTTCAATAATATATGGTGTTAAACTGCCTACTAATTTATCATAATACAAGCTGTTTACCCCATGTTTTTTTGTGGCAAATTTTTTAAATTCTTTTCCGTAATTCATCTTAAATTTTATTTAAAAGGTTATGATTTTAAATATAAAAACGTCAAACCAAAATGATTTGACGTTCAAATATACTAATTTTTGTGAATATTACATTTCACCATACATGGCTTTAACAAAATCTTGGTAGTTTACTTCTTTTTCGATGGCTTTTACACTTGTTTTGTATAAGTCAATCATTTTTAAACTCAAAACTTGGTCTGAAATACGTTTGATTTCTTCTTGGTTCGACATTACTCTTGAAACAATTCCGTCTACTTCTGCATCTGTTGCATTCGCTTGACCAAATTGTGCCATTTGTTGTCTGATTAATCCTGAAGTAAAATCTTTTAATTCATCAAATCTTACTTGTAAATTGTTATCAATAAAAATTTTAGATTCAATTAATTGGTAACGCAATCCTCTTTCTGATTTTACGAATTCCACTTCTGCTTGTTCAGGAGTTAAAGGTGTTTCGCCAATGGTTTGAATCCATTTTTTTAAGAAAGTTTCTGGTAAATCAAATTGAGTAGTTTCTAATAACGCTTCTGTTACATCATTTAAAAATTGTTGATCTGCTTGCTGCACGAATTGTTGTTCCGCATCTTCTTTGATTCTGGCTTTTAAACCTTCTAAAGTTGTTACTTCACCGTTTGGAAATAATTTCGCAAATAATTCGTCATTAATTGCTGCTTTTTCAATAGATTGAATGGCATCAATTGTAAAATTCACTTGTATATCTAAATCGTGAACGTCATCATGAGCTACTTTCAAATAGTCCATTAATTTGTGGTCGTCAGTAAACAAACCTTTGGTTTTTAATGTAATTACATCCCCAACTTTTTTTCCAATAAATTGTTTGCCTGTTTTCGCATCTGCAAAAACATCTAGACCAATTAAAGCTTGGTTGCTGATGTTTTTTTCTTCGTTTGAGAACGTTCCATTTATTTCAAAACCATTCTTAACTTCAGTTTCTGTTAAAATTTTTCCGTATTGCTTTTGAATTCTTTCAACTTGCTCGTTCAATAACGTGTCGTCGGCAATAATTTTATATCTCGTTACACCTGAAGCTCTTGCTAAATCTACAGAGAATTCTGGGGCTATCCCTAATTCGTATTCAAAAACCAATTCGTCTGCATTCCAATCAAAGTTTTCGTTGGTGCGCGGTAATGCGTTACCTAACAAATCTAATTTTTCCTTAGCAATATAATCTTTTAACCCTTTGTTAACCAAAGCAGTAACCTCTTCAATAATTGCGGGCTTTTCAAATTGTTTTCTAACTACATCCATTGGTGTTTTACCTTTTCTAAAACCTGGTATAGTAGCTGTTTTTCTTTTTAGTTCTAAAAAATTTTCAATTTTTTCAGTATATTCATATTTACCAATTGTAATTTTTACAACGGCATTTAGTGCGTCAATGTGTTCTTTTCTAATGTTCATTTTTATTGATTTTTGAAGTATAAATATGGGTTGCAAAATTATATAATTTTTGCAACCCATACAAGTTTTTAATTTACAGAATTTTATAACTAAATTATTCGTTTTTTTCTGTGAAAATTTTATTTAAAATATATTGACTTACTGAAAGTAGCACACTAAAAACAAGTGCTTGAAGAAACGTCATTTGAATACCATCAATAAAATAATCGGCGATTTTCACAATACTGGCATTTATAATCAGTAAAAACAAACCCAATGACATAATTGTTACGGGAATGGCAAGAAATTTTAATATTGGTTTTAAAAAGGTATTTAAAAATGATAAGGCTATTGCCATAAAAACAGCTGCGGAATAATTTGTGATTTCAATTTTTAGAAAATACGAAATAATAAGAATTAAAAGGATTGAAATAAGTAATTTGATAAGGTAATTTTTCATTTTTATACAATTGATTTATACATGTTTCATGAGATGCAAATATAAAAAAATAGGCACCAAAAATGGTGCCTATTTAAATTTATTTATAAACTAGCTTAGTTCGTAGGTAAAATACTGATACCGGGGAAATAAGTAGGATTGTGTAATGGCAAATTTGATTTAAATTTTGAGTTAATTACTTTGATAATTTCATTAGCAATTACCGCATATCCACGCGCATTTGGATGCACGCCATCCAAAGAAAATAATACTTGGCCCTCTGTTGATGAACCACTAAAATAATTTGCTGTATAAATAGAATTGGTTTCAATTTGTAACCCATTAACTAATTTATTCATTATGGCATTCATGTCAGCAACTGCTAAATTTTTAGTTGCTGCAATAGCAATAATTGATGTATTATACGCTGCAGTTGCAGAAGCTACTCTAGCTTTTTCAGTTGCGGTTAACACCCATTTGTTAGCCATTGGGAAAGTTACACCATTAATATTAATTCCTGCTGGTGCTGCTGAATTTGTAGAACCAATAACAGATGAAGCTGGTAATACAACCAAATCAGCTGAAGTTGCTTGACGTGCTTTACCAAAAACTGCACCAAATGCTGCTGCAGTAGGTGCTCCTAATGAAGGTGTTAAAGCACCTGTAATTTGTGCACTTCTATCAGTGGCATCTGCATCATTAATTAAAATTGGATTAGCAGCAGTTGCTGTTAATGGGTTTATACGATTTGGCTCTCCTAAAGCAGTAAAAACAGCATCTAAAGGACCATATAATTGTGCATTTAAAGTATTAATATTAGCAGCGCCTCCTAATGCTGTTGGAGAAAGTGGTGCAAATGGCACTGTTGTGAAATAAGGAATTGAAGTAACACTTGGTATAGTACATACCAAACCTTTAGATCCGTTTATTGTCAACGTGTTTATGATATTGGTATATACACTAGCAAATACTGTACTATTTGTGATATCATTCATACCATAAGTAGCTGGATTTAAATTTCCAGTTGCATTATGATCTGCTGCTGGTGTAACACCATTAGCTTGTGCGCCACCTGCGGTAGCATAAGCTAATACATCATTAGAACCAATCCAATTAGTAAAAAATGTTGGATTTTTTGTCATGGCATCTGCCAAAACAGTTGCTGTAGGTGTGGTAGCATGTCTAGCGAAATATGGATTTAAAGCACCATATCCAGCAAATCCTAAATGAAATGATTTTGCACCTGGTACGCCCATATTGTTATATGCTTTGGCTTGAGGTGTTAAGGTAATTGTTGGCGTTCCTGCAATTGGCTCTGGGCGGCTTTGAGAAGCATCAATAATTAATCTTGTAGAACCTGGAGTACCCGCAAAACCACCTAAATTATTTACATCATCTGCATAAGAAGGTTGTGTAAATTCACCTCCGCCTACTAAAGCGAATTGTTGTGCTAATAAATTTGGGTAAGAATACGTTTGTCCTACTCTACAAACGGTTCCATCCATGTAGCCTGCTGTAAGTGAATTACCAACTGCTACATATCTTGTAAAATCTGCTTCACCAGAAGAATAAGCGGCATTCACTTCATTTTCAAATTCTGGTTCACAACCTGCAAATCCAATTGCTAAAGCTGCTACTATTATAAATTTATTTTTCATTTTTGATAATTTTTAAAATTAGAAACCGTAAGTTATACCAATACCTGGTGAAAATACAGATGATTTATAAGTACCTCCGAAAGATGTTAATCCATTAGTTGTCGTTGGATCATCAAAATAATCATAAGAATTATTTACTTCATCAAAATGTAAGTATAAGAATGACATGTCGATTCCTAATCTACTATTTACTTGATAAGTAAATCCACCCGTATATCCTACAGAATCATTACGTGGTGTTTCTGGTGCAAAATAACCTCTTTGAACCGGACTTTCGTCTATATAATAACCCCCTCTTACGGTAAATTTATCTGAAGCTTTGTATTGTGCTCCAAAACGATAACAACTTACGTCTTTATAATTACGTGGATTTATTGAAGTTGGTAAGCCATTGTTAAATTGTACATCTAAAGATTGATAAACACTCCATTTTGTATAGTTGTAATCAAAAGCAAACAACCACTTGTCTGAAGCTTTATATGAAATACCTGTGGTAAATTCAGCTGGCAAAGGTAAATCTGCACTAAAAGTAGTATTTGTAAAAGATGCTGCTGCAATTGTTGGTACATCTGCAAATGTAGCAGAACCACCTCTTGCTTCCATAATAATTTCAGAACGGTAATCCATCCCTAAAGTTACTTTATTAGACAATTTAAACATCATACCTAGATTGTACCCTGAAGCAGAAATCCCAGTAGCATCTAAAGTAACATCAGTTCCACTACCATTATTAGATAATACTGGGTTTGGCGTTAAATTTCTATTAAAGTTTACACTTCCTTGTACAAAAATTGGTCCACCACCAATACTGAAAACGTCTCCTACTTTAAACGAAACAGTTGGTTGAATAAAAATGGCTGCTAAATCAATGTTGTTTACCAAATGTGCTCCTACCCAGTCTTGGTCCCAAGCTACAGAAGATCCATAAGGTGTGTAAACTGCTAAACCAGCAGAAACCCAATCATTAATTTTGTAAGTAGCGTACAAACTGAATGGTGTTCCTAAATTGTCTGTAGCTGCTGTTTGGTTAAATTGTGAACTTTGAAATCTTGTTTTTGCTAATAAAGCATTTCCTCCAACTGATAAATTGAATTTTTTGTCTAGGAAAGACATCCCTGCAGGGTTAAAAAACGCTACCTCTGCACTATTAACAACCGCTACTCCGGTGTGTCCCATCGCCAATTGTTTCTGCCCTTGAATAGAAACTCTATACCCTCCTGCAAACATGGAAGCAGTAGCCAAGGTTAGTAATGATAAAGAAAATAATTTTCTCATAATTAAAATTTAGTTAGTATTTAGTTAAATAATTGATTCAAAATTAACATAATTTGTGAAATTGACAATATTTTTAACAAAAATATTATGTTTACATAATATTTTTTACACAAAATTAGCAATCTCATTGTAAAAAGCGGTAGGATTTTCTGCATGTAACCAATGTCCTACATTTGGAATTGTGTGAATTTTTGCAAATGGAAAGTGATATAAAATGGTTTCGAAATCCGAATCCAAAATATAATCCGAATTACCGCCACGAACAAATAATACTGGCTTGTTAAACTGATTTTCAAAAGGAAGCGCCGTGCCAATTTCAGAAATTTTAGTATTAAAAACTGGCAAATTAAATCGAAAATCTAATTGTTCTGGTGTTTTCCAATGTAAATTTTTTAATAAAAACTGTTTCGTGCCAAAATCTGAAATGTGTTTTGAAACAATTTCGTCAACTTCTGCTCTACTTGGCTTTTTTGAAAAATCTACAGCGTTTAAAGCGGCTAAAATACTTTGGTGATGTGGTGGATAATATTTTGGACCAATATCCGCAACAATTAATTTTTCCACCAAATCTGGATAAAGGGTTGCAA
>Ga0209134_10000346_pt1 | contig 12218 bp, 9 predicted proteins | sample LauGreSp1BDMLBSN_2_FD_187566 | JGI IMG/M metagenome (GOLD analysis project Ga0209134, IMG submission 187566) | Freshwater lake microbial communities from Lake Michigan, USA - Sp13.BD.MLB.SN (SPAdes) (version 2) | ecosystem: Environmental > Aquatic > Freshwater > Lake | place: Lake Michigan, USA... | reverse complement strand
TTCCCCCCGCCCGCCGCTCGTGCTCACCGGCGGTGAGGCCGCCAAGAAGGACTCGGCCGTCGTCAAGGCCGCCCTTGCCGCGATCGAAGCCGACAAGATCTGCCGCCACTCCTACGTCCTAGCTATCGGCGGCGGCGCTTTCCTCGACGCCGTCGGCTTCGCAGCCGCCACCGCCCACCGCGGCGTGCGTCTCGTCCGCATGCCCACCACGACCCTCGGTCAAGGTGACGCTGGCGTGGGCGTGAAGAACGGCATCAACACTTTTGGTAAGAAGAATTTCACTGGCGCCTTCGCCGTGCCCGCCGCCGTCGTCAACGACCTCGCGCTGCTCGCCTCGCTCGACGCTCGCGGCCTGCGCGACGGTCTCGTCGAGGCCGTGAAGGTCTCGCTCCTCAAGGACCCGGTCTTCTTCGCTAACCTCGAGAAGGAGTCCGTGCTGCTCGCCGCTGGTAATATTCCTGCCATCGGTCGTGCCGTCCGCCGTTCCGCCGAACTGCACGCCAAGCACATCGCCGGCAATGGCGACCCCTTTGAGCTCGGTAGCGCCCGTCCGCTCGACCTCGGTCATTGGGCCGCGCATAAGCTCGAATCGATGACCAACCATCGCCTGACGCACGGTGAAGCCGTGGCCGTCGGCCTGGCACTCGACCTCATCTGCGCCCGCGAGCTCGGACTTTTCGCTCAGGCAGAGACCGAGCGTTCGCTCAACCTGCTCGTCGCCCTCGGCTTCAAGATCTACGCGCCCGAGATGCATCTCGACGGCGGCGCGCCGATGCTCGCCGGCCTCGAAGAATTCCGCGAACACCTCGGTGGCCAGCTCACGCTCGTCCTACCGACCGCGATTGGTAAGTCCACGCAGGTCCACGAGATGGCTTCTGCCGTCGTGCGTAAGGCCGCGGACGAACTGAAGGCACGGGATCAGCAGCCATGCGTCGCGCGGTCCTGAACGTCGTCGGCCTCTCTGCCCGGGATCTGAGTTCCGGCGTGATGCCGCGTCTCGCCGCGCGCGCCGCCAAGGGTAGCGTCGCCAAGGTCCGCCCCGCGTTCCCAGCCGTCACCTGCACCGCGCAGTCTGATTACCTCACGGGTAAGCAGCCGAGCGCGCATGGTATCGTCGGCAACGGTTGGTATGACCGCACGCTCAGCGAGGTGCAGTTCTGGAAGCAGTCGAACCGCGTCGTGCTCGCCCCGAAGGTCTGGGACGAACTGCACGCCAAGAATCCCAAGCTCAAGGTCGCGAACCTCTTCTGGTGGTACAATATGGGCACCGCGGCCGACATCTCCGTCACGCCGCGTCCGGTCTACAAGGCCGACGGCGGTAAGATCTTCGACATCGCGAGCTACCCGCAGCGTTACAAGGAGCTACTCAAGCGCGAGCTTGGCGATTTCCCGTTCCATTCTTTTTGGGGCCCGCGCGCCGGCCTGCCTTCTTCGCAGTGGATTGCCGATTCGGCCCGCTGGATTGAAGAGCATGAGCAGCCCGACCTCAGCCTGGTCTACCTCCCGCACCTGGACTACGACCTTCAGCGCTTCGGTCCCGCCGACCCGCGTTGCGACGTTGCGCGCCGTGATGTCGATAAGCTCGTCGGCGACCTCGCCGAATTCCTCGAAGCCCGCGGCGTCGAAGTCCTCATCGTCTCCGAATACGCCATCACCGCCGTCGATCGCGCCGTCCCGCTCAATAAGGTCCTACGCGCGCACGGCTGGCTCGAACTCAAGCCCGAGGACGGCAGCCTCACCCTCGACACCTTTAACTCCAAGGCCTTCGCCGTCGTCGACCACCAGGTCGCGCACGTTGTCGTCCTCGATCCGTCGGTTCTTGAGGAAGCCCGTAAGGTCTTGCTCGCTACGCCCGGCGTCGCCCAGGTGCTCGACGCCGATGGTCAGGCCGCCGTCGGTATCAAGCACGTGCGCAGCGGCGACTTCGTCGTCATCGCCGACGACCACAGCTGGTTCTCTTATTACTGGTGGGAAGAAGGACAGGGTGAACCGGATTTCGCGCGCTGCGTGGATATCCACCGCAAGCCTGGGTACGATCCCGTCGAACTGTTCATCGACCCCAAGATCCGTTTCCCGATGCTCAGCATCGCTTGGTTCCTGTTGAAGAAGAAGCTCGGCTTCAAGGCGCTCATGAAGGTCATTTCGCAGGACGCCTCGCTCGTGAAGGGCTCGCATGGCCGCCTCCCGGAAGACCCGCTGGACTGGCCGGTACTCATCGCGCCTGCTTCGGCGGTCTTGCCTCCCCAGATTGCCTCGACTGACGTGTACGGGCAGATTGCCAAAGGCTTCTGACCGCATTTCCTTTGGTCTGGGGTTGAAGCGGAACTTCGCCCGCACAGGGTAGTCATAACCCCTATGTTCGCACGCAGTCTTGCTCTCGCTCTCGGTGCCGCCGCCTTCGCCGCGCCGTTCCCCGAGCCGCATAATAACCAGAAGGAGACTATCCCCGTGCTCACCTCGGCGGATGCGCTGACCAAGCTGCACCTTCCCGAGGGCTTCAAGGCCACGCTCTTTGCCGCTGAACCGGATGTCCGTCAGCCTATCGCAATGTGCTGGGACGAACGCGGCCGCCTATGGATCGCTGAGAACTACACCTATTCCGACGGCAAGGAGCGCTACGACCTGAACCTGCGTGACCGCATCCTCATTCTCGAGGACAGTGACCACGACGGCAAATTCGATAAGCGCACCGTCTTCACCGACGAGGTCCAGATGCTCACCAGCATCGAGCGCGGGTTGGGCGGCGTGTATGCGATGTGTCCGCCGAACCTCCTCTTCATCCCCATGGACGGCGACAAGCCCTCCGGCCCAGCCCAGGTCGTGCTCGATGGTTTCAGCACCACCGCAGCGAGCCGTCACACCTTCGCCAACGGACTCAAGTGGGGTCCCGATGGTTGGCTCTACGGTCGTGTCGGCATCTCGAGCACCTCGTGGATCGATGTCCCGGGCGTGCCTAAGGAAAAGCGCCTGCCCACCGCTGGCGGCCTGTGGCGCTATCACCCGGTGACCAAAGTCTTCGAGCCGTATTGCCACGGCACCACCAACCCGTGGGGTTCCGATTGGACCAAGGACCACGAGCTGCTCTTCATTAACACCGTCATCGGTCATGGCTGGCAGGGCATTCACGGCGCGCACTTCAAGCGTATGCACGGCGAGGATCCTTATCCTTACATCTACGAGCTCATCGACCAGCAGGCCGACCACTATCACTGGGACACTGGCAAGAAGTGGAACGACGCCGACGGCGGTCGCGGCGGCGCGGACAGCTTCGGCGGCGGGCATGCGCACGTCGGCATGATGATCTACCAAGGCGATAACTGGCCTTCGCAGTATCGCGACAAGCTCATGACGCTTAATCTGCATGGCCGCCGCGTGAATGTGGAAGCCATCGAGCGAAAGGGTAGTGCGCTCATCATGAAGCATCAGCCCGACATCCTGAAGTCGGACGACCAATGGTTCCGCGGGATCGAGCTCGGCCAGGGGCCCGACGGCGCCGTCACGATTCTCGACTGGAGCGATATCGGCGAATGTCATGACCAAGACGGCATCCATCGTAGCACCGGTCGCATCTTCAAGGTCAGTTACGGCGAGCCCAAGCAGCCCGGCGTCGACATCGCCAAAGCCACGCCGGCGGAACTCGTCGAGCTGCAGCGTAGCAAGAACGAGTGGCTCGTCCGCATGGCTCGCTGGGAACTGCGGGAGCGCGCCTGGAAGGGTGTCGACCTCTCGTCCGCCACCGATGCCTGGGAGAAGCTCGCCGCTGAGGGAGACAGCGTCCTCGCGCTCAACGCGCATTCGACCTTGCTCGACTTGCGTACCGTTAAGTCGGGCAATAAGCCTTTCGCCGCGCTGCACGCTAAGCATTACACCCCGGCTGCCATCGTGGCCGAGAAGCGTCAGGATGTCCTCGCACGCCTCATCGAGCGCGAGCTCACCGAGCCGCTCGTGAATCGGAATAACGCCGTGGCCAAGTTCGCCCAGAAGTCCGGCCTCATCGCCGCCGCTGAAGAACAAGAATCCGCGCTCTTGCAGCTCGCGGGCGAATCCCGCGGCCAGCGCGTGCGACTCGCACTTGCCTCGGCGTTGCCGCATCTCTCCATCCCCGTGCGGGCGCTCGTCGCCCAGCACCTCCTACGCTACGACCAGGATGCGACGGACCATAACCTCCCGCTCCTCGTGTGGACCGGCATCCGCGAATTGCCGCTTACCGACCTTGTCGCGTGCGCGCATGTCAGCCGCGTCCCGCAGGTCACCAAGCTCATCGCCCGCCGGATCGCCGAAGGCGCTGACAAGCAGCCCGCCGCCTTGAACGAACTGCTCGCGAACGCCGCGCAGATGCCCGAAGGACAGGCCGAGATCGTCGCTGGCATTGCCGAAGCCCTCAAAGGTTGGCGCAAGGCGCCCAAGCCGGCCGCCTGGGATGCGTTCGTCGCTACCATCGCAAAGAAGGAGATCTCGTCGCAGGACCAAGCCCGCCAGCTCAACGTCATCTTCGGCGACGGCCAGGCTCTCGACGAGATTCGCAAGATTGCGCTCGATGACAGCGCCCTCATGGATCAGCGCCGCGCCGCCTTGCTCTCCCTCATTGAGGCCAAGGATGTGCAGCTTAAGTCCGTCTGCGAGAAGCTGATTTACATCAAAGGCGTGAACATGGAGGCCATTCAAGGCCTCACCCAGTTCGACGAAGAAGGCGTGGCGATCCGGATTATCGGCCGCTATCTGCAGCTCTACCCGCATGAGCGCCCGGAGGCCATCATGGCCCTCGTCTCCCGTCCGCGTTTCGCGACTCATCTCCTCAAGGCCATCGAGGAAGGCAAGATTCCCAAGGCGGACTTCGGTCCGTCAGCCGCGCGTCAGGTGCGGGCGTTCAACGACGCCAAGCTCAACGAACTCCTCAGTAAAGTCTGGGGTGAGACGCGCGAGACCTCGGCGGACAAGCTCAAGCTCGTCGCTGAACTCAAGGTGCGCCACTCCGCGGACTTCCTCGCGAAGGCCGACCAGAGCAAGGGCAGGGCGCTTTATGCCGGCGTGTGCGGACAGTGTCACAAGCTTTACGGTGAAGGCGGTGCGCTCGGCCCCGATCTCACGGGCAGCGGTCGTCACGACCTCAGCTACCTCGTCGAGAATATCGTCGACCCCAGCGCTGTCGTGGACGCCGCGTATTATCTCAATATCATCGAGCACAAGGATGGTCGCGTGCTCAGCGGTATCGTCGGCGCGCAGAGCGAGCGTACGCTCACCTTGCGCGCGGTTGGGCAGGAGAGCGTGATTGATCGACAGGACATCAAGGCGCGTAAGATCATGCCCATCTCGCTCATGCCGGAAGGACTCCTCCAGGCTTTCACTCCCGAGCAGCAGCGCGACCTCCTCGCCTACCTCATGGGTAATTCTCAGGTCCCGTTGGCGAAGTAGAGTTAGCCGCGGGCGAGGGACGGCGATGCTCGATGACCCAGGCGGGCGTCGGGCCTTCGCCTCGATTGGAGGCGTCCTTCCGATGGGTCGCCCCGGTGAGCGCTTCGATGATGGCTTCCAGCTTCGGCCAGAGGCCGATGAATTCCAGGGACGGATTCAGTAGATTGGTGATCGGACAGTAGAACGTGTTCTTCGGGTCCGTGTGGTGCAAGGCGTGCTGGCGAGGGGACTGCAGGATCCAGCAATCCTGCAGGAACGAGACGACCGGTCCGTTCTCGGCCCGCGTCTGGTGCGACCATTTGTGGACCTGGTTTGCATTGATACTCAGGAGGACGAAGAGCCAGACGTGCCAGGTGAGCGCGCCAGCCCAGGCAGCGCCGCCAATGATGAGCGCACCGATGATGAGGAGATCCCAGGAGCTCTGCCACCAAGTCAGCTTGGTGAAGAAGCGCGGATAGTGGTGGTGGACGATGTTCGGCCTAATTACCAGCGGGCCGATGACGGGCGTGTCCTCGGTGCCGTAGGCGTCTTCCAGCCAATGGAAGACGCCGGCTAAGAAATCGGCCAAGAGGATAACGCCGAGGGCTTGGAGGAGAATCTGGAGGGTATGCATGACGTATTTGTCGCCGTCTATTTTACCTCCTCCGGGCTCAGGACCGTTAATCGATATTCTTGATATGACCTATCACGCTGGGGATAAAGGTCGTTGCTAGCCCCCTTCATGGCGTGAAGATGACTTCACCCCGATGAACGTCCATCACCTCGAGCTATTCTATTATGTCGCTAAGCACGGGGGCATCAGCGCGGCGGTCCGGCATATCCCTTACGGTATCCAGCAGCCGGCCGTCAGCGGGCAGATTGCCTCTCTCGAATCGAACATTGGCGTGCGGCTCTTCGAGCGAGCACCGTTTCGCCTGACGGCGGCGGGCCGGAAGCTCTACTCCCAGATCGAAAATTTCTTCTCAGGCTTAGATGGTCTCGAGGGTCAACTGCGGGAGGCGGATCGGCCCGAGCTGCGTCTCGGTGCGTCGGAACTCGTTCTCCGCCTTCATATCTCAACCGTCACCCAGCGCCTGCGGGCGCGACACCCGAAACTTTTGCTTAGCCTGACGCCCGGGTACCAGATGCAGTTTGAGACGTGGTTACGTGACGGCGTCATCGATCTCGCGATCGTACCGATTGAGGCCAAGACCAAGGGACGGCAGAGCCAGCTACGTCTCGCCCGCGTCCCGCTCGTCCTCCTCGTGCCCAAGTCGTCACCACACCGGACCGCCGCCGACCTTTGGAAGCAGAAGAGGCTCCGTGAGCCCTTGGTCGCCTTGCCGCCGGCTTCCAGCGTCACGCGTAGCTTCCTGCGTGATCTCCGCGCGAAGGGCGTGACTTGGAACCAGACCGTGGAGGTCAGTTCGATGGAGATGGTCACCAGCTATGTCGCTAATGGCGAGGGCTACGGCATTAACCTCGCGATTCCGGAAGCGATTGAGCACCCAGAAGTCCGGGCTCTGCCGCTCGAAGGCTTCGCCCCTATGGACATCGGTCTACGCTGGACGTGCGAGCTCACCCCGTTGGTGCGCGATGCCATCGGCGAGTTTCAGCGCTACACCCGCCAGACCTGGCCGGATTGGGCGCTCGACGACGTATTGCCGGAGCCCAAGAAGCCTGGCCGACGTAAGCGAGCCTGACTTAGCGCTTCGCGAGGACTTGCGTGATCGCCACACAGGCGAGCGCGGCGTTCTCGGCACGAAGGACCGTCGGACCGAGCACCACGGGCATGAACCCCGCGGCGCGGGCGGCGGCGTATTCCTCCGAGGTCAGGTCGCCTTCGGGGCCGATGAGCCAAGTGACCTTCGAGGCCTTCGTGAAATCGAGATGAGCGACCGCTTCGGCGTCGAACTCCAACGAGCCCGTGAGGCGCAGTTCGCCTTCGACGGCGGCAGGCAGGCGCTCAATCCATTCGCGGAAGCGGACTGGTGCAGCGATTTCCGCCCGCCACGGATGGCCGGACTGCTTACACGCCTCCACGGCCTGTTGCTGCCAGCGTTCGCGGCGAGTGCGCGCGCGGTCGGCATCGAGCTTCAGTTCGCAGCGGGCGGTCTCGAGCGGGACGATGCCCGCGGCACCGGCTTCGCAGCAGGAGCGGACCAGGTCATCCATCGTGCCGCCCTTCGGCATACCTTGGGCGACATAAATCGCGGGTGAAAGCGGATCGGCCACGCGGGCGCGCACCACTTCGACCATCGCGCCATCGCCGTCGGCCGAAGCCAGTTTGCCTTCGACCACGAGGCCTTCGCCGTCGAGGAGTACGACCGCGTCGCCGCGGCGGGCGCGCAAGCTGCGGACCACGTGGGCGGATTCAGAGGCCGAAAGTTTCACGTGGGCACCGGGCTTGCAGGCCGGGGCTTGTTCGTGGTCGATCCAGACGCGGAGAGGGCTCATCAGGCGAGGGCGACCGGGCGGTCGTAGGAAGGATCCCAGTCTTTCCAGACTGTTTCGTAGCCGTGGGAGCGGAGCATCGCGGCGACTTCGTCGGGTGAGCGGTCGTCCTCGATTGCAAATTGTTCGAGCGAGGCCTCGCGGCCTTCGGCGTAGCCGCCCGGATTCGTATGGGAGCCGGCGCTCATCGCCGTCACGCCCACGCGACAGGCGTGGTCGCGGAACTTACGGCTCTCGCGGGTGCTCAGCGTCAGCTCGACTTCGGAGCTCAATAGGCGGAAGGCGCAGATGGCTTGGACCAGATCACGATCGGTCATCTCGACCTTCGGTTGCAGTTCACCTTCGTGCGGGCGGATGCGCGGGAACGAGACGCTGTAGCGACTCTGCCAGTGTTTGCGCTCGAGCCAGCGGAGGTGGAGGGCCGTGAAGAAACATTCTGCGCGCCAGTCCTCGAGGCCGAAGAGCGCGCCGAGGCCGATCTTGTGGACGCCGGCGGCGCCGACGCGGTCCGGCGCGTCGAGGCGATAGGCGAAGTCGGACTTACGGCCTTTCGGGTGGTGGACGTTATACGTCTCGCGGTGATACGTCTCTTGGTAGACCAGTACCGCGTTGAGGCCATGGCGGCGGAGCTCGACGTATTCCGCGGTCTCCATCGGTTGCACTTCCATCGACAACGACGAGAAGTGCGGACGGAGTAGGTCGAGGGCCTGGACGAAGTAGGGGACTTCCACCTTATTGGATTCGCCCGTCAGGATGAGCAGATGATCGAAGCCCAGTTTCTTCAGGGCGCCCGCTTCGCGGAGGATCTCGCCCGGATTGAGCGTGCGGCGGGGGACCTTATTGCCGGCCGAGAAGCCGCAGTAGGTGCAGATGTTCTGGCACTCGTTGGAAAGATACGCTGGCGCGAAGAGCTGCATCGTGCGGCCGAAGCGGCGCAGCGTGCGCTCGTGGCTTAGGCGGGCCATCCGTTCCAGATGCGGGGCGGCGGCCGGCGAGATCAGCGCCTTGAAATCTTCTAGGTCGGCCGCATCCGCCTCGGCCCGGGCGAGCGCGCGGAGCACGTCGGCCTCTGTCTTCACCTGGACTGAGGCAAGGACTTCGTCCCAAGGATGGGCGGCGTGGACTTCGGCGAAGGACATCGACCCGTCACTGTGGGCCATAAACCGCGCAGAGCAAGGGCGGGCGCGCGCTCAGAGCGTCGCGGCGTAGCCGGCGGCGTCGAGGAGGCTGGCGAGCTCGGCCGGATTCTTTACCTTCACCTTAATCATCCAGGCGCCGCCGTAGGGTTCGCGGTTCACCAAGTCAGGGGAGTTGTTCAGGTCCGAGTTAGCCTCGACGACCTCGCAGGAGATCGGGCTGTAGAGGTCAGAGGCGGCCTTGACGGATTCCACCGTGCCGAAGACGTCACCATGGCTGAAGGACGCGCCGACCTTCGGGAGGTCGACGAACGTCACGTCACCCAGCGCGGCCTGCGCGTGGTCGGTGATACCGATGACCGCGGTACCGTCGGCGGCGACCTTGATCCACTCGTGATCTTTGGTGTAATGGAGGTCGGCAGGGACGTTGCTCATGGCTTCTGGGTAAAGTGGGCGGAGATTATTTCAACCCTTCACTTCACGAAAGGCTCGGTCGCGAGGCGGAGTGGGATGCGGTTGCCGCGGATATCGACCGTCAGCGTGGCGGAAGCTGCGTGGCCGGCGGCGACGAGGGCTGTGCCGATCGGCTTGCCGAGAACCGGGGACTGCGTGCCCGAGAGCACTTCGCCGACGGGCGTTTCGCCAGAGAAGACCACCGCGCCTTGGCGGGCGATGCGGCGATCATCGAGCGAGAACAGTACCACCGAGGAGGTTGGGCCGCCCTGGGCTTGGCGGTGGAGCGCTTCGCGGCCGATGAAGTCCGGCTTCGCGAACTTCACCGTCCAGCCGAGGCCGGCTTGGATGGGCGAGATGCGTTCCGAGATCTCGTGGCCGTAGAGCGGGTAGTTCGCTTCCAGGCGAAGTGAGTCGCGGGCGCCGAGGCCGGCCGGGACGAGCCCGTGGGGCTTTCCGGCGGCGAGGAGCGCACGTGCGACTTTATCGGCGGCGGCCGCAGGTAGGTAGATTTCAAAGCCCGGTGAGCCTGTATAGCCTGTGCGGGAGATGAGGCAGCCCGGGGTGCCGGCGACTTCACCGAACACGAAGCCGAAGCGTTTGATTGAGGCGAGCGGAGTGGACGTGACCAGCGCGAGGATTTTTTCGGCCAGCGGGCCTTGGAGGGCGAGCTGGGCCCAAGCGGCACATTCGTCGAGCACTTCGACCTGATGGGAGCCTATGTGGGCGCGCATCCAGGCGATGTCTTTCGGCGCGTTGGAGGCGTTGAGGCAGATCAGGAATTCTTCTTCGGCGAGGCGGTAGACGATCAAGTCATCAACGCAGCCGCCGTCGGGCTGGCACATCACCGTGTAGCGGGCCATGCCCACCTTGATCGTGGCCATCTCGTTGGTCATGATGCTATCGAGGAATTTTGCGGCATCGCGACCGCGGACGCGGGCTTCGCCCATGTGCGAGACGTCGAAGAGCCCGGCCGTATTGCGGACGGCCATGTGTTCCTCGATGATGCCCGTGTATTGCACCGGCATCTCCCAGCCGGCGAAAGGGACGATGCGGCCGCCGAGTTCGACGTGCAGGGCGAAGAGAGGCGTGCGGGAGAGTGTGTCCGACATAGGCATGTTACGGTGCGGAGCTCGGCTTTCCTTCCAACAAAAAAGCCCGGCTTTGCGGCCGGGCTTTTGAAGGCGGAACGAGGTCCGACTTAGAGAGCGAGTTCCTTACGGAGCTCGGAGAGGGTCGCCTTATATTCTTCCTCCGTGATCGACTTCGCGCGACGCTTGCTTTCGAGCAGGGCGTAGCGGGCGTTGAATTCGGAATACTTCAGGGCGTCGGCCTGAGCCTTGGCAGCAGCAGCGACCTTGTTGGCTTCGGTGACCTTGGCGTTGGCGTCGGCGACCTTGGCTTCGGCGGCGAGACGCTCGTCGGCGACGGCCTTCTCGGCGTTCTTGTTGGCGTCGGCGATCTTGGTATCCGCGGCCTTGTTGGCTTCGGTCATCTTGGCGTTGGCGTCGGCCAACTTGGCTTCGGCGGCGAGACGCTCGTCGGCGACGGTCTTCTCGGCGTTCTTGACGGCTTCGGCGACCTTGGCGTCGGTGGCGGCGGCAGCGTCAGCCTTGGCCTTGGCGAGGGCTTCATTGGCCACGGCGACCGCGGCCTTCTGTTCTTCGAGCGCCTTCTGGAGGTCAGCGAGGCCCTTGGCGGCTTCGGCCTTGGCGGCGGATCCCGAAAGGTTGGCGGCGCGGGCGAGTTCGTCCGTGCGGGCGTTGAGGGCCTTAATCGCGGCATTGGCATTGGCCTGCGATTGGTTGAGAGCCTTGATCTCGGCGGCGTAGGAGCTTTCGAGCTGGCCGACGCGCACGTTGGGGGATTTCGCAGCGACCTGAGCCTTCACGACGTTGGATTTCGCGGTAGCGACCTTAGCGTCGACACCGGCGAGGGCGGCCCGGCGGGCTTCGAGGGACTTCAGGTTCTTCTCCGCAACAGCGCGGGCGGCGGCGGCTTCAGCGGTGGCCTGCTCGAGAGCGAGTTCGGCTTCGGCTAGCTTGGCGGCGCCGTTGGCTTCATTGCCGTTGGAGGCCTTGGCAGCGGCGATGGTCTTGGCGATTTCGGCGAGGCGAGCCTTAGCGGAGGCTTCGCGGACGGCGAGGGCAGCCTGGATCTTCGTGGCGGCTTCCTTCGTGGCAGCGAGGTCGGCCTTCAGGCCTTCCCTGGCGGCGGCGTCTTCGCCGAGCGCCTTCTGCGAAAGCTTTTTGAATTCCGGGTTGTCGGAAGCGGGTACGCCGGCTTCGCCTGCGGCCGGGGTCTTGGTGAGGTTAACCTTCACGGCGGCGGGGAAGCCGAACTCAATGCCTTCGCTCGTGGTGATGAGGCGGGGCTTCAGTTCGGAGACCTCGGTAAGGAAGCCGCCCTTGCCGACCTGCAGTTCGTAATTCTTCGTGCGGTCGAGCTTGATCGTCGCGGGCGTACGGCCGACGGCTTCGCCGTTGAGGCGAATCGCAGCGGCGGTCGGATTCGACGTCACGACGACGGAGTCGACGTTGGCCGGATCAACCGAGGAGTTGCAACCGGTGATGGCGGCACACAGGGCGAGAAGGGAGACGGGGATACGCATAGGTACGGAGCTTGGGGGTGGTAGAATTGCGTGCAAATCGAACACGGTTTCAACCCCTAATCGCCACATTTCCCTAAGGGTTGACACTGGCGGGCTGTGAACAACCCTGTGAATAGGGAAGTTGGCCAGCATAGCTCAGTTGGTAGAGCAGCCGCCTTGTAAGCGGCAGGTCG
>Ga0209134_10000345_pt1 | contig 12220 bp, 8 predicted proteins | sample LauGreSp1BDMLBSN_2_FD_187566 | JGI IMG/M metagenome (GOLD analysis project Ga0209134, IMG submission 187566) | Freshwater lake microbial communities from Lake Michigan, USA - Sp13.BD.MLB.SN (SPAdes) (version 2) | ecosystem: Environmental > Aquatic > Freshwater > Lake | place: Lake Michigan, USA... | reverse complement strand
GCTTCCAAGCTGGCTACAATCTGACCGACTCCTCGTCCTCTACCGCCGCGTCGACCTTCACCTCGAACACGTTCACGCTTTCGGCCGCTTTCCGCTACTGAGACTGGCTCTAGCGGCTTTCAGGACGAGCAGGACCGGTCGCCCGGCGCTCCCGGCCACCTTAATTTCTCCCATGGCTTCCGTCTTGAAAAGACTCTGCGGCGTATTCGGTGCCGCCCTCCTCCTCGCAGCGTGCGCCCCAACCCGGAGCGCGCCCGTCTCGGCGGCTGCCTTCGAGCCAGAAAACGTTCTCACCATCGGACGAGGTGCTTTCGATTCCGCCACGACTCCCGCTGTGACGTCGCCAGTCGCCGTGCCCGGCGAAACCAAGGCGTCAGCCGCCAGTCTTCCCTCTGGGTATGTCGTCGCAACGCCGACGCAACAGGCCGAACCCGCCGAGCGCCAGAATAGCTACCGTCTCCGCCCGAGAGACTTCATTCGCGTTCTGGTTATTAACGAGCCAGACACGCAGATTGAACGTCGCATCAACTCCGACGGCACCGTCGATATTCCTTTCCTGAAGAAGCTCGTCCCGGTCGCCGGGCTCACGCTGACGCAGGCCCAGGTCGAACTCGCTAATCAGTTCAAAGTCTACTTCAAGAAGCCCCAGGTCACGATCTCGATCGTGAGTTACGCCGAACGCCGGGTCTATGTCTCCGGTTATGTCGGCAAGCCCGGTCCAGTCTCCATCCCCCCGGAGGAGACCCTGACTCTGGGCCGTGCCTTGGCGATGGCCGGCGGAGTGCTGCCGCGGGGTAATCGTTCCGATGTGGCCATCAAGCGTACGCGCGAAGGGACTCCGCTAGTGATCACGAAGGATGTCCGACGTATCGACGACGGCGATGAGCCGGATTTTGTGCTGGAGGACGAAGATCAAATCTACGTCCGCGATAGCCGTATCTAATCTTTCCCTATGGCCAATCTGGAACCTCCCTCTGACGGCCGCGAGCCCGAGCCGACGCGCAGCGGTAACCGCGGCTATGGTTCTTATGGCGGCTATGGGGCCGGTTATGGTAGCTATGGGTCCGGCAATCAGGGCTATGGTAACTACGGCGGCTATGGCCGGACCGGGGCAGGGGATACTAATCCGATTCAGAACTACCTCTTGATGCTCCGGGAGCGTTATTGGTGGATCATCCTATCCGCCCTCGTCTTTCTGACTTTGGCTCTCCTCAACACCTACAACACGACGCCCGAATACCGCGCCACTGGCCGTCTACGGGTCTTCCGCCTGGCTCCTAACATCAATGGAGGTTCCTCGGCCGCAGACGATAACTTCAAGATCGTCTCGAACGACGACTTCTTCACCGCGGTCGAGGCGATGCGCAGTGCCAATATCATCGAGGGCGTCTCCAAGCGGCTGACCGCCGCCGAGCGTAAACTCGTGCTCGAACCCTATCAGGCCGGCAACATCTTCTCCGGGCCGCTCACCGAGCAGGAGGTCTTTGCCAAGCAGCGCGGGGTCAATCCGCAGCGCCAGACGCTGGTAATCAACATCGACTTTACCCACCCCAGCCGGGACCTAGCTCGGCAGATTGCACGTTTGTTCTGCGAATCCATCCAGAAGTATAGCGAGGACGACCGCTTGATGGTGACCAATCCGCTCGTCGAGAAGGCGCGCATCGAAATCGAGACCCTTGAGGACAAGGTTCGCCGGCTTTTCGAACAGAAGAACGAGTTAATTCGAAGTCAGAAGCTCCTGTCCATCGCCAAGGACACGAACACGCTCACGACCGAACGTTCGGTACTCGTCAAGGATCGCGAGGAAACCCGTAAGCAGATCGATGAGAACGAAATCTTAGTCTCCCTCATCATCGCCTATGAGAAGGAAGGCCGGCCGGTCGGCGACATCCCTCAAATCCGCGCGGACAGCGACGTCGCCGCGGCTCAGACCGCTATCAGCGCCTCCAAGATTCGCGTCAGCCAGATGACCGAGACTTACACCGACCAACACCCCAAACTCGTGGCCGAACGAGAAGCCCTGAAGCAGGTGGATAACCAGCTTAAGGAAGCCGTGATTCAGGCGATCAAGTCCCGCCGCGGTGCGCTCGATAATGCAAAGGCGCGCCATGAGGCCATCCTGCGGAACCTCGTCGCCAAGGAAGAGGAGATCTCCAAGCTGCAGGCCGCCAACGTCGACCTCGAGCGCGTGGATAAGGACATCAAGGCCAATGAGGAGTTCCTTGGTCGCATGAAGCTCAGCTACGAGGAAGCCAAGCTGCGTTCGTCGACTTCCGGCACGAGCACATCCATCCGTATCATGGATATGCCTTCCGTCTCGGACAAACCGATCAACAAGAACTATTACTTTAATGCGTTGGTCGGCGTTGGCGCAGGCCTGCTGTTCGGTGTCGTCCTCATTATCGTCATTGGCACCTTGGATGACCGCATTAAGTCGGTGAAGGACGTTGAGAATTCGCTCGGTTTACCGCTCATCGGCACCATCCCTCGCGTTGCCGGAACCTCCGGCCCCGACCGCGCCTTGCTGGCACGTCAGGACAAGGATCGCATCGCCACAGAGGCCGTCCGTTCGATTTACTCGGCACTTAAGGTCAACCCGGCTGTCTCCAAGGCGCGCGTCTTCCTGGTGACTTCAACGCGTCCCAGCGAAGGTAAGACCTTCGTCGCCACGAATCTCGCCCTCATCTTCGCCCAGCATGCCGAGCGCATCTTGGTCATCGATGCCGACCTGCGCCTGCCGAACGTTGGCCCGTCCCTCGGCTTCACCGGTGACGGCGGTCTCAGCAAGTGGTTTAACGCCGAGATGACCCTCGACGAAGCCATCGTCCATGACGTCGCCCCGGGGATGGATGTCTTGCCAGTCGGACTTAGTTGCAAGAATCCCACCCAGGTCATCAATAACCCAAGGTTCTTGGCTATGATCGATGAGATGCGTTCACGCTACGACCGCATCTTCATCGATTCTCCGCCGATTGGGGCGGTCTCCGATGCGCTTCACTTGCTCCCGAAAGTTGACGGGGTGATTTACGTCGTCCGTTATAATTCCGTCAACTTGCGGAACGCGGTATCGTGTCTCGCGCGCCTACGGGAAGCTCAGGCCCCGCTATTTGGCGTTGTGCTCAATTCCATGTCGCTCCGGATGGCCTCAGCCTACACGGATTCTTACGACTCCTCCTATCGTAAGTATTACGTCGACGAACCCCGCGACCGTCCAGCGGACGAAGGTTCGGCGAAATCCTAAGCCCGCTCCCATCCTCCCATGCGCTCACTCATCCTTCTTTTATCTGCGCTCGCCTTCACTGGATGCCAAAATGTGCCGGTCACGGGTCGCTCCCAATTCATCTTGGTCGACGAGTCGGAGGTCGCCTCGATGTCGGCTTCGGAGTTTTCAAAGATGAAGAAGCTCCCCGCCGACCCCCGTCTGCCCAAGCTTAAGGAGATTGGTCTCAAGATCGTCGCCGCCGCTCGTCGCGACGACAAGGCTGGCGTGCTCCCCCCTTCATCAAAGTGGGAATTCGCCATCATTAACGATAAAAGCCCCAACGCTTTCGCTATGCCCGGGGGAAAAATCGGTTTCAACTCCGGGATGTTCGCCTACGCCCCAACGGATGCCGACATCGCCGTGATCCTTGGCCATGAAGTGGCCCACGTTATCTGTCGCCACGGCTCCGAGCGCGTCTCGCAGGTCATGGGTGTCGCGCTCGCGGCTGCCGTCGCCGACGAGGCCACGAAGAATTCCTCAGCCAAGACCCGCTCCACGTGGATGGCCGCGGTGGGCGTCGGTGCCCAGTATGGCATCCTGCTTCCTTTTAGCCGAAGCCATGAATCTGAAGCCGACTATCTCGGCCTTCTGTTCATGGCACGCTCCGGTTATGATCCGGCCGCTGCGCCCGCCTTCTGGGCACGGTTCGCGAAGGCCGGCAGTAAGACCCCAGAGTTCCTCTCCACGCACCCGTCTGATACGACCCGCGTGAAGCAGCTCCAGGGCTGGTTGCCTGAGGCCCGTGCCCAGATGCCGAAGCAGCCTTGAGGCCTATCAGCGGCGGTCTGGTAGGATTGGGCAGGTGAGGTAGATGCCCTTAGGGTCGTTCAGCACTCGGATGGCCCGCAGCCACTTGGCATTCGCCTTCAGGAATTCTTTAGCCGGGTCGACCGACGCCTTGGCGAAGAGCGGGGAATCATCTTGGTCGTCGGACAGCATTTTCTGGAGCAGGTTATCCCTGCCAGAGTGCAGCGCAGGTACCTGGATCAGTTCGATTTGATCGAGCTTGGCTAAGGCCTTGGCCTCCTTGATGGCATCACGTAGCCCGCCCAGTTTATCGACCAACCGGAGGCCTTTGGCGTCCTCGCCGAGCCAGACGCGTCCTTGGGCGATTTCATGGACCCCGTCGCGCTTCAAGCCGCGGCCATCGGCAACGATGCGAAGGAAATCCTCGTAGATACCGTCCACCGAAGTCTGGACGATGGCCAGCTCTTCGGGCGTCGCGTCGCGGTGCTCGGCGAGTAGGTCCGCGAACCGGGCGGTCTTCACTCCGTCCGTCCCGAGGTTCAACTTCTTCGCGAGTTCTCCGTAGTTGAGGTGCAATCCAAAGACGCCAATCGAACCAGTGATGGTGGAAGGGTCCGCCATGATGAGGTTCGCCTTGGCGGAAATATAGTAGCCTCCGCTTGCGGCGACATCGCCCATCGAGACGACTACCGGAATTCCTTGCTTACGGAGCAGTCCGACTTCCCGGGCGGCCACGTCGCTGGCGAACGCCGAACCTCCGGGACTATTGACGCGCAACACCACTGCCTTGATCCGCTTGTCGCCGCGCAGCAGGCGCAGATCGCGCGCCAAGCGGTCGCCGCCTACGTCGCCCGGCGAGCCCCAGCCGTCGACGATCTCGCCTTCGGCGTAGACAATCGCGATACGTCCGCCGCCATGGGGTAGCCTGACCTTGCCAGCGTAACGTTGCAGGCTGACCTGCTGGAAAGAGGTGCCGGACTCATCCGCGCCTGCGCCCGCGGCGATGACTTGCTTAACCAATTCATCGCGATGCATGGCCTTATCGGCCAGTTTGAGTTCGACGGCTTTGCCGGCACTAAAGACGCCAGCGGAATCCGCGGTCCTGGCCAGTGTCGGCGTGCTCATCGCTCGGGACTTGGCCATCTCTCCGAGGATGCGTTTCCAGATGCCCCCGATGAGCGCTTCCGATTGTGCGCGGGCAGGCTCGCTCATGGTGCCGCCAATATAAGGTTCGACGGCTGACTTGTACTTGCCGACTTTCGTCACCTGGACGCCGATGCCCATTAGTTTCAAGGTCTCTCCGAAATACATGTGATAGGAGGAAAGTCCTTTCAGTTCGATTTCACCCGCTGTGTGGACAAAGATCTTATCCGCCACGCTTGAGAGGTAGTACTCGCCCTGAGAGCCGTTCTCCATCCACGCAATGACGGGCTTGCCGCTTGTCTTGAAGGCGACGATGGCCTTGCGGAGCTCGGCCTTCTGGGTGACGCCAGCGGCGAGCGGGCCGTTCAGCAGGATGCCAGCGACATTTCGGTCTTTGGCCGCAAGGTCGATCGCCTCCAGGGCTCGAAGTAGGTCTAGTTCCGGGCCGCTTCCTCCGAGCAGAAAGGCGTCAAGGCCTGGGGCGCCATGCGCGGGAGTATCATTGATTATCAGGTCTCCGCCGACCACGAGCATCGTCTTGGGTTTCAACGTGACGGCCATGACCTCGCGGCTGCTACCAGCCGAACTCGCGAGCGACACGATGAGCACAATCAGTAGGAAGCAGGCGACGGCGGCAGCGAGGATGGTGCCGAGGGCAGAGGCGAAGACAGACTTGAAGAAATCTTTCATGGTAGGGGGAGGGGACCTGGGTAGGGCGGTTACCTAAATGGTGCTTTCATGTCTCCTTTTCGCCAATCAAAAGCTCATTTTTGATTTCCTCTTTCCTCTCGATGCCGTGCGTAACGGCGGCTAATTTCAAGCCATGTTAGAGCCCACGTCCTCAGCCGGTGCCGCCACCTCTCGCAAGGCCTTGGCCATCAATCTGGATCGGACCGCCTACGGGGCCTTCGCCGAGATCGGGGCAGGGCAGGAGGTCGTCCGCCATTTCTTCAAGGCTGGTGGTGCTTCCGGCACTGTGGCCAAGAGCATGTCGGCCTACGACATGCGCGTCAGCGACGCGATTTACGGCCACCCCCAGCGCTATGTCTCCCGCGAGCGCCTGGAGCAGATGCTCGATCACGAATACGGGCTCCTCGTCGACCGACTGAAGGCCGAGCGTGGCGCCACGACCCGATTCTTCGCTTTCGCCGACACGGTCGCGACCACCCCGCACGACGGTAAAGGGCAGGGTCACTCCTGGATCGGCATTCGCTTCCAGGACCATCCGCAGTCCGAGCCAAGCGAGGTGATTCTTCATCTTCGCCTTTGGGATAAGGACGCAGACCGCCAGCAGGACGCTCTCGGCGCGGTCGGCGTTAACCTCATCCACGCTGCTCTGCATACCCGCGATAGCGTCGACAGCTTCCTCTCCGGGCTAATCGATGAAGTTGGCGCCGGCCGGGTTGAGGTTGAGTTCGCCCATTTCAGCGGGCCTGCTTTCGGTGCGTTCGATAACCGCGCGGCGGCCCTGCGGCTGGTCCGACTCGGCCTCACCGACGCCGTACTCTTTGGCCCGGAAGGCGAGCCGCAGGTCCCCAGCGAATACTTCTATAAGCGCTCAATCCTGGTCGCCCGTGGCACCTTCCGCCCGGTCTCGATTGTCAACGAGGACATGCTGGCCTGCGCGCTGCGCGCCTTGCCCGAAGGAGGCAAGGATGTGATTCCACTCTTCGAGATGTGCATTGGCGCCGACCCGCATCCGGAATCCGAACTCATCGATCGGATTCGCCTCGTTGGCGCGATGCAGCACCCACTCCTCGTCACCCGTCATCGCGGCTGGTACCGCCTTCCGGCCTATTTCCGCCTACATACGACGGGAAGTATCACGCTGGTCGCCGGTATGAACAACCTCGTCGATCTCTTTAATCCCGAGCACTACACCCATCTCGAAGGCGGCGTCCTGGAATCCTGTGGCCGTCTCTTCAAGGATGGTGTCCGCGTCATGATCTACCCAATGCGCGGGGATCAGCTCCGCCGACTGGTCCTCGATCCGGTCGCCTGCAAGGTCTGCTTCCCGGAGAGCTACAGCGTCGCCGAAGACTCGGTGGTCACCGCTTCCGACATCCAGATGCGACCCTCGGTAGCTGGCCTATTCCAGCACCTGCTCAACAATGGATTCCTGGTGCCGATCACGGGGGCTGATCCTCAGGCGATGGCCTGCCAGCCGCGTACCCTGGCCGAACGTATCCGTAAGAACGAAGGCGGTTGGGAAAAAGAAGTGCCTCCGTCGGTTGCGGTCGCGATCCGGAGTCTCAAGTTGTGGGCGAGGTAGCCCATGCCCGTCACTTCGCTTCCCCCCGCCCAAGACACCGAGCTTTCGCTCTCGGTCGAACGTGCCTACCGTGAGTCGCTGGTGACCGATCGGCTTGGCGCCCTTTGGTCGCTGATCCTCGCGAAATGCTTCCTGGCGCAGTGGGCGATCCTCCGTTTTGAGATTCCGATCAGTGGTCCGCGCTACATCTGGACGCTCACGCTAATCATGGGGATCGTCGCCTCGGCTTATTACCTGCACGCCCATCGGGTGAAGCTGTATCTATTGCCTACCCATTTCCGCGTGAATGCCGCGGTGCTAGCGGGGCTCTTGGTTTCGTTGGGTTTCGTCGCCTACGCTTATTTCGCCCGGGGCCTCCTGTCCGCTCCGCTGGCGGCGGCGCTCGCGGCGGTGTTGCTCGGTTCGTGGTCCCTCGCGCGCGCGGCGTTGCGTCGCGCGTGGCCGCCCCTTTTCGGTGCCTTCCTCTGGTGGGGGCTCGCCGCTACGTCCCTGCGTTCGCCGCCCGATCAGGCGTTACTCTGGCTAGGACTGGGCTTGCTGTGCGCGCAGGCGTTGCCGGGCTTCGCGGTCGCGGCCCAGGCATCCCGCCGTCGCGTCTGATCAGACCGTCGCCTTGCTGCCGGCGCTGTTCATGAGGTGCGTCATGAAGCGCTTCATGGCCGGCGTCAGGACGCGGCCCTTGCGGTGCAGGATGGCCAGCGGGCGCGCTACGCGGCGGTCCCGCAGGCGTAGCATGACGAGCGTGCCTTGCTCGACTTCCTGGCGGATGGTGCCTTCGGGGACCAGTGCCACGCCGGCGTCGACTTCGACCGCTCGCTTGAGCGTCTCGATGTTGTCGAATTCCATGGAGGGCTCGAGCTCGATGCGCTGCTCGCGGAAGAATTGATCGAGCGCTTTGCGCGTCGGGATATCTTGGTCGAAGCCGATGAACTTGCCTCCTTGCAGGTCGGCGAGGTCGATCTCTTTCTTGCCCGCAAGCTTGTGCTTAGGCGAGCAGATGGCGACGAGCTGGTCTTCCATCAGGGGAATGATCTCGACCTGGCGGGTCTTCTGCGGGAAGGCGACGAGGCCGAAGTCCACGGCGTTGGAGATGACGTCCTCGTAGACGAGGTTCGAGCGACGGTATTCGACGCGCACGTTGACGTGCGGGAATTCCTGCATGAACGACTTCACGTGCGGCGGGAGCTCATGCAGGCCGATCGAGACGATGGTCGAGATGTGGACGGTGCCGCTGACGACCTTGCGCATCTCCTGCATCTCGCTGCCGACCTGTTCGTAGCGGTTGAGGATATCTTTGGCGGCCTCATAGAGGCTGCGCCCCTCGCGCGTGAGCCGGAACTGCTTCTGGCTGCGGTCGACGATCAGGACATTGAAATGCTTTTCCATCGAGCGCAGCTGCTGGCTGACGGCCGACTGGGTGATGGCGTTGAGCTTGGCGGCCTTGGAGAAACTTTCGTTGTCCACCAGGTCGCGGAAGATCTTCAGGTTCTCGATATGCATGGATATGAAAGACTCCATGATTAATGAATCTAATGGGATATCCCTTCAAGTGTAGATGTGCTAATCCTAGGCCTAGGCCCTTCGGGCGGCCTAGGGAGCCCGACAGGTTGACTCCCCGCCCGTTCTCCTTCCCTCTGGTGCAAATGGTCTCCTCCGACCAGTTTAAGGCCCATTGCGAGGGGGTGCTGGCCCGCATTCAGGCCGCCTGTGCCCAGGTTGGTCGTGACCCGGCCACTGTCCGCCTCCTTCCAGTCACGAAGACCCACCCAATCGAGGCCGCTTTGCTTGCTTATGGCTATGGTTTGCGGGCGGTGGGCGAGAACCGCGTCCAAGAAGCCGCCCAGAAGCGACCTTTGGCCCCCGCCGACCTTCGCTGGGAACTCATCGGCCACCTCCAGTCCAATAAGGCCAAGCAAGCCCTGCAGGCTTTCGACGTCATCCAAAGCGTGGATTCCGCCGAACTGGCTACCCGGCTCGGTCGACTGGCCGGCGAGATGGGGCTGCGCCGGGAGGTGCTGATCCAAGTCAATTCCGGCGACGATCCCGCCAAGTTCGGCTGCGACCTCGCCGACGCCCCGCGTCTGCTCGAGGCCGCCTTGGCTCAGCCGGCCTTGGTTGTAAAGGGGCTCATGGCCGTCGCGCCTCTCTCCGACGATCCCGCGGTCGCCGACCGTACCTTCGCCGAGCTTCGTCTTTGTCGCGACTCCCTCGCCGACCAGTTCGGCGTGGCGCTTCCGGAATTATCGATGGGGATGAGCGGAGACCTTGAATCCGCCGTCGCCGCAGGTTCTACTTGCGTCCGCGTCGGCTCCGCTTTGTTCGGCAGCCGCCCCTCCGCATGATCCGCCGCCTTCAAATCCGCGACCTCGCCCTGATGGATCGCACCGAGCTCGAACTGGGTTCGGGCTTCACGGTGGTCACCGGTGAGACCGGCGCGGGCAAGTCCGTCTTGCTCGGTGCGCTTTCGCTCCTCGCAGGTAATCGCGCGGCGAAGACGATCGTCCGCAAAGGCGCCGAGGAGTGCTCGGTCGAAGCCGAACTCGAGACCGACGGCGACAAGCGTTTCGACGAAGTCCTGAAATCCCTCGACCTGCCGGCCTGCGACGATGGCCTGCTCATCCTGAAACGTTCGGTCCACGCGACCAAGGCGGGACGTATCTCGATCAACGGCGGTTCGGCCACGCTCACGCAACTTCAGCAACTCGGTGAGCTCTGGATCGATTTCCATGGACCCGGCGAACCCCAGAAGTTGATGCGTGCCGAGACCCAGCTGGAGATGCTCGACCTGCATGCCGGCCTCGCCTCCGCGCTGGCGACCTACCGTACGGGCTGGCGTCTGCGCAACGACCTGCTCCGCGAAGCGGCCGAAGCCGCCACAGCCGAACGGCTTTCCGAGGACGAAGCAGCCTTCCTGCGCTCACAGCTCGAGAAGCTGGATTCGCTCGACCTCTCTGAAGAGGCCATCACCAAGCTCGAACGCGACCACGCCCGCTCTTCCCGCGCCCAGGAACTCGCGGCTTTGCTGGGCCAGCTGGAGTCCGGCCTCGGTTCCGATGGCCTCGGTGAGGTGCTCCCGAAACTGCTCAAGGCCGGCGATGACATCGCCCGCATCGACGCCGATGCCGAAGCGCTTCGCGACCGACTGAATTCCCTCGCGGCCGAAGCCGAAGACATCCGCGCCGACTTCGCACGTCTGGGTCGCGGGCTTTCCTCCGACGACGAGTCCGCCGCCGAACTCGAAGGGAAGATGAACCTCTGGCTGGAATTCCGTCGTAAGTATGGACCGGGCGCCGAAGCGGTCCGCGAGAAGCGCGAGGCGCTCCGCCGTCGCTTGGCCTCGCAGGGTGACGTCGAAGCCCGCGTTACGAAGCTCAAGGCCGAGGCGGCCAAGGTGGAGAAGGATCTCCGCAAGCAAGCCGAAGCCCTGCGCGCCGCCCGAACGAAGGCCGCCGAGAAACTAGCCACCGCCGCCCGCAAGATGCTGGGCTCGCTCGGCTTCAAGAAGGCCGACCTGCGCATCGAGGTCGGGGTCGCCGAACTCGGCCCATATGGCGCCGACGCGGTCCGCTTCCTTTTCTGCCCGAACGCCGGCCAGGACCTGCTGCCGCTCGACCAGATCGCGTCCAGTGGCGAAGCCGCTCGCGTGATGCTGGCCTTGAAGACCGTGCTCGCCGCCGTCGATCGCACCCCGGTCCTTGTCTTTGACGAGGTCGACGCTAACGTCGGCGGCGAAATTGGCGCCCAGGTCGGTCGTGAACTCGCCGCACTGGGTAAGGGCCATCAGGTCTTCTGCGTGACACACCTCCCGCAGGTCGCCGCGCTCGGTCATGCCCATCTCGTCGTGACGAAGACGCAGGATGATAAGTCGACGACGGTCGAGATCTCCCCGGTCCATGGCAAGCGCAAGGACCGCGAGTCCGAGCTCGCCCGTATGCTCGGCGACCGCGCGAGCAAGGTCGCGCTCTCCCACGCCCGCGAGCTGCTCGACGGCGCGAAGTAAGTTCAGGCCTTCTTCACGAAACGATCGAGGCGCAGTCGTTGGATCATGCGCAGGCCGATTGCCGCCGCCCAAGGCTTAGGTAGGCGTGCCGAGAAGACGGCCAGTATCTTATGCTTCCAGCCCGTGACGACCACCGGGCGATATGCAGCCATGCCGCGCACAGCTTCGTCCGCACATTCGTCCGAGGTCTGTCCGCCGAGGCCGGTCGAGCTCGCGAAGCCGGCGGCTTTAGAGAAATTCGTCGAGACTGGGCCAGGGCAGATCGCCACGCAGCGGATGCCGTGTCGCTTCGCTTCGGCGTCGAGCGCGACGCTCCAGTCGAGCATGAAGGATTTCGTCGCGGCATACGTCGTCATCAGTGGTGTAGGTTGAAACCCGGCGAGCGATGCAACGGTGGCGACCATGCCGCCGCGGGCTTTCAATTCGTCCCAAAGACGGCCGGTGAGTTCGACCGGCGCACGCACATTGACGTCGATCATCTTCAAGGTGTGGTCGACGCCGGGCGCCGGAAACTCTCCGTAGGCGCCGAAGCCGCTATTATTAATCAGTAGCATCCTGCCTTCTCGGGGCATTAGTTTCCGTAATTCGGAGACAACCGACACGATGTCAGCAGGTTGCGAGAGGTCGCAGGTAAGGTGAGTGAACTTCAGGGAATTCGGGACCCCCTCAGGTATCGTCCTGGAAAGGTTGAACACCGCGGCTTTGGTCTCAGAATTACTGATACGCGAGAGTATCGCGCGTCCGATCCCGGAAGAAGCCCCTGATATGATGACCACGGAAAAACTCCTGAAGAATT
>Ga0209134_10000343_pt1 | contig 12253 bp, 14 predicted proteins | sample LauGreSp1BDMLBSN_2_FD_187566 | JGI IMG/M metagenome (GOLD analysis project Ga0209134, IMG submission 187566) | Freshwater lake microbial communities from Lake Michigan, USA - Sp13.BD.MLB.SN (SPAdes) (version 2) | ecosystem: Environmental > Aquatic > Freshwater > Lake | place: Lake Michigan, USA... | reverse complement strand
GTCCAGCAGTAAAGAAGGTCCGTCGAAAGGCCCAAACGAAACCAGGATGGTAAACGCTAAAATCATTCCTGCGCGGATCTCCAATGGAAGCGGCATAAGCCATTGAAGCCATTACAGAAACCTCCTCGTCGCCCTCATCGAGGAAGGAGCAGCGGGACCAGGGCTGGACTACGTTGTGATCTTCTAGTGCATCCTCAACCTGCTGCATCCATTCGGCTGATGGAATCAAGACATCCGCATCCATCACGATAACTTTCGTGATATTAGCGGGAAGGGAAGTAACGGCGGCATTCAGCAGGGCTTCCTTTTGCCATAATACCGAAGCACTGACAAACCTATTGTCTACGGCAGTGGATGCCTTAAAGCCCTCGTAAGGCACAAAAGAGCACTTCGCCACAACAAGCGGAACGCCAAGCGCTTCCATGTGAGCCTTAACCTTTGCCAGGTTTTCAACGGGTCGCGTGTAGCCGCACGGATTAAAGTGACAGGTTACGATTGCAATGCTTGGTAATTTTGTTGCCATAAAGATCAATAATAACCGGAGCCTGTGCCGCTGGCTTTTCCGAAAAGAGTAAAGATGACGTTGCAGTTTGCGAGGGTTACCCCGGTATTTGCGGTGATTTGGATCGCGCTATTAAGTACGCCTTGCCATCCTTTAGTTGTGAGACAGGTCAAGCAATCCCCAACGGCCATACCGTGACTTGATGGTGTCGCAATTGCATTTCCAATATGGGTAATAGTGGCGGTAATTGTGCCAACCCCCGTTCCTGCGGTCCCGTTTACAAGCTGGATTGAATAGCCATGGACTGCATTTAGGGTAAGCTGCAATTTATCATCTCCCGCAATCAATGCGCCGTTTAGCTTTACAGTAGGAAAGTTGTTGTAAAGATACGTCGAACTGGAAGCGGCCACAAGAGTAGCTGCCGGGATAATGACGGAATAAAGCGAATCAAGCCCAAGCCCATCGAGGGTCTGATTTGTCTGAATTTCAATGGCTCCATTTACTCCGGGTTGCTCATTGTAAAGACTTGCCCCGACCTTAAAACTAGCGTTGATATTGGTAAGAAGCATAAAATTATGTAAATTGGTTTCCGATGATTACGTCACAAAAGAAATTTGCCGACCCAACGGCCTCAAAAGCTCCGTCTGCCCATGATAGGTAAAGATTGCCGGATGTTACGTTCGCCCCAGCATAGTAATTGAGTTTCCCCCCGACGCAATATGTTGTTTCTTCGGGAAGCATCAAAAGCGGAATGAACGGAGAGCTGATAGCGCTAATCTCGACGTTGCTTTGCAGGTAAACGAAATTGACGTATTGCAGCGAATCAAGCGCATCTCCAGCAAGGCTTTTTGCTGTGGTTGATGTATTCTCCTTTAGTGGCGTACTTGCCCCTCGCGTAAGGCTCCAGGTGTATTCTGGATCGGCATAAACAAGGTCGGCTAATTTAAGTCGCTTGGCAAATACCTGCGAGCCGCATTTAATGATCGGCGCGGAACTACCGTTAAAGCGTAAGGCATTTCGCGTGATAGAATCGCTGCCGGTAAAGGCAAGCTGCGCCGAAATGTTGAGGTCGATTGTTTTTGAAGTTGTCATAATTTAACCGAATGAAACTTTAGGAATCCAAACGTAATTGGCGGTTGTTGCAAAGAATCCAGGAAGCGGCTCGGTCTGCTCCCATGAAGTAGGAAGCCATCCCCAAGGAATGTTCCATATTTGATGAGTTGCGTCAGTATTTACTGTAATCTGATTAGTTGGATCTGCTGCAAGAAAATCCGCATTTGTAAGTGTTATTTTTCCAGATATTACCGTTCCGGCTGTAGAATTATAAGTCCATCCCGGTGGTGATTTTTCTATAATCCCAAGCGTTCTTACTGAGTAGCCTGGCGATAAATCGCGGGTAGTTGCTCTGTGATTATTGCCAGATCCAAGCGGTCCTCCAGAAAGCGAATCCCAAGAAACTTCTTTAATGCTTACTGTCTCCTGCACTACTTTCTGAGTGCCGGTCTCAAGCAATCCTTTGTAGCCAATCGTCGCAATCACTGCCCCGCCAGGCAACGGCTCAATATCCGATGGCCCAAGGCAGATCCATTTTCCTCCCATCGCATTTGGCTTACCAACAACACCAGCCTTGTAATTCGCCGGAATCCCGCTCGGGAAATACCAGCGCTCTGTGATTGAATCAAACTCCAGCTTGTCGCCGTATTGCACGGTTTGCCCCGGCGCACAAAGATGAGCGGAGCCGCTTTTTTCTAGGATGATGGTTCCTGGCATTTTATCGTGCAGAGGTGCTTCTTGGTTTGCTCTTGTCGCTCGCGTTCGGAGTCAGCTTATCAACTGACTGCTTTACTTGCAAGATGGCGTTTACTAAAGTTTGCCATCCTCCTTCTTGCTTATCGAAAGATGCCTGTCCTTTCTTTTTTGATCCTACGCCTTGAATCGCCTTGCGCCCTCCAGGTGCTTGCATTGATTCTAAGCCTTCAAGCCCCGAGAATTTAGCCCCACCAATGCCGAAGGATTCTTGTTTGTCGGCTTGGTAGCCCACGCCTCTAATCCTCGGCCTTAAGCCTGCTGCTGCTCGCTCCGTATCGGTTTGCGTGCGTTCTCTGCGTGTCTCTGCTCCCCGCGCCATGCCCTCAGCCTCGGACCGCCTGAAGCCTTGGTTCACAAGCTCTTCCGTCTGCCCTTTAATGCGATCCTTAGCTTCCTGCTTGGCAAGCTGGCGCGGAGACATCCTAGATTTGCGCTCTTCTCCAGCCATCTGCTCACGGACTTTCTGGCGCTCGGCTTCCTTGGCCTTGCCCTCTTTTTCTACTGCGGCAAGCTCTTCCTGAAATCTATCAATAGCATCTTTTTTGTTTGCGTTGTCTTCTTCGGTTTTACGCGATTTCTCTTTCTCAATCTCCTTCAGTTGGGTGTTGGTTTTTTCCTCGATGATCTTCTTTTCAACCTGCCCCTCTTGCTCCTTTTTATTTACGGCACCAAGCCCGCCGGATTCATCAAATGCCATCTTTTCAGCCTCGGCCCTGCGCTTAATAACCTCCGTGAGCGTGGCTTCCAATTGGATTCGGCGATTGATTTCTTCTGGTGTTCTCGCGGTATTTCCCTGCAATGCCAATTCATCCTTGATCGTTTTTTCCTTTGATCTGGCTGATTCTAATTCCGCCTTTGCGACACGATCCACTTCCTCGGCTTTTGCCCTGAGTAGCTTGATTGATTCATTAATCTGATTCTTTTCCTCTGCCGCTGATTCCCTGGCTTTTGTTGCAGGATCTTCAATGGCATCAATTTTGATCTGACGCAATTCAGCCTGTAGTTTCATGGCGCGTTCTCCACCATCCGCTCCACCGATCTCCTTGACCTTTCTTTGAGCGCCTTCGCTGATGAGTGCTTGATTCTTCCCTTCAATTTCACCAACAATTAAAGCCTTGTCTTTTGCGGCTTTCTTATCCTTCTCCGTGTTAATCTTATCCCATTTTTTCCTTGATTCGTTTCGGTTCTTTTGGCTCCGGTCGAATGCTTTATCTTCTTCGGTAAAAACATCGTAACCGAGTTTTGCCGCAAGACCGACGGAAGCCGCTGCCGCGATGCCTGCGCCAACTGCGCTTGCTGCGGCTACTACTGCGGGACTTTTCCATGCCCCCGCAACGGCTTGGATTAACCATGGCATATTGTTTGCAACTGCCGCCGGTCCGCCTTGGGCCAAGTCTTGAATGAAGTTATATGCTTGCGCTGCATTGCCTCCGGCTCCCAATCCTCCACCTCCCCCGCCGGTTGCCGCTCCTCGCCCTGCTCCATCGGCTCTTGCCCCGCCTCCCATGCCAACCCTTCCAATTCCTCCCTTTGGATTTCCGAGAACCTGTAGCCTTTGCTGATGCAATTTCTCCTCACGCTCAATCACTCGCAGCGATGCTTTATGGTGCTCCTCTCGCAATGTAGCTGCCCGCTTCGCCGAAGATGCTCCGCCGTCAAACGTGATAGGCTTGATAGCTTGCAGTTCTTTTCCGAGCTTGGACGCGCTTTGCCCTGCGGCCCCAAGATCAGATTTGAAGGCACTAAGCCCCGCAACTTTGATTTGTGCGGTAATGCTTGATTTTTGAGAGCCCATCTAAATTTGTGGTTTAGTCAAGGTTTGCGACGCCAGCGATTGGCGTTGATGATGCTGATTGAATCGTTTTCTGCATCCATTCACGGGACAGGATTTTTCTAAGCTCGATTACATCAGGCCACTGCACGGTGTGCCCCATTTTCTCCAGCGCAACGTGATAAGCGGCATACACTCTAGCTAGCGAAAGCTCCTCTCCGGCTTCTTTGGCGCTGCACCCAAGGACCGGAAGAACTGAAGCAATCAATCGGACTTCCCAGCTTGATTCAGCGTTTTTTTTTGATCTTCCCCCGCAAGATCATCGGAATCAATCGCGGGGCGGGTCGCGTGATTGATATCCCATAGGTGGTCAATGACTTCCACCAATCCCGTCAGGTCGTCGCATTCTAAAGTCTCATCTGCCCAGGCGTCAATCACCGCAAGCCAGTCGCCAGGACGCCCGCGCAGGGGTTGGTAGAGTTTGCCGTTAAGTGAGACAGGGTCACTCCATTTGTATGCTGGTTGGGAGCAAAGGTAAAGCAGGATAATGCTGTCGCGCTCATGTCGGTCACCTGCGGTTTCATTTACGCCGTCGAGGCGCTGTAGCATAAAGAACAGGCTTTTAATACTGACCGTAAGGCGGAGTTTTAATCCTTTGTAATAAAGCGGGGCATCAGATGCCTGTAAGGCTACTGCGGCGCGAGTGTTGGCGCTATTGACAAGCGTTTCGTCACTGGAAAAATCGAGAGTCGGGAGATTGGTAAGGCTCATTTTTATCGTAGGTGTTTGTGAACGTGGTGCTGAAAGGAGTGGTTGCCGTCCATGATTGATTGAGAAACCAAAGCGGTTTTGCCGCTGTTTTTACTGACCAGATGGAGGGTTGGATCTTTCTTTTCGGCGGCGATGCCGAGGGCGCGGGCTTGTTTGATGGCGCACAGGGCGTACAGGAATGGATGCTCCCCTGGCGCATAGGAGCCAATCACGATTGAAGCAGAAGCCGCTGGGGTGGCTTCAATCTTCGCGGCTGCTGCGGCGAATGCTGAAGCTGGAATGTCTGAGCGGAAAGCGTTCTTGCTAGTTACAATGCAACTTCCGGGCTGCATCCTTACGATGCCGTGACCCGCCGTAATCGCTGCCGCTGCATGATCTAGCGCCAGCGCCAAACCCTCGCCAGCCAGGTGCGGCGTAATGTCTGCGCTCCTTGTCCGGTCGCTAGGCGCAATCGCCCTTGCCAGCTTTGCTCCGCTCAAAATGACAACGTGAGGCTTTTCAATCAGGCCATGCTGCCAGTCGGAAAGTCGTTGCCGCGTCTGAAGCGCTAGCATACAGGCTACAAGCGGATGGCCTGGATTGGATGACAGGATGCTCTTGTCTCGCCATGCGGGGATTAGCTGTTGCCCTGAGTGCTTGCCGCACCCTGACTGAGGCGCAATCATCCATGTGACAGTCTTATGCGCGGCCTGGGTTGGCGCGTCAGGATGCAGGTGTACGTTTGCTCTAACTACAAAGCCAAGCGCAGCAAGAGCGGCGGGCAATAAAGGATCGTCATCAATTGGAATCCAAGTCTCTTGTTGCATAGCAAAAGGGGCGAGCCGTTAAGACTCGCCCCTAGTATGGTTTGGATTTGGCTTAATTCAAGCGCTATTAGGTCGGAGCGCTTGGATTAGCGTTAATCAGTGTTCCGGTTGTGGAGGTGGGGAAGGCAAATAAGCGGAGAGGGAAAGAGACCTCGTCCAAGTCGCCGCGTGGCTGAGTGCGGCTTACGTTGCCGAGGACCCACCATCCTTCAGTGCTTTCGGTTGAGAATCCATTATTTACGCCAGCGCGAAACTGGGTGATATATGCTTTGTTGATCGCAAGACCTGGATGAAAATTGGAAATGCCGCTAGCGCGAGCCATAACTTTCGCCGTAAAAGTAGCGGTGAATTTTGGCGCATTGGTAATGTGCACGCTGGCAACGCCCGCGAAATTAGCGTGCTCCACTTCAGTCCGTTCAGCGCTAAAGGCGCAGGAATCAATCAGCATCCCTGCAAGGTCAGCGTTAAGACCGATTTGGGTATCTACCGTAGAGGGAGAATTGATATAGTAAGGAGAAATCGCGGCCATGATATTAGGTTGGTGTCAAGTTTAGGATGGTGGGTAAAGCTTGGCGCATTTGCGAGCGTCGTAGAGATAGAGGAGTTTTCTGGCGGCGTTGTCAATCAATCCGTCATTAACTTGGTTGAGGAAGTCTTGAAGATCGTTAAACTCTTCATTCATATATGTTGCTGCCGTATTCACATCCGAGTTGTCGGTTACAATATGCCATAAGGCGTAGTATTTTGCGGAAATAATGCCATCCACAACAGCCTCATCAATCGGGTTTTTGCGCTCATTGATAAGCCCAGCAATAAGCGGAGTCTGCTCGCTCTTGAGATACCATTGCGAAGGTCCGGTGAGTCCAGTGATTTTGTAAACCTCGATGATCTCGCTCTTTCCATCTGCTGTGACTCCGCCCGGATCTACCCCATAGGAATCAACTAGGGCGCGGAACTCGGTGTAATTGGCTGGCTGAGGGCTTGCTGCTGGCCATCCCTGATATACGCGGGTAGTATTTGCTTCAGTGTTATTGTCTCCGGCGTCGGTCATTGCCGGAATCAATTCCCGCGACCAGATAATCGAATAACCAGCAAAAGGCACTGCCGCACCATTCGAGTAAACAGCCGCAACATCCCAGTTTGCCGCGTCGAGTTTATTGTTTGCAAAGCTGTATTGCGTCGAGATGGTTTCATTTACTACTTCAATATCAAAATTGATGCTGGCAAGTTGAGCGGAGCGCCTTACGCGACGTGGTCTCATGTAAATATATTTCCGATTTACACCTTCCCACTGGAAGGCATCTGGAATCAAATTAAGAATATCTGAAGCCAAGACGGCTTGCCCTGGGTGAGCATTTGCCAAGCCCTCAAAAGCCAGGCAATCAGCATCGAATGAAAATGTCAGTGTTGGATCTTGGATTGCATCGTAAATCCGATCCCCCGCCGCATTAAAGCGCGTGATTCTATTCCCGTAGTCCGCTGAATCAGATACGGAATGAACCAGAAGAAAGTCCTCATCTCCTCGCAAGCCTACATCCGCCAATCGAACGCCAGGACTTGCTGCATGAATCGTATAAGGGGCAATTGATGGCATAGCTTTAGCTTATCACTTGCTGTTTGTGAGCGCAAACGGCGGTGAAGACAATCTCGCAAGATGGGTCTCCTTCCATCTCTACGTCTTCCTTCACCTCCACGTTGGTCAACTCCCAAACGTAAATCTGCGTATTGCTCAGGCGTTGTTCTGCCGTTGATTGCGCTCCCGCCGGAAGCAACGGATCGACCAGGAGCGGCATCGTAAGTACTGCCTCAACGTCTTGGCTTACGGTTTTAATGTATTCGGCTATCTGAGATTCCGTTTGGCCTAGCGTGCCGTTGCGGTCAAAAATTAGCTTAACTGCCATGGGCATTTCCCAGATGCCGCAGGTCTGAACGTGGCGCTCTTTTGCTGGTCCTACTTGGGCGACGATAACCATTGGAGGGGGCGCGGATACTGGAGCGTCAGAACGAAACACCAGGAATCCTCCTGAGGTTGGGAGTACTGCCGGAATGCCATATGTAGCATTGCCGTTGATAAGCAGGCTTTCAATTGAGTCTAAAAGTTTGTCACTTGGTGCGATCATGATTTAGTGGAGTCCAAGCCTGCGGCTAGTTGTGCTTTTACCATGTCTTCCATCATGTATCTATTAAAAAGCGTTGTGATTTCAACCATTGAGTATTCAAAGGCTTTTGGAGCAATTTCCTCAATTACTTTTGCATAGTTTGTCACGGTGATTGCCATTTCGTCCGCAGTTGGCGGTTGCATCGCTGGAGTGAATACAATGTTTCCTGTAGTAAATTTATCGTATTTAGGAACTCTTCCTAATCTGGTATTTTTTACAGGAGCTCCAAGCACTTTAAATGCAGGTTTAAATCCCCCTCGGTGAACGCCAGTAGCGTATCGCCGTTTAATGGCGTATTTTCTAGCCTCAACATAAAGCTGATCCCCTGTAAGCGATCCTTTTTTATGCCCTCCCCATCTTACTACTCGGATTAGAGCTTCAGTTTCACGCCATTCCATAAACAAAGCGCTTCTTTTCTTTCTTCTAATTTTTTTTGAATGTCTAAATTTTGATTTATAAAAATCATAAATTTTTTGCTCGTCTCCTCTTTGAACCTTTGCGGCAGCAAACGAAACCCACATCCGCATCATCCTTTGAAGCGTTCTCCACGAATCTTTTCCGCTTGAAGCCTGCCGTGATAGATACCTAGAAATGCAATCATTAAAAGCATTTTCAACTTCAAATAATTTTGCATCCGATGCCATGGGTGGGGTTTTGGGTGGGGTTTTAGATTGAGCGCGTTCCCATAATCTCAACGTAATCGCTGAGATGCGTCGCTTGCTTCGTGGTTTTCACCTCGTAGCGAATTGCGGTAGTCCGGCTAGCTGTTGATCCAGCATAGAACCTAGACGATGCCGCCGGAATTACTTGACCGGGCAAAAGTGAGATTTTCACTTTAATCGTGATCTCTTCAGTCGGCATATTCAGGAAGCCCCCGCCGCTGATTTCCTTGTCGCCTTTTGTCTGAGTCCCGCCAATGCAAGAGACCTTCTTTTCGGTCGCCCCTACGGCAGGAAACCAAGCGAAGAATGAAGACGCAAAGACCTGATAGCCAATTCTGTTGGCGTTGGCAATAGCTCGCTTGAGAAGGTCCATAAAGAAAAGCCCCGGCCCGGTGTTTTCCGAAGCCGGGGCTAGTTGAGTTGATTCCGTCAGCCTTAGCCGATGATAACCGCGAGGTGCTCCGGTTTGATACAGGAAGCGCCGTAAGCGATGCTGACTTCGTACTTAACCATACGTTGACCGGGCCACATCGTAAGTTCAAAAGCCAGGCCGGTGCGGGGGTCGGTGATCGTATAACGGTCCGAAGCCAAGTCGCCAGCTTGGAATTTAGGGAGGCGAGTTGCCAGGGTGATGGCATTGCGGCTCAAAGCGATATTTCGCGTGGAGGTGCCGAAGACGGTGATAGCGGCATCGTTGACAATGGTAGTACGTAAGCCGGGGGCGGCAATGGTGAACGTACCCGTGGTGGAGGTCGAACCGACTTCGACAACGTACTTATTAGGGTCGGAGCCGATTGTGATGATGTCGCCAGCGGCAAATCCGGTCGTGTTGACGGTGCCAGTATCGTAGGTAAGGACCGTGGAGCCTGGGGTGAGGTTACCGGCGTTGATAAGAGCGCCGGTCATACCTCCTTTGGTCACAGGCTGGACGCCAGCGGATTCGCGCAAGTCAAATCCGTAGAGGTTACCGAGGATACCATTACGGAGGAGCGCAGAATCACCGGATTCATTGACCTTGAACAAGTTAGGGATGCCGCGAAGGGCAACGCCAGCGGTCGTGTCGAGCACAACGGAGCGACCAGTGGCGGGAGCGCCGTTATCATCAAGGATCTTTTTCGCGCCAGCAAAATCCGCGAGGATTGGAGCGGTTCCGGCGGTGGTGCCGATAGCTCGGGAAGCGCCATTTTTAGCGACGTTGAAAACAAACGCCTCGATAGCATTGGCATGAACCCGGAAGGCTTGGGCCATCTGATCCATCATGATGTTTTCCAAGCGAGCGCCAGTGTTGACGCCAAACTCTTCTTCCGCGCTCCATTCAAACGAGGAAGATTTGTACTGGTCAATAACAAGCGATTTTGTGCCAATGGTTTGCCCGACGTTGGCGGTAACAGCCATGCCAACCGCGATGTCGGTTTGGGTATTAGCAGGGGCGACGGGAGAATAAACCGTCTGCCCTTTGGCGATGGTATCGGCGGAAGCGTCAATGTTGACGGCTCCAATAAGGCCGGTGAGTTCGCGGGAAACAATATCCAAGGCGCGATAGGCGACAGGAATCAGGTTGGTGAGGGTATTAGCCATGGTGATTAATTATAGAGGTTATTCGGTGATTTTGCCTTTGGCTTGAACGAAAGCCATTTGTTTGTCGGCGGTCAGTTTGGAGAAGTCAGAACGGGAAAGCGTATCTTCAGTTTCGGCTTGGCTGCTTACTGCTGGCGCTTGCTCGGGAGGGAATCCGCTGGCGGCGATATTGTCTGCGGACTGGCGCGATACTGCGGCGGCGATGGCTTCGGCTGGATTGGAGCCTGGAGCGGTAGAATTAGGAACGAGAGCTTCAATGGCAGCAACAACAGCATTTGCGGCATCGCGTTCAGCGGCTGCGCTAGCAAGTTCAGCAGTAATTCCATCGAGCTTGGCGCTGAGTTCAGTCACAGTCACTTGCGCGGCTTGATAATCGCTCGAAAGCTGCGCTAGACTAGCGGTCAGCTTATCAAGTTCCGCCGTAGGGGAGGCTTCGGGAGGAGCGGTTAGCCCAAGATGGGCAGCAAGCCGAGCCACAAGGCCAGCAGAAGCGACAGGAACCGGAGTTTCAGTGATCGTGGACATATTGGTATTGATTTGTCAAGTGATCTCTGCGCTTAAAGTATAAAGCAGATCATTTAATGAGTAAAACAGAGTAGCGTTATCTACAAGCCCTTTGGGAGCGCTTTTTGCAAACCACCATGCGCCAGTGCTAGCTTCTTCAAGGTTGAGCTTGCGCCTAGATCCTTTGACTTGAGTCTGAAACATAGCGTCGGCCTCGTCAACGTGCCGCTGCATCTCCTCTTTTTGAGGATCGGTGAGGGTTCCATTTTCACCTGCGCCTTTATAAGGGGCATTCCTGGCCACAAAAACCTCATATTTCAATCCAGCCATTTCTGCCGCTGCTGAAAAGTCGATAAAGACGGAGTAGGTTCCGATGCTTCCAACGATTGCGGTTGGGCTCGCCATGATTTCATGACAGGCGGAGGCTAGGAAATAAGCAGCACTCGCGCACATCGAGGAGGTATAGGCAATTGTGTGGATTCCCCGAGATTTGATCATTGCGATTTGATCGGCGGTTTCCATTAGGCCAAGAACCGATCCTCCTGGGGAGTTGAAGTCTAGAACAAGGTTGAGGTAACCGGCTTCCGCGACCATGTCCAAAGCCATGTCCAGAAGCGTCAGGCTTGTAGCCTCTCCTTCCAACCATTCGCTAAATTCAGCCTGCTTGAGAATCATCCCGCGAATTTGAATGTACGCGGTGGAGGCTCCAACTGATTGAATCATTAGGCGGGCTTGATTATGCTGCGCCGCTAGACTCCAGTCCTCCTCCATATCTCCGCCGTCTTCCGTAATCTGATACATTGGTTTCCGCTTTGGACGGCAGCCGGAACGAATATCCAAAAAGGATTGAAGATTCTCGGGAATAATTGCCCATGGAGAACGAGCGTGCATTGCGAGGGAAGATTTCATGGCTTTACGCTCCGGGGGTGGGGTTTTGGGTGGGGTTTTGCGGCAGCGCATTTAGTTCGCGCTCTCCCATGATCGTTCCAGGGGGAAGACCGGCTTCCTTCTCCAGTTTCGCAGCATACGCTCGCTCCTTGGCGATTTGCTCCAACTGTTTACGCCAATCATCGCCGTCTTCACCATACCAGTCTTGGAGCGTTTGGCCTCCTGACTGAATCTCCTTGATGCCTGCGGCAGAATCCCGGCCTGCATCAATCGTGAGGGCGGAAGGAGCGATCCAATTGCATTTCCACCAGTCTTGGTCTTTGCATTGCGGCAACTGCCCATTCTTCTGCGCCAGCGCCATCGTATAGACCCAATAAGGCTGACAGAACTGCTCCTTGAGATTGTCGCGGTATTCTTTGAGCGTCTTTTCCGCCATCCGCATAACAAAGCGCACGGCTGGGCCGGTCAGGCTTGCGATAGACCAGAGGATAGCTGGAGGCATACCAAATCCCCAAGCACAGTCTTCAATAAAGTAATTGATAACCGCTTGCTGGTTTGGATGTCGGCGGGAATCGTTTACTGTTTTGATATCTTGCCCTTGGTTAAGGGTCATCATATTTCCGCCGCCCTGGGTAAGCTCCTCGTATTTGATGGGCTTTGGATCGGGAACATTCGTGTTGGCGATGCCGTTAAAAGCCGCAGTCTTGAATCGACCCGCTGCCGGTGCTGCGTCTATGTTTGATAGGGCTTCGTTGGTAAGGTAAAAGCCGACCAAGTTTGCTGCCTTGATCCCGCGTAGCGTG
>Ga0209134_10000342_pt1 | contig 12264 bp, 9 predicted proteins | sample LauGreSp1BDMLBSN_2_FD_187566 | JGI IMG/M metagenome (GOLD analysis project Ga0209134, IMG submission 187566) | Freshwater lake microbial communities from Lake Michigan, USA - Sp13.BD.MLB.SN (SPAdes) (version 2) | ecosystem: Environmental > Aquatic > Freshwater > Lake | place: Lake Michigan, USA... | reverse complement strand
ATGAACTAGACGCAGTGCTTCTATACCGTCTGCACACTCTCCAACCAATTCATGACCGGCGTTTTCCAGCAATTGGCGAAGTGCCTTGCGGAATTCGAATTGGGGATCTGTCAATATGATTTTCAAGTTGCCTCCTGAGCAAATACAGAAAAATACTTAAACCTGGATCATTCCGCGGCGTACCGCATAGCGCACAAGGGACGCAACATTATGTATGTTCAGCCGTTGCATGATATGGGAGCGATGTGATTCAGCGGTTTTTACGCTCAGATTCAGCAGTGCAGCAATGTCCTTGGTGGTTTTGCCTTCTGCAATCAATTGCAGCACCTGACGTTCACGGCAAGTCAGCAATTCAGTGCGCTGTTCCTGTTTGGAGATCAGAGACCTGACAACAGTTCCCGAGATTTTTGGACTCAGGTAGATCGCCCCTTTCATTACCTCCATGATCGCGTTGATCAGGTCCGTACTGGCCTGGGTTTTCAGAACATAACCGCGTATGCCGCATTTCAATGCTTCGAGAGCATAAATTTCATCGTCATACATCGTCAGCATCACTACCTGTGTGTGGGGTGATTGCTTGTGTATTTCCTGGGCTGCATCTACGCCATTGAGCAGGGGCATGGCGAAATCAAGAATAGCCACGGAGGGATTCAGTTGCCGTGCAAGACGTATGGCATCATGGCCATTGTCTGCTTCAGCCACCACATTGAAATCATTGCTTTCAAGCAAAGCCTTGATGCCTTGCCTGAACATCAGATGATCGTCTGCTATAAGTACGGTTTTCTTCAATTCCATATTCATAACGGTATCTCCACATGAAGCTCTGTACCCTTGCCGCTCCGGGAGTAGATTCGGAAATCTCCTCCTTGCGCGGCGACACGTTCCTTAATTCCTACCAAACCAAGTCCGTCAAAAACTGCAGAATTGGAGTCAGGGACCTTGAACCCGTTGCCGTTATCCGTGACGGTACAGTGGACAATTCCTTGATCCTTCCAAAGATTTACATGTACAAATGACGCTTTGGCATGCCGAACGACATTTGAAAGCGCCTCTTGCACAACCCGGTACAAAACAGTTTCAAGTGCTTTTGGAAGCGATTCTTCTATGCTTCCTGTTACAGCCACCCCAAGGCCTGAACGTTTCCTGACACCATCAGCAAGTACCTGCAAGCCAGGCATAAGACCAAACTGATCAAGGATTAGCGGTCTTAATTCGTGTGAGAGCTTTCGCAATTGCTCGCACACCTCATCCAGTTTTCTTATTACACCATCAATTTTTTTTACAGTATTTTCGGGTGCATCCCGGGCAATCTCGGCAAGGTCAAGATAAATGACTGCTAGCATCTGAGCGGATTCATCGTGAAGCCTGTGGGCGATGCGCTTTGCCACTTCTTCGTGGACATCGTACAACTTGAGGAGTGCCCTGTTTCCGACTCCAACGCCAGAAGCAAGTAATTTGTGCTTAATGCCAGTTACTTCTGGCAATGCCTTTCCTCCAACAGGTTCCATTGCATCCATTCCAGATCCGCCATCTATCGTTGAATTAATGGCTGGCAAAAAACAAAGCTGGTGCATATTTTGTGCACAATTCGTTGAATTATCTGCTGACTGCATAAATCCTCCGTTGGCTTCATAAATACGTTACAAAGTAACGTATATTTCGCGGTCGAGTATTAACCACTTTGATCTATTACTCTGTGCGAAAGCGAACATTGGAAAATATATCTAAAGCAAAAGCAGAAATTCAAGTCTTACTCACCGCAACCATAAAGTTGCGACGACACTGGTTCCTTCGCCTTCATGACTTCGGATAACAAACTCATCCACCATGTCCCTGACTCCTGAAAGCCCTAATCCAAGCCCGCCAGACGTCGAATATCCACTTTTCATTGCAGTTCGAATATTTGCGATACCCGGGCCATCATCTACGGCTTCCACCATTACACCTATTCTGTACCCATCAATCTTGCCTGTGATGGTTATCTCACCTGACTTGGCATAAAGCAGCATGTTTCTTGCAAGTTCAGAAATGGCAGTAGCCACAATCGTGGCATGATCATTTGAGAAACCTATTGTTTTTACCAGGGATCGCCCATCCTGACGTGCCTTGACAATATCTTCGGTCGAATAAATGGCAATGGTTTTCGATGTATTTAAATTATTTTTTTCACCAGGCTTTAATGCATCATCCAGGAATCCTTCACATATTCCAGGATTGCTATCAACTGGTTTTTCGCTTGCTGAAGCCAGCTCCTCCTGACTTGTGAATATTCTTTGAAAAATCGCACCGATTGATGACTCATCAGCAATTTTTTCCTTGATCGATTCCATCTTCGAAAATCCTCATCAGCAAAAATAAATGCGGATGACAATCTTAGCGGGACATACATGGCAATAAATTCAGGTTATGTATGTATAAGCCTGGCTCTGAATACTTGAATTGATCACAAATACCATTGACTTGTTTTAATTCTGGCACATTCATACAAATTGATACAAAACTGTTACAAATTCGTAATACAAACGTAACAGTCATCCGGTATAAACCTGTTTACCTGCAGAAGCAAACACCCAACAAAGAGGATTTTGCATGTTTTTTATCTGTATATTTTTAGAGAGTAACAATAGATGACTAATCGACAACCTGTAAAATCCCTGTTTTTCTCGCTGGCATTATTATTTTCAATTTTGCTTAATCCAATCAACGCTTCAGCAGCTGATTTTCCTGGCGGTTTTCTTGAACAACCCAGCACTGCAACACCAAGAGCCTTGTTATCCCGCACACAATTGCTGAACATTTTGCCTGCACGCGGAAAGTTCACCTTTCCTGCTCCGTACAATACCTCGGCTGTCCGGCTTACTTCGGATTCTGATTGCAACAATACCGACTGCGTCAAACCTGTTGGATATTCCTACTGGAACAACATCAACAACCACGTCGGCAAGGAGTCAATGCTGATCTTTGTGGTATTCGACAAGAACAAGGGTGGTACAGGTCCAACCTTGCTTCAATACAACAAGGTTACTGATGCCGTACAAAACATCGGCCCGATATTTGACAGTACCAATGCCCTGAGCTGGGGCAGCGGCGAAGGCTGGTACTTCAGTGGTACCAACCCCACTGCACTTTATGTCAACAGTGGACCCTCAATGCTTCGTTACGACGTAATGAGCAAAACTTCCACCACCGTTTACGACATTCGTACCTTGCTGGGCAGTGGTCACTATATTTGGCAAATGCATTCGAGTGCCAATGACCAGGTACATTCTGCTACTGTCCGCAAGGACGGCACGTCGGAAATGTTGGGCTGTGTCACTTACAACGAAGCCAGCAAACTCTTTCTGTACTTCGCACGCAAGGGCGCTTTCGACGAATGCCAAATTGACAAAAGCGGAAAATGGCTTGTGATCAAGGAAAATCTCGATGGCAAGGATGGTGAAGACAATCGCATCATCAATCTGGATACGATGCAGGAACGCGTCCTGCTTGATGCCGCCGGAGCCGCTGGCCATTCTGACATGGGCCATGGCTACATGATTGCCCAAGACAATTTTGCCAATGCTGCCAATACCCAGAAACTGTGGAATTTCAACGCCAGCACTCTTAGCGGTGTCAGTGTTTACCACAACGCCGACTGGAATGTGGCCGCTCCTGCCCACGTAAGCCACAGCAACTCAATGCCTGGCGTTGCCACTGACAGCCAGTATGCTTGCGGCAGCAGCCTTAACAGCAGGAACTCAGCTGAAGCCAATGAAGTGATCTGCTTCGGACTTGGTACGGCGGACAGGGCGCTTGTCGTGGCACCGGTCATGACGGATCTGAATGCCAGCGGTGGTGGTGATTCCTACTACAAGTCGCCCAAAGGCAACCTGGATGTTACTGGCAAGTATTTCATCTGGACAAGTAATGCCGGTGGGCCACGGCTAGACTTTTTCCTTGTGAAAGTTCCGTCCCAGCTTCTTCCCGGTACCGTAAACAAGACCGATGCTTATAGTGGTACCACCAGCGGGACTACTACTGGCACTACTACTGGTACTACTACTGGCACCACAACTGGAACCACTACTGATACAGGAACCACTACTGGAACCACAACTGGCTCTACAGGCAGCACCACTACTACCACCACCACTGCTGATGTTACCGCGCCTGTGCAAAGCAATTTCAGGGTCGACAGCATCACATCCACTGGTGCCCGCATCAACTGGAGCACCAATGAAGCAGCAGAAGACATGGTCCAGTACGGCCTGACGACAAGTTACGGCAACCAAACTACTATCAACAGTACCCTGGTTACTGCCCACTCGCGCAGCCTGACCAGCCTGGAACCCGGTAAGCTGTACCACTACAGGGTATTTAGCAGGGATGCCGCAGGTAATATCGCCACTTCCGGTGATATGACGTTCTCCACCACTGCCACTACATCCACCACGACCACGACAACCAGCAGTACGGTTGTTACCAACCTGGGCTGGACCAACCTTGTCAATGCGAAAGCTTCTGGCAATACCGTGACCAAGTCAGGCGGTTGCGATGGTTGTGGAGATGCTGGGGCGGTTTCAACACAAGGCATTCGCAGCGGCAACGGCTATCTTGAGTTTACCGTTACCGATACCCGCAAAATGCTTTATGCCGGACTCTCCATGGCGCTCACGGGAACCACTGCCAACCAGATCGATTTTGCAGTGAGAATCCAGTCAGGCTTTGCTGAAATCAGGGAGAACGGTATTTACCGCAAGGACACTACGATCGCCCTTGGTGATGTACTGCGCATTGCCGTGATTGATGGCAAAGTCAGTTACGCACGCAATGGCAAGGTGTTTTATACCAGCACCACCGCTCCTGTGTGGCCGCTACGTTCCTACACCACACTTTACTCTGCGGGTAGCAGTGTCAGTAATGCCAAATTCATGGGCTTACTGCAGTCCTTCTAACCTGATGTTACTGCCATCAGCGCTGGCGGCTTCACCGCCAGCGCGTTTTGGTCAGCAGCAAAAAACCAGGCCACCGTTTTTCTTACTCCTTCGTCAAACCTTACAGCAGGAACATAGCCGAGCAATTTTTCGGCTTTTTCAATTCCCGCGAGGGAATGTTTGATATCCCCTGCACGTTGCGCCCGGAACTCCGGCACAATATTGCAATGCAAGATACTTTCCAGCTCCCCGATCAGTTCCAGCAGGCTCCAGCGTTCTCCACATGCGACGTTCATCACTGAACCCGCGGCAGCCGCACTGCTCGCAGCGGCAATATTGGCCATCACGACGTTATCGACATAAGTGAAATCCCGGGTCTGCGATCCATCCCCATAAATCTGGGGTCTACGCCCCTTCCTGATCGCCATCAGGAATTTCGGAATTACCGCAGCATAATCCGAATCAGGATGTTGACGCGGACCAAACACATTGAAATAACGCAGTGCCACCGTTTCCAATCCGAACAACTCCGTATACAAGCGACAGTAATATTCACCTGTCAGCTTTGAAACTGCATAGGGTGACAGTGGAACTGTCGGCAGGTTTTCATGCTTGACCAGTGCATCCGCATCGCCATAAACCGAAGATGAAGACGCAAATACCACACGTTTTACTCCAGCCCTGCGGCTGGCTTCGAGAACCTTGAGGGTACCCGTGATGTTGACTTCGTGAGTACTCAAGGGATCCTCGATCGAACGCGCGACCGAACATAGCGCCGCTTCATGGAACACGACATCAACTCCCTTCACGGCCTTGGCCAGAGTGGAAAGGTCGCGAATATCGCCTTCGATCAATTCCACCGGGACCCCCTTGAGGTTCTCCCTGCGGCCTGTAGAAAAATTATCCAGTACAACGACTTCATTCTTTGCGGAACACAGATATTTGGCCAGATGTGAACCAATGAATCCGCCTCCTCCCGTTACAAGATATTTCATGATGCTCTCCTTTGGGTAGACCGGGGTCAATTTGGGTGTTGCATGAGTACTATCAAGGAATGAGTTTGAGCGCTTATTGCGGAGTGCAATCCTTGGCTTGTTGCCAGGTAACTCGTTGCTGTTTGCGTACGAAGCGAACCAGTCCGACAACCGTCGACCAGTTAAGCAGGCAGAATGCATACGGCACCGAGCACCACACACGCTTGCTGGCAAGCCTGGGAACTACCTGTCCTGACAGGGCTGCCGAATAGAACATCAGCTGCAGCAGTAGAACCACCCCGTAAAACGGCTGATCCCACAAAATCGCCGAGGCAACCAGCACCAACACCAGACAAACAGGACTAAGCAAGCGACTCAATTTGTGCGAAACCGTCTGCAGCCACAGACGGTTTGCCAAGGGATCAAGCAGCCATGGCTGCTGCCAGAAGAGTTGATAATTCCCGGCAATCGTGCGTACCTTGCGCTGGAATTCCTGTTGTGGAGTGGCAGACACCGGTTCATAGGCATGTGCCGTAGGATCGAACAGTACGCGGTAACCCTTGCGGACTATCTGCATCGGAATCAACACATCATCGAGCAGGGTATCTTCCGGAATGGGCATGAACAGTTCGGGCCGCAATGCATATAGCGCCCCGCTTACTCCGATGGTGGAATCGATCCGGCTTTCATGCTGCCGGATGAATTTTTCGTAGCGCCAGTAAACACCAACTCCGCTGGTGCCACCGTGTTCCATGGCGCCATCCTGTAAATGCAATTCCCCGCTGACTGCACCAACAGCCGGATCAGCAAAATTATTAACCAGGTGCTGGACTGCATCCGGGTGGATACGTTGGCGCGCATCCATGAGTACCACCAATTCACCTTGCAGTTGCGGTACCACTTCGTTGAGCACGGCGGGTTTGCCACGATGGCGGTCAAACGCCAGTACCTTTACTCCTGATGCACTGTAATGTTGCGCAAGTGCCACGGTGGCATCAGTAGAGGCATCCGAGGCCACTACGATTTCCAAAAGCTCATGGGGATAATTCAAGGCCAGCAGGTTTTCCAGCTTGCCGGCTATACGCGCTTCCTCATTCCGCGCAATCACCAGGATACTGATCCGTGGCTGGATAACGCTGCGGGTGTGGGCACGCCGTACCAGCTTGTCCCATAGCCATATCAACAAAGGATACCCGGCATATGTATAGACCAGCAGGATTGCTGTACTCCAGAACAAGGTGACCGTAAGCATGTACCTAGTTGCAAAAATCCGGCTGTTCCGTAATCGAAAGCGCAGCACATAGCTGAACCACCTTGATCCCTGGACCTGCATCGCCCTCACCCATGTAAAACCGGCTCGATGGCAACAAGCGGAAGTCGCCTGTCGATGCATCCGTGAAACCGGTCCCGGCGCTTGAGCGTGGAAAATTGTTGCCGGAGGGATAAGACGCCGGCGCGCCTCCGATGATGAGGTTGTCCCTGACATCCACCTTGTTGAAATACTCCGCCAGGGTTTGGCTACCGGGTGCAGCTCCGGTGCCGCTGCTACCGTATTCGTTATGCCACACTATGTTGCTGAGAAACACGAAGTCCTGGCTCATGCGCCCGTCTACATTCAGGATTTTCGCTTCGTTTACTGCTGTGTTGTGTACGATGCTCAGTTCATCCACGCCATCCAGTACCTGAAACAGGTTGCCATCGCCCCACTCACCGCCCAAATCCATGAACAGGTTGTTGTAGATATGGATGCGCCGGGCCGGCTGGCTGGGATGGTTGTCATCCCTGCCAAGCAGGTTGATGCCGTTTGCGATGTGACGAACAATATTGTTTGAAAAGGTGACATCCTCCACGGTTGACCACGGCGCAGTCCCTTCCTGGTTGCGTACGGTAAACAGGATCGAATAGCCATTCTGTGCCTGGGGCCAGTTGTATTCGAACAGGTTGCCATCAATTAGCACGCGCCGGGCGTTCTTCAGTTCGAGCAGGTTTTTTATCGTCCAGTTGTAGCCGTTATTGCCAGCTGCTCCCGCTCTCCACGCGATCGGTTTGGAAAAATGATTGCCGCGGATTTCAATGTCGGAAGGAACCAGATTGGCAATGAGCGGATCGCCTCCGCCAAACATGAGATTTTCGCCTGCGCCTTCCAGGTAATTGTTGACGATGCGATAAGGACCTGGCCCGGCCCATCCAACCAAAGCCTGGGAATCGGCGCCCTCCATCATGAAGTCTGCAAACCATGAATCACGCACGATGGTACTCGCGGAATTCAGTTCAATCGCCCGCCGGGCTCCCACGATAGGATCGCCGTGAAAATAACAGCGTTCAAACATAATATGATGTGGCAGTAGTGCGCTGTCGCGTATACCGCTGCCCAGTACCACCAATGCGTTGAGGAATATCGGTTTGCCATTGGTTGGTCGCGCAGGACTGATTTCGATTCCAATGAAGCGGTAGTGATGCGCACCCGGCGCCGCCATTACTACCGGACCAGCAGCGGATTCAAGACGGGCCATGGCCACTGCAGCAGCCGGCGTGACGCGAACACCAGCTGCGGGTAGTGCTGGGGCTGCTGCAGCGCCTGTTTCTGGTACTGCTTCTCCTGCTGCCGAAGACCGGATAGTGATCCATTGATCGCCTGGCTTCGACGGCAGGATGAAGGGGCCTTTGTAAATTGCTCCGGCAGCAAGTTCAATGATTGCTCCAGGTTCGGCCTGGTCAAGTGCCGCTTGCAAATCACCGGTGCTGTCGAGCCGCAGAACAGAATCCGAATGGCTTTCTGCCGGATCCAGCAGCAACTGCGGAAGCGTAACCCGTTGTTCCCCGGCGGTTACTGACTGGGCGAAGCCGGGTTCACTCAGCCAGGCCGACAACAGCGCTGGCCAGCATACGCACAAGATACTGAACCAGCAGCGCATCCTGATACGCATCGGTCTAGGCCGCCTGGCGCGTGTTGGCGAGGATCTTCAGCATGCCGCGGGTCAGGTCGACGATGTAGTGCTCGGCCCTGGCCTGGTCGAGCACAGCCTGGGCATCCTTGTCGGTACTGCCCATCACCAACACCTCGGCATGCTCAAGCACTCCCTTCATGCTATCGCTCATCAGCATCGAGATATGCGGAATTTCCTCGATGATGTAATTGCGGTTTGCTCCCACCAGTTTTGCGATCGCTACGTTGCGATCATAAATCCGCACATCGCAGCCTTTGCCAAGAAGCGCCTCGACCAGCGCGACCATCGGGCTCTCGCGCAAATCATCGGTGTCGGGCTTGAATGCCAGCCCAAATACCCCGACCCGTTTTTTGCCATGTGCAAGTACCGCATCAATGCCATGCTGTATTTGTGCCTGATTGGACGGAAGGATTGCGTCGAGGAGCGGCAACGCTACGTCGACGTGATGCACGGCGTACAACAGCGCCTTGATGTCCTTGGGCAGGCAAGAGCCCCCAAAGGCAAACCCCGGTTTCAGGTACGCTTCGGAAATATTCAGCTTGTCGTCCATGCGAAAGATGCGCATGACTTCCTGAGGATCCGAACCAAGCGCCTTGCAGACATCCCCGATCTCGTTGGCAAAACAGACCTTGAGGGCATGGTAGGCATTGGACACATATTTTACAGTCTCGGCAGTTTTGAGCTGGGTGTGCACAAAGGGCGCATCCACGAAGCTGTATATGTCCTTTAACAGGGTAGCCGTTTCCTTCCTGTCGCAGCCAACCAGCGTGAATGCCGGGCTGACGAAATCGCGCAGGGCAGTGCCTTCGCGGATGAACTCCGGATTCATCGCCACGCCAAGCGAAGACCTGTAGTTCTCGCCCGCGCCACGCAACAACGACGTCATTACCAGATTGCTGGTGGTGCCAGGAAGCACTGTACTGCGCACCACCACGGTAAACGGGCGTTTCTGCCCCCTGAGCCTCAACCCGATTTCCCAGCACACGCTTTCCAGCGCGGAAACCTGTAATTTTCCATTGTGATCGCCCGGGGTGCCAACGCAGATAAATGCGATATCCGAATTCTCGACTGCGTCCTTGCAGGAGCTTGTGGCACGCAAGCGACCTGATTTCACCATGGCGCCCAACAAATTCTCGAGGCCTGGTTCAATGATCGGGCACTTGCCCTCGTTGATCATATCGACTTTTTCTTCGTTCACATCGACACCGATCACGTCGTATCCCGCATTGGCAAAACAAGCCGCGCTGACACAACCAACATAACCCAATCCAAACACACTGATTCTCTTTTTCATGATGCAATTCCTGCTCAGGTTGAAGTAAGTTTTATTTCGATGAATATCCACGCGTCCCGATATTTTCAGGAGCGCAGGTAACAAGAGGATTTGTCACTTGTGCCGCTTATGCTGCCGATGAGGCTTAGGCCATGGAGCCGCGTGCACAGCGTTGCCAGTGCAAATAGGCGCTGAACCATGGCTGACCCCAGTTGCAGGAGCGACTGGGGCGAAGTTTTGTCGGATATGCCGAATGGTTGCTGATGCCCTGCAGCACCTTGCCGATTGCAGCAAGATTTTCCAGCACTACCCTGTGCTGGATCACGATGTGGGATTCATTGGTTTCATCATACGGGTAGCTGCATTGCAGATAGACAGCTCCGGTATCGATTCCCGCGTCCACCTTGAGCAAGGTCATGCCAACCTGGCTGAGATCACGGTTCACCAGCGCCCAGAAGCACCCGTGCCTGTTCCGGTATACCGGGCAAATGCCGGGGTGCAAGGCATACGTTCCATGTTCTGGTATGGCGAAGATCTCAGGCTTCAGTATTGTTTTGCAGCGTGCCAGCATGAAGGCGGGTTGCAAGTCCATGATGAACGCGCGTACTGCTTCAGTATTGGGATCAAAGGCGAACAGCCGTGGGACTGGGCCAAGGTCAACGGGATAACGCTTACGCAAATCATCGACTTTATGCTTGACCCATTCCTTGTCCCTGCGCGCATGCCTGAATTGATAGACCAGCCGGAACAGCAGAACATCCAGGAATCGGAAAAATCCCAAGCGCCGGTATTCCACACGCAGCTTGCGCATCCTCTTGTTCATAAACAAGAAGCCGGGGCGTTCCTGCAGGACCACTATTCCGCACAGCGTGAACTCTGAATGCAACCAGGCGGCAATTCCTGCGCAATCAATGGGATCATTCTGGTGACAGATGAGCACCACACCAGGCTTGCTGCCGGATGAACGCACGCCAGGACTGTCCGCAGAATTCCTGAAAGAAGCGTTCAGACTCGCACCACTGAGCGGCATTGTTGTTCGAAGTCCTGCGCGACGCGTCGCCATGAATAGTGCTGCTCCATCAGCACTCGCCCTGCCAGTCCCAACCGCTGGCGACGTTTGCCGTCTTGCAACAATTCGACGACACGATCTGCAAACACGTCCGGAGTATCGGCACGGACAATATGCACGCCTTCCTTCAAGGGGAGCCCTTCTGCACCGATAGTGGTGGAGACCACGGCTTTGCCCATGGCCAAGGCCTCATAGATTTTCAGTCGGGTACCACCCCCTATGCGCAGTGGCACCACATAGACAGCAGCCTCTTCCATCCACGGGCGCACGTCATCCACGGTGCCAGTGATCTTCACACCAGCCTCCTCTGCCACCTTGCGTAGCTGCGAGCCGGGATTACGCCCCACCACGGTAAGGCTGACATCAGGCAGAACGCGCCGCACACGGGGCAGGATGGTATCGATGAAATACAGGATCGCATCTTCGTTGGGGTGCCAATCCATCGAACCGGTAAACACGAGATTATTCGCCTGTTCCCGCGCGGCATGAGCCGGTTGGAAATATGTGGTATCGACGCCAGTTGGAATCGACATGATCGTACTGCCTGGAGCATTCAAGCCGAGCAAACGCCGGTCTTCATCAGACACTGCGATAGTCAGGTCAGCAGCGGCACAGGCCCGGCTTTCAAAGCGCCGCATCTTGCGCCATTCCAGTTCCAACAAGGCGCGACGCACCAGACTGGTCTCGGTACTGCCCAGGCGCTGCCAGATCATGTATTCCACGTTGTGTGAAAACAAGACCACCGGTACGCTTCCCCCCAGCGGAACATTCGGTACCGCGAGCAGAAAGTCAGCCACGCACAAATCAAAATTCCCGCTTGCCAGCGCCTCTGTCACCGCCTGTTCGATGGCCGGTACCTGGCTCTTGTACACATCCACCGGCAGTGCACTGAACCACGAACGCAGCAACATCAGCAGGAAACGCGGACTGTTGCGTTTGACTGATGCATAAGGAATAGAGATAACCTCGCGACAACCGGGCAACTTTGTTGCCAGGGTTTCACCCGCTTCATCAGGATGATGGGTAGTTATCACGGTAATGTCGTGCTGGCGCGACAATTCGTCCAACAGATGAAAACTGCGCAAGC
>Ga0209134_10000341_pt1 | contig 12275 bp, 9 predicted proteins | sample LauGreSp1BDMLBSN_2_FD_187566 | JGI IMG/M metagenome (GOLD analysis project Ga0209134, IMG submission 187566) | Freshwater lake microbial communities from Lake Michigan, USA - Sp13.BD.MLB.SN (SPAdes) (version 2) | ecosystem: Environmental > Aquatic > Freshwater > Lake | place: Lake Michigan, USA... | reverse complement strand
TTTTAATAATGATGAAACTGTATATCAAGGAATAAATTATAATGATGCAACATTTACTGCCGATGTTATTTCATTTGATGAGGTTCAAAACTTGCTGTATTTGAATAATACACGAGGAACACTCACGACAAACCAAACCATTAAAGGTTATAATTCTGGTGCCATTCGTGTTGTTAATTCCGTTACAAACCCTACTATTGATTTGTACTCAGGAAAAATCTTATACATATCAGATAAATTACCAATTATGCGAGACCCTAGCCAAACGGAACGTATTCGTTTCATCTTGAGTTTTTAACGAGAAATAAATGACAACTCTATTCAATTACGACCCATATTACGATGATTTTGATGAAGATAAAAACTTCATGCGTGTTTTGTTCCGTCCCGGTTATTCGGTACAAGCACGTGAGTTAACACAATTACAAACAATCTTATCGAATCAAATCGAAAAGTTTGGTAACCACATTTTTAAAAATGGTAGTCCTATCATTGGTGGTAAAATTTCTTTAGATAAGAAAGCAAATTATATTATTTTGGAAAGTCAGTATAACAATACCGATATTGTTGCATCCGATTTTCTAGATAGAACGATTATTGCATATAACTCAACAAAAACTGTTCGTGCTAAAGTTATCGCAGTAGATACAACATCAGCCACTCCTGTATTGGTTGTAAAATATCTGAGTGGTGATGTATTCTCTGAATCGGATGAGATTAAAGTTATGGGCGCAAACATTTTTGCGCAACTAAAATCTGCCGATGCTGTTGGTGGTTCATTTGTTGCTAGTCTGCAAGAGGGCGTTTATTACTTTAAGGGTCAATTCGTTAAGGTTACACCACAATTCTTAATTGTCGAATTGTTTTATCGCCTTGGTCAAGGAACATCCACAGTAAACATCAAACCATCATATAAGATTGGTATCGAATTCACCGAGACTATTTTGGATGAAATTGATGATACATCATTGTTGGATCCAGCACAAGGCGCATTTAACTATCAAGCACCTGGCGCCAATCGTTTCCAAATTACAACATCACTATCTAAGCGCACATTAAATTCTTCAGATACTTCAACGTTCTTCGAAATTGTACGTATCGTTGAGGATGTAAAGACTAAAGAAATTGATTATACAGAATATGCCGAGTTGGAAAAAACTATGGCACGCCGTACGCACGATGAATCGGGCAACTACACAGTTGATCCATTCGTTATCTCTTTGGAAGAAGGTGATTCTGCCAACGGTAAGTTCGATGTTATTTTAGATCCAGGTAAAGCATACGTTTCTGGTTACGAATTTGAAACAATTTCTCCAACAAAAATATCTATTGACCGAGCTAGACAAGTTGCTACAGCGAACAATTATGACCTTCCAACAAACTATGAAAGTTCAGTTGTTTTAGATACTGTTCGTGGTACATTGGATATCACCACATTCCCACAACTTGATATCCACTCTGTGCCACACACAAACGTTAGTGTTGCAACATTAGCGCAATATAACTCAACAAAGATTGGTACAGTTCGTGCCGACATGATTCGTTATAATGATGCAACAAACAGTTTGTTGGGTACAACACATTCGTTCAAGGTGAATACATTTGGTGCAAACACTTCACCAATCACAGGAACAATTCCATCAACTGGATCAAGTGCAACAACAATTAAGATACCTGCGGCATTCAATGGTTCATTGACCGCTAATGCATACGCTAACATGTATTTTAGAATAACTGACGGCGGTGGTCTGACTGTTGCTCCTATACAAATTCTAAGTTCTAACACACTGACTATGAACTTGGCATCAGCCTTGCCTTTTCTTCCATCATCAAATACAATTTCTATCGAATCCGATTTCAGTAATGCAGAATCGCTTATCAGTAGTGATGGCACATTTCTTGCGTTTGCTGGTAACATTAATTCCGATTCAAAGGATGCATTAGGTTTTGCTTCAATTAATGAGCCAAAACGAACAGCACTGATTTTTGAAACACCGACAGCGGCAATTAAAGAGAGTACGATTTCTAAACTCGACTTCTACGCAAGAAAATCATATACAAATAGAACAACTGATGCTGGTGGAGAAATTATCATCAACGCAGGTGGTACAGATACGTTCACATTCTCTGGAACTCCAGGCGTTATTAGTGATTCTCAAATTTTAGATAATATTATTTGCTTCGTGCGTAGTGATACTACTCCTAATGCTCCTTATAATATTGTGGCTAACACTACACTAAGTTTGGCAAATAATTTATATACAGTTACGGCAGTGTCTCCGACACAATTTAAAGTTAATCTTGGTGCCGCAGGTGCCAAAGTTGACTTGTTGATTACAACAAAAGTAAATGATGCATACAATTCATCGACAGGATCGACACGTGGTAAGCAACTAATTCCATTGACAAGTGGTGCAGACTTACACGCAAAAGTTCCATATGAAATTAACACTGGCGATGTGTTGGATGCAGCCAACTCCGCTGGAGCAGTTACATATTGTGCCGCTGGTGCGGTGTTCACATCTATCGGCGCAACAAACTTTGACAATCTTCAAGCATTACGTGATTTAAGAACGCCAGGTAAAGTGGTAAGTTTACAAGTTCCTGATGTGTATGAACTTGTTGGTATTTACGATTCGAAGAATTCTGTTGCCAACGTTTCAACCGTCTTGCTTACTTCTGCGGCACACAACATCACTAGCAGTTACGATTTTGATAATGGTCATCGCAAAACTCATTATGACCACGCAACAATCAAATTGAAACGCGGTTATCCTGCTCCTACAGGACATGTGTATGTGCAATACAAGTACTTGAGACACATTGCCGCTCCAGCTACTGGTGGTAATGGATTATTCACAGTAGATTCATACCTACAAGCAGGCTCTAATTTCACATACGGAGATATTTCTAAATTTGCGAATGCTGAAGATAACAAGTTAACTTCACTCAGAGGTTCATTCGACTTTAGACCTACACGTGCTATTGCAGGTACGAATTTATCTGGTGCATTGAACCCAGAGCCATTGGAGCAAATCAATCTGAAATATAATTACTACTTGTCACGTATTGACCAAGTTGTAGTTAAGTCTTCAAAAGAATTCTCCATTATTACCGGCTCGTCAGCAGTTTCACCGATTGCTTCTCCAGTCGATAGTAGAGATATGTTAATCTATACTTTGACTATTCCTGCTTATACAGAAACTGTTAAAGATATTCGTGCAGATTTCAAAAATCACCGTCGTTATACGATGGCAGATATTAATGCATTTGAGGACAGAATCCGCGGACTAGAATACTATGTTGCATTAAGCACATTGGAAAAGGATGCCGCATCAACTAAAATTTTGGACGCTAACGGACTAGAGCGTAGTAAGTACGGTATCTTGGTGGATAATTTCACTTCTAAAGATAATCAAGCAACAAAAGAAGAAGTTGGCTATGATAATAGAAACTTAATTTCTTCTGGCCAATTGTATCCTGCATCATTGATGCGTACAGATTTCAAGATGATTCCTAATCTTTCAGCATCGTCTGGAGCATTCAAGTTCGCTGGAACAGGCACAAAGAAGGTTATGATGTTGTCATACACATCTGCCGAATTCGCTAAACAGCCATACGCAACTAAATCTTTACCTATCGCCAACGCAGTTTTTGCCGCATTCAAAGGTACAACTAAATTGTACCCAGAATTCACAGGCGATGTTGACACAGGAACAACTGCTAAAGTTACTTTGAATTCACTCAAAGGATTGGACACAGCGTTCAACTTCATTAACAGTTCATTGAAATATGTTTCTGATAAAAATCCTACATGGAATGTGGACAAAGATAGTCCTTTTGCTCAAGTGGCGGATGCTCAATGGTATAAAACATTAAGAGAAACTGATACTGACAAGTCTAAAATTACCGTAGAAAAGTTGGACGGTGGTTACTTAGGTCATGTTGCACCTGTTAATGATAATACATACTTGACTGCCGGTGCCGAGTTAAAACAAAAGCAAATTAGCACATCATCATCACAAGTGGATGTTGGCACATTTGTTACAGATTTAGCAATTCAGCCATACATGAAGCCTAAACAAATTCTGTTTAGTTCACAGGGAATGCGTCCAAGTACAGTGTTCTACAATTTCTTCGATGATGTTGCAGTCAACAAATATATTATTGTTCCTAACAATGTTACTTTGGATGCGATTCCCATTCTAAACTCGACTTCTACATTATTAGTTCCTGGAGAATGTGTCCTAATTGCAAATACTACTTCCGATTTGGCAGCAAACTTAGCAAGTCTATTGTCTGGCGGAACATCATATGATCCAGCATTCGTTGTAGTTAGTGAAACTGGTTCAGCAAACGTTTCTATCGTGAACGAAACAGGCAAAACACTCACATCGAAATTTGTTTATGGTTTAGATTGTGGTAATTATTTTATTATTAGATCGGTGAATGACCATCGTTCTGGTGCTGGTAGAATTAGCTCCACAACAATTATTCTGCAATCCGATGCATCATCTACAGATAATTACTATAACGGAAATACCATCAGTATTATTCACGCATCTGGTTCATCCGAGGGTATCGGTGAACAATTTACCATAAATGATTATGATGGCGCATCACGTACAGTAACTCTGTCTGGAACACCAACGACAACAGGATTGGTTGCATATAGTATTGGCACAAACAAGTCTAATAAACTTGGTCAAGTTGGCGGTGCATTCTATATGCCAAAAGCAACTTTCCGTTCAGGTCAAAGAAACTTCCGTACAACAGAATCGTTCAACAACACATATGATGCGGATGCTATTTCTTTCTCAGATAAGACATATGTTTCTTCTGGAATGACGGCAAACAAAACAACACTTGTTGATACTGTGTTAAACGTTGATGTTGATTTTAAAGTTGTTGGAACACAAACAACAAATCGTTTAATTAGTTCTACTGTATCAGGATCAATCGTATTGGATAAATGGCGTCCTGATCCATTAGCACAGACATTCTTTGTTGATCCACAAGTGTATCCATATGGCACATTTATGGAAAGCGTGGACTTATTCTTTAAGTCTAAGGATGACGAGAACATTCCTGTGACAGTTCAAATTCGCCCAACTGTGAACGCGGCACCATCATCGGATTATTGGTATCCAGAATCTGTGGTGGTAAAATATCCATCTGAAATTAATGTTTCTGAATCACCAAGTGTGGCAGACACATCAACGCAAACCAATTTCAAATTTGATATTCCTGTATTCTTGAAGCCTGGTTTGTATGCGATGGTTGTTATTACAGATTCTCCAGATTATGTTGTTTGGGAAGGCGAAAAAGGCGGAACAACCGCAAATAAAGAATATGTTGATAAACAACCGTTCATGGGCACATTATACAAATCACAAAACGCAATGGAATTTGTTCCATTCTTGAATGAAGATTTGATGTTCCGTTTGAATCGTTGCAAGTTTCCTACGACTTCAGCGACATTCGTTCTACAAAATGAGGCACAAGGTGCAACATTTAATGTGGACAAATTCCGTCTATTAGAAACTTCGATTATTCCATCCGATTCTGTAACAAACGTTTCACATTCTATTTCCACTAAGACAATAAGTGGTGTAAAAGAATCTTCGTATCGTGCCATTTCTCCTGGACAAACATATAATATGGCTTCAGATGATTTGTATGCCGTTGGATATCGCAGAAAGAAATTGGGTGCCCAAGACGACTTTACAATCAATATTGGAATGTCAACAACAAACGATGCAGTATCTCCTATCATTTCAGTTGAAAGTTTATTTTTAAATGCGTGGGAAAACTTTATCGACAATGCAGAAATCAATACCGAAGATTTCACTATCGTTGTTCCTGGTTCTGGATATAGTAACAGTAACGTTGTGACTATCACAAGCGCATCTGGTACTGGCGCCACTGCAAACTTGCAAGTTGATGCAAACGGTAATGTCCTAAGCGTTTATGTTTCTTCAACTGGCTCTGGATACACAGACGATTTTGATATTTCATATTACACACATCCGACAACACCGGCAACTATTGTATTGAACAGTGAATATGATTCATCTGGCGGTCCATGTTTAGCCCGTTACATCACTAAGCCAATCACATTAGCTGACGGATATGACGCAGGTGATTTACGTGTGTTCTTGGGTGCCAATAAGCCTGGTGTTTCTGAAGTTCTAGTATATTACAAGTTGTTATCAGATACTGATGGAACTCCATTCGCGGATAGACCATATCAACAAATGGTATGTATTAATCCAACAGTCACACCATCATTGAACGATTCGTTCCGTGATTATGAATATCGTCCATCAGCAACATTGAATCAGGCATCATACACATCAACAACTGGTGTTGTTTACAATACATTCAAGACATTCTCAATTAAGATTGTTTTGACTTCAAGTGATCCTGCGATTGTTCCTTCAGTTAAAGATTTGCGTATTATCGCTACACCAGCAGAATGACAAATTATCTAAAAGTTGAAGGTACCAATTTAGTTAAAGATGCTAGAACGGGAGCCTTGTTAATGACAGGGCGTTCCGCTTTGGCTGAAAATGAAGCCAGAAAAAAGTTGGCTCAAAGAATAAATGGTAAGAATGATGAGATAAATAACTTAAAATCTCAGGTTGATAGTTTATCGTCAGATATGCAGGAAATTAAATCACTATTAACCCTATTGTTGAAACAGAGTAAAGAATAATGTCAATTTCAAACATCACAAGAACCAATACAGTTGATGAATGGCGCATCCAGACGAACCTGGCAGCTGCCGAACTTAACCAATTAGAGACAGGAGATTATGATAAAATCTCAGGTAACTTTAACATTAAAGATACCGCAAACGTAGTTATCACATCTACTGGTACAGCACTTCAAGTTTCGAATACTGCTCTATTTTCAACTGCCGTTATTATTGGTAAAGAACTTAGTCTTGGCGCACAAGAAAGTGCTACAGGTAACTTAGGTGTCGGTGGAACAACTTCCATTTACGGTACAGGCACAGGCTTGTATGTTGCTAATAACGTAATTTCTAATGGTAGTCTTGTTGTTAAGAATAGTATTGTTACTTCAAACGTAACCGTAAATTCTAATGTTGTTGTAGTTGGTACTGCTAATATCGGATATCTTGGAGTATCGAACACTGGTGTGTTCGGCAAATCAGTTACTATTGGTACATCCGCAACAGTAGGAACAACTTTAGATGTTACTGGCAACACAACATCAGGAAACTTATATACAGCTAACGCAACACAGACAGGTTCATTGCGTGTTGGAACATGGGCACAAATTGGCGATACCATTGTTGTAACTGCAAATACTGTTACTGGCAATTTATATGCCAATAATAGTATTGTCGCTGATAATGCAAGAATTACAAATAACGTTACAGCATCTCATATCACAGCAAACGTTGTTGGTGATAATGCAAGAATTACGAATAACGTTACAGCATCTCATATCACAGCAAACGTTGTTGGTGATAATGCAAGAATTACGAATAACGTAAGTGCTTCCCATGTCTTGGCAAACGTTGTTGGCGAAAATATTAGAATTACTGCAAATGGTACATTCGGCGAAACAACAGCAACAACAATCAATGCTACGAATGCACGTATCACAGGAAACGCAAATACATTAAATATTTTAGTTACAGATACTGCCAATATTTGGAATCTGAGGGTCAACACTAATGCCGCTATACAGGGCACAATTGTTGCAACAGGAAATGGTACTTTCGGCAACGTTAATACATCAAATGCGGTTAGTGCTGGTACAATTAGAACTACAGGCCGCGCAGATTTCGGCGGTGCAGTGACTGCTCCATCAATAGAAACTCCAGCAGGTACAGGTGATGTGACTGTTGGTGGTAAATTGACAGTTACAGGCGATTTCGTATTGAGTGGTGATATTGTTTATGACACTGATATTTTGACTGTCAGTTCGATCACTCCTATTACAACTACTGGTGCTGGTTACTTCGGTGTTTTTAGAGGTAACACAACTGGTGGTGTTGCGGGTCATAACGGTAGTTCCAACTCTAATGCCAACGCATATATTCGTTGGAGTGCTACTGCAAATAATTGGCAGATTCGTGATGTATTCAATAGTGATTTTGCAACTTCATATTCCAAAGTTCTTACTGCTAATCTGATTACTGACAGTGCAACAACAACAAGTTCATCATTGATTGCTAGTGCTTCGGCAGTTAAGACTGTGAATGATGCTACAGTTAAGTTAAATCCTGTTGGACCACAAACAATCACAAACAACGTTGAAGTTCGTGGATACACTAAATCAAACGGATTTATATCCGTACAACAAACAGTTACGCCAGCAACAACTACAAATTTGGACTTGGCGACATATGATAATTTTATTATCACACTAGATAAAAATATAACATTTACCGTAAGTAACTTAGCGACCAAGATTGGTAGTTCTGGAATTATTGTTTTAAGACAAAACGGCACTGGCGGTTGGTCATTTACGAAAGCGTCAGAAATGAAATCGCCTTTGGGTGGTGCGACAATTGCACAACAAACCGCAGCAGGCACAACATCCATAATTTCTTATTATGTTGTTGATTCGTCAACAATGTTAATTTCTTATCTGGGCAATTTTGCATGATAAATCTTGCCTTGTTTGGCGGTGATTATAGTTGGAATACTGAAGTAACAACCACTAGAAGTACTACAACACAATGGTCAACAAGTCAAAGTACAACTACATCTTGGTCCACAAGTCAAAGCACAACTACATCTTGGACAACTAACCGTTCAACCACAGTTTCTTGGTCGACAGCTTGGAATACAAGCCAATCAACGACAACATCGTGGAATACAAGTCGTGCAACAACTACAACTTGGACAACCAGCCAAGCAACGACAACTTCTTGGACAACAAGTAGAGGTACAAGTCAGATTACGTCCACAAGTTGGACAACGAGCCAATCAACGACAACTTCTTTCACGACAAGTAGGGGCACAAGTCAAAGCACAACTACATCTTGGACAACTTCTTGGTCAACTGCATACCAAACATATGTTGATGAGAGTTACGTTGAAGAGGGATATATTCAGGCTTTGGCATCACGAAGTACTAGCCGAGGAACAAGTCAAAGTACCACAACTTCTTGGACAACTTCTTTCACCACAAGTCAGAGTACCACAACTTCTTGGACAACTAGCCAGAATACAACAACTTCCTGGACAACTTCCTGGACAACAAGTCAGAGTACCACAACTTCTTGGTCAACAAGTCAGAGTACCACAACGACATGGACGACTAGCCAAAGTACAACTACAACTTGGTCAACAAGCCAAATCACATCATCGACATGGACAACTTATTGGACAACTAGCCAAAGTACCACTACGACATGGACGACTAGCCAAAGTACCACTACGACATGGACGACTAGCCAAAGTACTACAACTTCTTGGATCACTATAAGACTAACGAACTTCTATCAAGGTTATTAATTATGTTATGTGACTATGAAAAAGCCTTTTTATAAAGCGATAATGTTGGTGTTGGCGTCAGACAATGCACCAATTTATAAAGAACTAAGAAAAGTCTATCAAGCATATTTGCATGAAAATGCAAATATAAAAGTTTTTATGGTTTATGGTGATGGTACAGAGTTTGATGCAACTGAGGATGACCTGATTTATCCTGATGTTGCAGAGAACTATTATCCTGGAATGATTACGAAAACTATCAAAGCCATACAGCATATTGATGAAAATTATGATTATGATTTTTTGATTCGAACCAATATTAGTACATTCTGGGATTTTGATAGACTGCTAAAGAGACTTGATATACAACCCTTAGAAAATTGTTTTACTGGCACAATCAGAGGCTGCAAGCATAAGGGTGAGGCATCACCACAATATATCTCTGGTACAAATTTAGTCCTCAGTAGGGACTTGGTTGTAAAAATGATTTCCCACAAAGATGAATTGTTAAGTTGGGATTTACCTGAAGATTGGGCAATGAGTAAATTGTTTATAGATTCTGGTTTAAAACCTAGAGCAAGTCTTCCTGGTGCTATACACTTTATGGAACAATTCAAAAGTGTTGATGAACATCCAATACTATCGGAAATAGAAATTGCCAGAAAAATGAATCATGACAATTTCCGTATTAAAAATAATCACGATAGATTAAATATTGATGTTGCTGTGGCAAAAATACTTCTCCGAGAGTATTATGGAAAGACTATAAATAAATGAACGTGAATCAACAGGAGTATTATCATGGAAATGTTTAACAAAGCGGCAATGAATGAGAGAATTGGTGATAAGATTGAGAAGAGTTCGACACTCTATCACCTTAAAGAAGTTGAAAAGTATTTCTTGAATGTAGTGAAGAAATATAAAATCGAAGCATCATATGATGTAATTGCAAACGAACTCCCATATTTTAAGACATTCAATTATACGGAGTGGGCACATAGTTTCATTATTCATCCTCTCCAACAAGATTTGAGAATGCAACAGATGCGTGATGCATACAACGACAATGCTGAGGTCAAAGTCGATTATGTACAATATTTTTCAGATAAGATTACAAATAAACAATCAAACAAGTACACTCATTTGGTGAAAGACGAAACGAATGCTCCAAGAGAACATTTGGTGGTCCTTGTTGGTTCCAATAAATTAAAAGAACGTGTGTGTCTAAACAAGTTGATGTGGATTTCCAAAAAATATGAAGATGATGTTTACTTTAAACCACATCCGATGACAACACACGCATTGATTGGCGAATTAAAAGATATCCTTGGCGAAGATAAAGTCCTACACCGAGATGCTGACATGTATGAATTTCTGCTAGAAGCAAAAACAATCCATACAACCACAATGACCGAATCTTTGGTATATGCAGTTTGTCTGGACAAAGAAGTTGACCCTGTGGATGTATACAATAAAGCCGAACAAGGATCATTCTATCATATCAACAAGTTCTTATTTGAAGAACAAAATCCTAAAGAGTGGATCAATCGTACATTTAATAGTCCAAAATGCGGAATTATCAACCCAGAAGTTGATTCTGATTGGAAAAACAAGGTAGATTCATATTTGGAATATATAAATACTGTAAGAAATTCATATAAAGATAAGTATATCTGGAGTAAAAAATAAATGGCACTAACAACTAGAGCTGGCAAAGGCTCACCATTATCAACCGCCGAATTAGACGCCAACTGGGCAATGTTCATTCGAAATGACACAAATGGTGCAATCTCAGGTTCATTAACTGTGACCGGTGATATCACGGCATTCTACACATCCGATGAAAGATTGAAGAGTAAAATTGAAGTGATTCAAGACGCTTTGGCTAAAATTCGTCAAATTGATGGAGTCACTTTCGGTTGGAACGAACTTGTTCCCGAGAAAGATATGAATGTTCGTGAAGCTGGTGTATTGGCTCAACAAGTACAAAAAATTCTTCCTGAAGTTGTTACTGAAAGAAGTGATGGCTATTTGGCAGTTCACTATGAGAAAATGATTTCCATCTTGATTCAAGCAATTAAAGAGTTGGATGCTAAAGTGGATCAATTAGAGAAGAATAAATAACAAATGGCAGCATTCACAGAATTAGTAATTGAGCAGGGCGCAACATTCAATACAACATTGAATGTGTCTGACACCAATGGAGATGCAATAAATCTCTACGCTTATACTGCCAACTCACAGATGCGTAAATCATATTACTCTTCTTCAGCGACAACGATTAGAACTGCCGTAACTGGAATCGCTAATGGAGAAATCACACTGTCGATTACGGCAGCAAACACAGCCAGTATCAGTGCCGGCAGATATGTGTTTGATGTGAAAATTACATCACCTAACCAAGAAGTATCAAGGGTCGTTGAAGGCATTGTTACTGTATTACCATCTGTGACGAGGTAACATATGTCAATTGGAAAAGTAGTAGTTCGTTCAACCAACCGCACAATGGTTGCGGATCCAAAGTATAAACCAAAACCTAACGTAGCGATTACGGAAATCACAGGTTTCGATGTTGCCGTTCGGGCAGACAGGGATGTTTTGCTTTATGATGCGGACACTGGAAACTTTGTCGCTGGTCCAATTGATGGCGCAGGACTATCCATTAGTCGTGTTGATGGCGGTAAATTCTAACAAAGAGAATAAAAGTGGCAAATACAGTAATTCTATTAAAATATTCTGGTGTAACAGAAAAACCAACATCACTTAATACTGCTGAACCAGCATATTCTGATGTAA
>Ga0209134_10000340_pt1 | contig 12282 bp, 11 predicted proteins | sample LauGreSp1BDMLBSN_2_FD_187566 | JGI IMG/M metagenome (GOLD analysis project Ga0209134, IMG submission 187566) | Freshwater lake microbial communities from Lake Michigan, USA - Sp13.BD.MLB.SN (SPAdes) (version 2) | ecosystem: Environmental > Aquatic > Freshwater > Lake | place: Lake Michigan, USA... | reverse complement strand
AAAGCCCTGGCCTTGCCCAAGGCTTGAAGTGCAAGGACGCGGGCAAGGAACCGATCAAGGGACCGATCAAGGGACCGATCAAGTTACTCTGACCCCTTGATTCCCAGCGTATTTGCACCCCCCCCCATGGACAGTCCGGCGATGGCAGTGTTGCCACGCCCGGTCTTGCTCTCGATATAGGGCTTGATGTCAGTGCGGCTCATCTCCATGCCTTGGCCGAACGGAATTTTCGGGATGTCATTGCTGGCCAGTTGCACCGTTTCGGCATTGGGTGCGTATATACCAAAAATAGTCTTGTTGTCGGCGCTCAGCACAGGTGAGACGACGCGCCCGGTTTCAAGAGCAGCCTGGGCCAGGACACAACAAGGTGAGAGAGCCAGCAGGCTGGCTAACAGCAGCGAGTTCTTGGTCAAGGATCGGGCCCAGGCATCTGCCCAGGCGCATGGGTCATTTCCATTTTTGTTGTTATGACAATCGATCTATAGAGTAAGGCAGGAGTTAATGCAATTGGTCAGGAATCCGAATCCGCAGGGCAAGGGGCTGGTCCCGGTACTGCAGGGTTTGCAACAGCACTGGGTCCGGACCCAGGTGCCTCCGAAGCAGATCGACCAGATCTCGCTGGAGCTGTTCACCTCGATGTTCGTGCTGCAGAGTGAATTCAGGTTCAACCCGGTGCCGGGCCAGGACTACTGGCTCTATGCCGTGGAGGCGTCCTACCGGCTGCTGCTGGTAGGGCCTGATGAGTGGACCAGCCCGTATCCTGGACGCTGCATCGGGCGCTGTGAATTGCAGCAGGACCGCACCTGGACGCTGGAGCTGGCCCCCGAGGTCGCTGCCGACAGCCAGCTGATGGCCACGATCGAAGCCCGGCGTGAGCAGTTGCAGCGGGCACTGGAGGGCGCGGACAGCCTGGAAGACATCTTGCCGGACTATGACGACGAACTGGGTTACTACGGCAAGGTAATGGCCTTTATCCTCGGCAAGTCGCTGCGTACCTCGATGCAGCTCTCGGGCATCAACGCGCTGAGCTACGAGCAGGCCAAGGGGTTACTGACGCAGGATCCGCCAAGCAAAGGTAACCAGGCGGTCACCGACTCACCTGAGCCGTAACCGCGCGGCCCAGGCGCGGCTACGGCGCGGGCAAGGAATGCTTCTTGAAGACCCAGTAGCGCCCCAGCAGGAAGCCATTCATGGCGACCAGTGGCAATGAGACCAGTTTCCCGGCCAAAACATTGTCCACCGTGATTACCGAAAGTTCTACGCAGAGCATTGTCAGCAGATAATTCAGCACCACCAGCACGCCAAAGCGAACTAACGAACGGCGCGAGTTTTGTGCCTTGAAGGTTACGCGCTGGTGCGAAAAATAATTGAAGATCAACCCCAGGATGAAGCCGACGCTGACCGCACCTGGGTGTCCCACGCCCGCGACCAGCAGCGCCTGCATGGCGCCGATGTCGATGCAAGCGGTAAGGATGCCGATGCCGATATAGACCAGGAACTGACGGTAAATCAAGCTAGGCATCCCGTCTGCGCCGCGAAATCACCCGACGTGGGGTAGACGCGATGTCGTATGCCAGAAAGGAGAGAACGAACTGCAGCCCCATCAGCAAGGGGAGCGTGCTCAACATCACCGTGCCTGTCGATGCAGTGATGCCGGTACGATTGGACTCGAGCCAGTGCACGCTTCCGAAGAGAATGCCGAACAGCATCATCAAGATGCCCAACGGGAGTTCGATGGAAGCCAGTGACATGTCGCGCAGGTAATAGTTGTAAAAAATGCGCTTGCCGAAATTGCGCAGGTGCTTGACGAAAAACTCCCGGACGATCGAGGAAATCCTGAGGTTGCTGATTTCGTCTGCGTACCTGGCGGACATCGGGATGTCTACCACCACGGCCTTGCAGATGTTGAGCCGGAACAGCATGTCCGATTCGAAGAAATAGCGCTCGCTGATCTTGTGCAAGGGTAGCCGCTGCAGCACCGAACGGTGAATGGCAGTGTAGCCGTTGGTCGGGTCGAACAGGTCCCAGTAGCCGGTCGAAAGCTTCGTCATCAATGAGAGCAGGGAGTTGCCGTAAAGCCGGATTTTCGGCATGGCCTGGATGGCCTCCAGATCAAAAAAGCGGTTGCCCTTGGTGTAATCCGCTTCGCCGTCGATGATCGGTGTGATGAAAGCGCTGAGCAGGGCAGGATCCATCTGGCCATCGCCGTCTATCTTGACCACGATATCCATGCCGTCCGTGAGCGCGACCTGGTAGCCGTGCATCACTGCACCGCCAACGCCGCGATTGTCGGGATTGGTCAGCACGGTCACGCGTGGATCCTGGCAATTTTGCCGGATGAAGTCACCACTTCCATCAGGGCAGCAGTCATCAACTGCATAGATTTTGCTGCATTCCTGGCCGATGCCGGCGATGACATCCAACACATGGTTTTTCACCTTGTAGCAGGGAATGACGACAGCCACATTGAGCGAGGGAACTGCGGTCGTCATGTCAATGAACCTCCAGTGTCAGTTGGCTTGCGGAAATTTCTTCTGTCTCTGCACCGTACATGGAAATTGCAACGGTATCGGTGTTCTCCGGTACGAACACGGTCTCATGGTAGTCCGTTGCCTGCGGCTGGCAGGGGATGAGGCGTCTGGTCGGGCTGCTTGCGTTCCATGCCAGCTCCAGCACGATCGTGCCTGAGTCCTGACTGCACAGGAAGCTGCCTCCTACCCTGAGCGCGGTGCTGCCTTCCAGTGTCAGGCTATGCAGCAAGTGTGGCTCCTGGTCCAGCCGGATGTCCGGACTCTGCCAGGCCTTGCGGTAGTTCACGTCTTCAGCGGTCAGCTCGTACAGCACCACGCCCGTGCTTTCCTTGAGCGGGAGTGCACTGCGACTGAGATAGTTTCGCAGCAAGGGCATGCCGGCTTGTGACATGTTCCAGACCACATAATCAATGGCTTCCTGCTTCAGCGCCGCTGCCAGATCCGCGGCATTCTTGATGGCGTTGGCGCGGTCGCGCCGATGGGGCGCATACCACATTGGATACCAGGGGTCTCCCTGCAAGATTGCGCCAAAAGGCCTGTCTGGCTGGTACAGCACGCGGCTGCCCGGCGCTATCTGGTTGACGTGGACAGTCATGGTCTTTTCAACCAGATAACCAGGGGTCACTGCGTCCCGACCCGCTGCAGTGTAGACAGTGCCCGGAGGAATGTTGAGCAGGTAGGAGATGCCCGGATAAAACCACAGGTTCAGGGCGATGCAGGCCACGATGCTGGCCAGGGCCGCGCGGCGTTGCCACTGCCACTCCTTGTTGTGCAGAAGGAGGGTAGCGATCACGAGTATAGCGACCGGCAAGACGGGAAACAGGTAGCGCCAGTATTGCGTGTTATAGAACATGGCGAGCCCAAATCCGCACAAGGGTACGGTCACTGCCCAGGCTTGCCTGCGTGGCAGGTGCTGGAACAGCGAAAAGAGTCCCAGTGGCAACAGGAACAGGTACTGGAAACCGGCAACGAAATTTTGCGATTCATAATGGTCTGAGGTGGTGAAGAACAGGTTCCAGTAACTCGTAAGATTGAAGCCAGTAAGCCAACGGCCATCGCTGAAATTCCAGGGGTCGTTGTAAGGGGATTTGAAAATGCCGTTATAGAGCGGAAACAGCGGATTTCCCGTAATCCACCAGGCTGTCAGGTACGAATGCATGGCGACAAAGCCGCACAGCAGGATAATGCCTGCGAAAGCCAGCCGGCTTTGCATTGAGTGCCTGGACCAGTCGGTTCTTTGCAAGGGCCATTGCTGCCAAAGGGCCGGCAACAGCAGGGACAAGCCCAGCACGATCCCGGGCACTTTGGTGGCGCAACCCAGAGCTGCCACGGCAATCAAGGCGAGCAACTGTTCCCGATACCAGCTGCCCGGGACTTCCAGCAGCAGTCGCACGCCGATGCTGGCCAGCAGCGCCATGAATAATTCCGTCTGCAGGGTAACCATAAGGTTGCCCAGCAGCGGCGTGCTGGTGAAGAGCACGAGCAACAGCAGGCAATCGCGTGGTGGCACTTGCCAGCGACTGAGGACAGCCCACAGCTGCCGGGCAATCAGGACGAACAGGCATAAATTCATGGCGCTACGCGCATCTTCTCCTGCCACCAGGGAAATGATGGCGTGGATGAGATCCAGTGCGAAGGGCGCCACTGACCAGATTTGCGCGAGCACGTCGAAGGTAGCGTAGTGCAGCCACGCCAGCTCAGTCCACAAACGCAGATGCAGGGCGTTGTCGTCGCCAGAGAGGGTGGGCAACAGCAGGTAGCGCGATACACACCCGATAACTGTCAGCAGGACGGCATACTGGTAAAACGGTATGCGCCCGGCACTGGCGTGCAGGGCATGGTGCAGGCTCGCTGGCACCCGCACGAATGCTTCACGCACCTCTCCCCGCAACAGGATCAGCCATGGCAGCAGTTGCAGTATCCGATACAGGGCCGGGTAATTCACCGGGTAATGGAGGAGGGCACCAAACAGTGCCATTTGCAGGGCAAGCCCCAGGATCAGGGGGATTGTCAGCAGCGGCCTGTGGTTTGCCTCTGGAAATACCAGCAAGAGCAAGGCTTGGCCATAGCACCAGCAGGCGCCAAAGAATGTCAGGGCAGCGAGGGCTTGCAGCCAGCCGAACCCATGCAGCAGATACAGGACACCGGAGGCCAGCAGCAGGGTGCGGGAGTGCGACGGGAGGACTAGCTGGAGCACGATGCCCAGAGCAAGGAAGCCGCCGCCCCAACGCACCGCATCGACCCATAATTGCGATAACCAGTAAGAGGGTACGCTGGCGCTGGTGGAAACAATGCCGAACAAGACCAGCAGCAACGATATGGCCAGCAAACCTGGAAGCAGGCGATCCGCTGTAACAAGTAGTTGTTTCATTATTGGCTGCGGCTGATCCAGGATGCGTAAAACCAAAACAGGGTACCCAGATAGGCGGCAGGCGTCTATTTTTTTCAAGTGTTCCTGTCGGTCCGTTCCGGTATAATCCCGCCGCCCCGAAACGGCATCCCCAATTAACTCACCAATCAACTCAACTAACGGATACTGCAATGTTCCAATCGATCGAGCGTCGCCCGCCTGATCCTATCCTGGGTCTGTCCGCGGCATACAAAAACGATACCAATCCCAAAAAAGTCGATTTGGGTGTTGGTGTGTACAAGGACGAAGCCGGCAACTGCCCTGTCATGACAGCAGTGAAGAAGGCGGAACAAACGCTCTGGAACACGGAAGATTCCAAATCCTACATCGCCCAGGCCGGCCCGGACCTGTTCATCAAGCATACGGCCGAACTGTTGCTGGGTGCTGGTCATGCAGCCCTGAAAGACAAGCGTGCCCCTGTGGTGCTGGCACCCGGTGGTTCCGGTGCCTTGCGCGTCGCTGGCGAGTTTGTGACCCGCACGCTGCCGGGTGCCCGCATCCTGGTAAGCGACCCGACCTGGAACAACCATATTCCGCTGCTGGGTTCCGCCGGTCTGAAAGTGGAAACCTATCCGTATTACGATTATGCCAGCCACTCGATCAAGTTCGACGAGATGATGTCCAAACTTGCTGGTGCCAAAAAAGGCGACTTGGTGCTGTTGCACGGCTGCTGCCACAACCCTTGTGGTGCTGACCTCAGCCAGGACCAGTGGCAGGCCGTGACTGAAGCTGCGCTAAAGCAGGGCTTCACCCCGTTCATCGACCTGGCTTACCAGGGCCTGGGTGATGGTGTTGCCGAAGACGTGTACGGACTGCGCCTGATGGCCAGCAAGCTGCCTGAATTGATCATTGCCAGTTCTTATTCCAAGAACTTTGGCCTGTACCGCGAACGTACTGGCGCTGTCACGGTAATCACCGAGACTGCTGTCCAGGCAGAAGCGGCGCAAAGCCTGGTCGTTTCTACCGCGCGCGAAATGTACTCGGTGCCGCCTGCCCACGGCGCTGCCCTTGTCGGCATGATCCTGGAAGACGCAGCGTTGAAAGCCGAATGGGATGCCGAACTGACCGAGATGCGTGATCGCATCAACGGGTTGCGTACCGAACTGGTCGCCAAGCTGAAAGCCAAAGGGGTAGACCGCGACTTCAGTTTTATCCAGAACGAGAAGGGCATGTTCTCCTTCCTGGGCCTGACGCCGGAACAAGTGAAGCGCCTGACCAACGAGTTCAGCATCTACCTCGTGGGTTCCAGCCGCATCAACGTGGCCGGTATCAACAAGTCGAACATCGACTATCTGGCAGATAGCATCAAGGCTGTGTTGTAAGCATTCTTGACCAGCTCATCCAGAAAGGCGCTACGGGCAACCGCAGCGCCTTTTTTATTGAATGAATGTCGGGCCCTGCTCTCCAGCCAGGCAGGGTAGAAGCTCAAGGGCTGGAGTAATCAGAAGTCGACGTTGAGCGTTACGCCATAACGCAGCGGCTCACCCAGTTGGGTATAGCTTTTGGCGGTGTAGCCATCCCGGGGGTCATTGCCGAAGTAGAAACCGCGCACGGAATAATCCTTGTCCAGCAGGTTGCGGCCCCAGACGCGGATATCGAGCTGGTTCCATTCCCACAGCAAGCTGGCGTTGATCAGCGCATAGCTGCCTGAACGTTCGGAGTGACTGTCCGAGAAATAGAACGCATCCTTCGCCTGCAGGTTGAGATCCAGGCTCAGCAGCGGCAGCAACATGACACTGGTCCCAATGGTGTATTGGTAATCCGGGGCGTGGGCTTGCTGTCTGCCGTCGAGATTGTCGCCTTCGGAATTGACGAAATCCTTGTATTCGCTTTTCAGCAGGCCGAGATTGCCATACATGGTCACACGCTCATTGGATAACCACTGTACACCCAGTTCTACTCCGCTATTGACGCCAGCTGCTGCATTGCCGGTGTAGGCAATGAACTCGGCGCTGCCGTCGTTGCGCACGCGGGTGGTAGAACTGCTGATCTGTACATCATTGCGATCCATGTAGAAAAATGCCACTTGGGTACGCAGTGAATCATCGAACAGGCTGCCCTTGAAGCCGGCTTCGTAGTTCCACAGGGTCTCTTCATCGAACTCACGCAGATCCGGATCCAGTGAACCATCAGTATTGAAGCCGCCGGTCTTGTAGCCACGTGACATGCTGGCATACACCATCTGGTTGTCGTTGAACTGGTAGTTGAGGGCGAGGCGGCCACCGAGCAGGACATCCGATGGATGGAATGCGAGTGCCGAACTGTCGCCGTAAGAAGCGACGATGTTTTCGATGCGCATGCCGGCTTCCAGCGTCAGGGCAGCGTTTAGCGTGGTGCTGGTATCGGCGTAGAACGCAGAGCGGGCGATGTCGTAACTGTTGTTGAAGGTGCCTGGCAGATAGGTATATTCACGTTCCATATCAACCTGCTGGTCCAGCGCGTAGAGTCCTGTAATCCAGCTGGTCCGGCCATTGAACAGGCCGCTGCTGTCTTTGGAGAGAGCCCGAATTTCGGCGCTCAAGGTGTTGTGATCACGAAAATAGTGGTCAGTGGACGCATATTCCCAGGGATGGAAATTGGTACGGGTCCAGTCTTCATCGTAGCCATAGCCAATATCGGAATTGGCAAGGCCAGTGATCACTTGCAGCGTGAACACATCAAAGGTGTCGATGTTGAACTGAAGGCTGGTGAGCCGGGATATCTGCGTGTCAAAACCGGGTTCGTCCGACAATGTTTCGCGATTGTTGTCGAGCGAGAAGGCATCATAGCCATTGTCGATATCGATCAGCGCCAGTGTCAGGTCGGCGCTTACTTCAGCGGAGGCCTGCCAGTGCAGCTTGCCGCGCACAGTACTTTCATCGCGGTTATTCGTGCTTTTGTCGAGAGTCAGGTTATGCATGAAGCCGTCGCTTGCGGATTTCTGTACAGCAATCCTGCCCAACAGGGTTGGAGCCAGCGCGCCGCTGATATAACCAGCCATGCCGGTGCCGCCAAAATTTTCCTGCTGCAACTGCAGGCCGTATTCAGCTTCCTGGGCAGGAGATTTGCTTTGCAGGTTGATCAAGCCTGCCAGTGCATTCGAGCCATAGCGGGTACCTTGCGGACCCATCAGGATTTCCACTTGTTCCACGTCGTAGAGCATGGCTGCACCGCCGATGCCGGAAAAATCCACACCATCGATAAGCACGCCCACGGACGGATTGAGGACTTCTGAATACTGGCCGCGTTCACCGATTCCGCGTATCTGGTAAAACCGGGCTCGCGAAGCGCCGGAAGCGAAATTCACATTGGGGGCATTGGACAGGATATCTTCCAGGTGCAGGGCGTTTTTGCTGGCAATCAACTGTTCATCCAGCACACTGACGCTGGCGGCCATATCGTTGAGGGTGTTGCGGCGGAAATCCGCTGTGATGATGATTTCTTCGACGCTGGTCTGGGCCTGGGCTGCAAGGGCCATGCCGAGAAAACCGCAGGTGAAAGCGGATTTGATGAGGGTCTTGTTGAGCTTGCGATACAAATTACTGTGTCGGTTCATACCTTTCTCCGTACGACTAATGAGTTGGGAAGTCACAACACAGTTAATGCGACGGGGAAATGCGTAAACCGGAACTGCGTGACAAAAAGCAGCCGTCGGTGAGAGCCTATTCCTACGCCAGAATTAACTGGTTCAGGTTCAAAGGGTTTGATCTCAGGCCACTGCGTTTCTGCAGTGACCACCCCTTAGGACGGCCGGCACTTTACCAGCCTTTGGCGCGGATGGGTAGGTCGGATTGGGTACTTAAGCCATTGGCCAAGCTGGCAGTACAGCGAATAGTGCTTGAATTCAGGCTTTTTTGACGAATTCTGACTTCAGTTTCATGGCGCCGATACCGTCGATTTTGCAGTCGATGTCGTGATCGCCGTCAACGAGCTTGATGTTTTTGACGCGGGTACCTACCTTTACGACCAGCGAAGAGCCTTTAACTTTCAGATCCTTGATGACGGTGACGGTATCGCCGTCTTGCAGAATGTTGCCAACCCCATCGCGTATTACTTTTGTATCCTCGGCATCCGTGGCAACCGCAGTTGCCGACCACTCATGGCCACATTCGGGGCAAACCAGCATGGCACCGTCTTCGTAGGTGAAGGCAGATTTGCATTTGGGGCAGGGGGGTAATGTACTCATCAAAAGGTGCTCATCAAAACGTGCTCATCAATGAAAGGTCCAGCGTCGGTTGCGTCCCTGCATTTTACTCCATAATCTGCCGGATAATCTTTTAGCGCGCGTCCCGGTGCCGTAAACTGCAGGGCAAATCTGTAGCAGGATAAATCAATGAGTTACGCCAGTCCCAAAACACAAAAAGCAGCACGCCTGGATGCCGAAGGCAACCACGACGAAGCTGTGATCCTGTTGACCCAGGCTGCCGAGGCAGGCGACCTGCATGCCAGGACCCAACTGGGCAAGCGCCTGCTCGTCGGTGATCGCGCTCCGCGCATGCCCAAGCTCGGTGCCATGATGGTGCTGGAGTCAGCGCAGGAAAATGATGCTGAAGCGGTAGCATCAATGGCCGTTCTGCAATGCCTGGGAATCTTCCAGAACAAAAACTGGCAGGATGCCCTCAATTCTTTGACGCATGCTGCACGACTCGGCTGGAAGCCCGCGCGCATGCAGCTGGTGTTGTTGACGCCGGAAAATCTGGAAGGAGATCTGTTCGAAATTGTTTCCACTGGTAACGATAGCCTCTGGCTGCAACTGGCCAAAAGCATCGACATCAATTCCTGGTTCCGGATTCCCGCCGGCACGGTATTGGCAGATTCACCGATGGTGGTGACCTTCAGCGATTTCATTCCGGAAAAGTGTCAGCAATTTCTCATTGAAGTTGCGCAAAACAAACTGCAGCCTTCCTTCAATCCTGACCCTGCGTACATGCGCAACTACAATGCGGAAGTGTCTACCTATGCGCTTGCACAGATTGGGCTTGCGGAGAACGATTTCCTGCATTTCCTGCTGCAGGAACGCATGAGCAAGGCCTGCGGGATTCCGATGAATCACATGGAGGGCATGTCCGTCCTGAATTATCAAAGTGGCCAGGAGTTCAGTGCGCATTGCGATTATTTTGATCCGCAATCACTGCCGGGTCGCCACGAAATCAACGAGCACGGTCAACGCCTGATTACCTTTCTGACCTATCTCAATGATGATTACGAGGGGGGTGAAACAGTATTCACGCAGTTGGGCATTAGCCACAAGGCCAAGGCGGGTGATGCGCTTTATTTTGTGAATGCCCGGCAGGATGGCAGCGTTGATCCGCGCACCCAGCATGCAGGCGCTCCAGTGGTGAGCGGCCAGAAATGGGTCTTGTCCCAGTATTTCCGCAGTCGCCCGCTGGGTTTTATTTCAGGCGTTCAACCCTGATAAAGCCAGTCAGGCGTTTGGCAGCCAGGCGATAGCCGCTGCCGAACCCGTCCTGATAGATGGTAACTTCGTCACCTTCGCGCAGATTGAGATTGCGCGCCACTTCCTGTTTCCAGACCTGTCCACTCGATAGCGTCACCGTCCAAAGATTGTTGCGCTTCTCCAGTTGGGCGATGGTGTCGTGCAGTTGATCCTGTCCTTCCAGGTCGGTGCTCACCCGCACCTTTTCCTGACGCCCGAACTTGCCCAAGCGCTCCAGCAGGGAAGGGTCTTCTGCAGTTGTTGTTGTGACTGCAGCGGAAGCTGGTGCTGCTGCTTGCGGTGCTGCAGGAGCTATCGAAACAGCAGGAGCTGTCGGTACAGCAGGAGCCATGCTTGCCACCGGAGCCGCGGTGTTTGCCGCTGGCGTGGCCGAGGACTGCGCAGAGGCGCCCGGTCCTGCTTGTGCGGCCATGGCTGCCGTCAGAGCAGTTTCCAGGCAGGCTACGCGTTGGGTGCGATCACTGTATTGGGCACAGGCCAGGAAGGCGCTGTTGTCAGTCTGGGCAGCGGCCGGATTGGCCAGCAGTGAAGCAAGCGTCAGGCCTGTATAAAGGAACAGGGCAGAAAGGGGACTTTTAGCGGCTGCTGCTGACATTTTCATGGAAAGGTATCCTGGCGCTTGCTTGATAATGGACTGGCGTATGTTGCCTCATGATATCAAGAGAGTGTGCTGTGAAAACAAGTTTCACAGGCTTTCTCCAGCTCAATCTTTAAGCCAAACGACTTGTGGCCTACACTGTGCAGCATAGCAGAAGCAGGATCTGTCCATGAGTTACCGTCCATGAGTTACCACAGCCCCAAAACCGATAACGCCGCCCAACTGGATGCTGCAGGCAAACACGATGAGGCCATCAATGAGCTCTCGCTCGCCACGATGGAGGGAGATCTCCAGGCGATGACCCAATTGGGCAAGCGCCTGCTTGTTGGAGACCGGGCACCTTATCTGGCCCAGGATGGGGCTGGCCTGGTGCTGGATGCTGCCCAAAAAGACTGTCCCGAAGCCGTAGCGACCCTGTGCATCTTTCAATGTACCGGAGTGTTCCAGCGCAAGAGCTGGGAAGATGCGCTGCGTACCCTGACCCATGCCGCCTGCCTTGGGTGGATGCCGGCACGTGAACAGTTGCTGCTGTTGTCGCGCGAACCCGTGGTGGGCGACCTGCAACAATTGATTGCAAGCGGCGATAAAGGTTACTGGCTGCAGCTCGCACAAAACCTGGACATCAATTTCTGGCTCAAGGTACCTGAGGGCAAGGTCTTGTCGGATTCTCCCAGGGTGGTGTCCTTTGCAGACTTCATTCCCGAGAGCTGGTGCCGCCTGTTCATTCGGCAGGCGGCGAGCAAGCTGAAACCCGCACTGGTCTATGATGCTGGAAACAAGCGCAATTTCCGCTCGCAGACGCGCACCAACTCCATTGCCGAGTTCAATCTGGTAGAGAACGATTTCATCCACTTCCTGTTGCAGGAACGCATGAGCAAGGCCTGTGGCGTGCCGATGGTGCACATGGAAGGTACGGCCATCCTGAATTACCAGCCGGGTGAAGAAATCAGCAACCACTACGACTTCGTTGATCCCAAGTTGCCGAATTACCAGCAGGAAATTGCCGAGAACGGCCAGCGTATCATCACGTTCCTGATCTACCTGAATGATGACTATGAAGGCGGGGAAACCGTGTTCCCTGAAGTGGGTTTGCGCAACAAAGGCAAAACCGGGGAAGGCTTGTATTTTGTGAACGCGTTGCCGGATGGCTCTGCCGACTTGCGCGCATTGCACGCAGGGGCGCCGCCCCAATCGGGTCAGAAATGGATTGTGTCCCAGTTCATCCGCAACCGGCCGGTCAAATACATTCTGTAAACTGCGGTGGCCTGTTTACGGCAGCAATCAATTTCCCCAAAAAAAAACAGCC
>Ga0209134_10000339_pt1 | contig 12294 bp, 12 predicted proteins | sample LauGreSp1BDMLBSN_2_FD_187566 | JGI IMG/M metagenome (GOLD analysis project Ga0209134, IMG submission 187566) | Freshwater lake microbial communities from Lake Michigan, USA - Sp13.BD.MLB.SN (SPAdes) (version 2) | ecosystem: Environmental > Aquatic > Freshwater > Lake | place: Lake Michigan, USA... | reverse complement strand
AAAAAGTATAATTGATCAATATACAATGTAACATGTTTGGCATATGCATTTGGCACTTTTATCGTTTGGCCTTTTTTAAGGATATCAAAATAATCTTTAAACTTTGGATTGACTTCCAATATCATGTATTCGCTAATATGTAGTTTTCGGGCAATTGAAGTAATACTTTCATTATCACCAACAGTATAAGTTTCGTATGCAAAATCTTTATTATCAATTACAACTTTATAACATGGGCGATTATTAACGCGTTCTTCTCCTTCAAGTTTAAAATAATTATCAAACTTATTCCCGTTTTTTAAAGCCATGTATTCAATTAACCCACCAAAATAATCAACACCCATTTCATTTAAAGTATGATGTTGATCTTGTCTCATTAAATAACCCAAAGGATCTAAACTCAAATTCATATAGGGAAAGAAATTTGGTTTTACATAAGCTTTCTCATTATTCCAACCACTTACCCACAACAATTCAATTCCTTTAATGTACAAATATATTTTACGGGGTTTACGGTTTAATTTAACAGAGGACTCATAATGATTATATCCTTTTTTACCACGTTCAATAATTTTTAAACTATATTTTAATCTTTCTAAATCATCTATTGTTTTTATCATTTTAAAAACAATATCCTTAGCAGTTAATGGTGGCTTTTGGGCAAATGAAATACTACTAAAAAATAAGCAGCAAATAAATGCTATATAAAGTAAAGTTTTAGTTTTAAACATGGGGTGCAAAGGTAAAATAATCTTTAATAAATTTAAAGCTATTTAAAACAAATCTAAATAATACGGCTGAAAAAAATGTTAATTAACAAGGGATTATAAAATCTTAGTTAATTTTCATAATAAATCCTATCTCTTCCCAATAAAATCAAATTTTAAGAATTTAATTCTCAAATATTTGAGTTAAATAAGAAAATTATAAATAATTGGTTGTTAAACATTTAGTAAAAAACAGTATTTTTTACTAAATTTATAAGCATATAATTGTTAAAAAACTGTACATTCGATACCTATAATGTTGCACTTTAATCAAATATCTCATTTAATTGCTGAACTACTGTTTAAGCATGAATGTGTAATTGTGCCAGAATTTGGAGGCTTTGTTGCTAGAAACTACAGTTCAAATTTCAGCAGAGGCAGCAATATTTTATATCCGCAATCAAAACATATTCTTTTTAATAAAAACTTAATACATAATGATGGTTTATTAATTTCTGCATTAATGCAAAAAAACAATACTCCCATTCAGGATGCTACTAAACAAATTGAAGATTACAAAAACTACATTCAATCGTTATTATCTGTAAAAAAACGATTTGAACTTATTAATATTGGTCTGTTTTATATTGACACTGAAGGCTTTTTAAGATTTGAAGCTAAAACTGATGTAAACTTTTTATTAGAGTCATTTGGGTTTGAACCGGTTATTGCTAATGAGATAGTAATTGAACCAGAAAAACAACTAGTTGTAAAACAATTTGAAGATAGAAAAATAACCGTTGAAGTTGCTAAGCCTCAAAAAAAATCATACGCTAAAATTGCCGCTTTGGCAGTTGGAGTTCCCGTAACGTTAGCATTTTTATTATTTGCAGCTTACTCAAATCCAATGAAGCCAATTTTACAATCTTCTTTTAATCCATTTTTTACACCCGAAAAAACGTACACTCCCACTTTACAAAAAAATAAAAAGGCACTATTTATACAAGACATTGAAAAACAAGCATTGATTATAGATGCAAACGGTTTTGCTACGTTTAAATTATCCAATAATGGTAATGTATTAGTAGCATCTATAAATGATAGCATTATAAGCACCGACAAAACAACTGTTGTAAAACCAACATTTGCAGCGTTAAAAAACAATTCGTCTTATAATGAAAAATATCAAGTAGTAATTGGTTGTTTTGGTGTGGAAGAAAATGCAAATAAATTAGTTAAAGAATTATGCTCAAAAAATATCAAAGCAGGTATTAGTGGTGTAAATAAAAAAGGATTACATGTAGTTAGTTGTGGTGGCTTTAATAAAAAAGAGGATGCTACAACTTTATCATTATCTATAAAAAACAATTTCCCAAATGCTTGGGTTATGGCTAAATAATATTGTGTTATTTACTGATAATAAAATCTTCCATTTTTTCCTTCCCGTTTTTAAATCCATTCATTACAACATTAATAGTTGTATCTGAAAGCATTTTATAAATTACTATAGAAGGGTAGTCCCGAAATGGATTTTCAAATGTAAAAACATTGTTTTCATTTTTGGTTAATCTAAATTCAACTATTTTATTGTCGTTCTGATTTTTCACATTATAATACATAAATACACCTTTTGGAGTTTGTTGTAGTTTCATTTGTTGCCTAAATAAAGTATCTATATTTTCAACATCCATAAAATATCCAATTCCGTAATAGGTATTACTATCCTCTTTTTTCCAATTTTCATAATAATTTCCATAGTCTGATTTCAATATGTAATTTCCAGTAACCCAATTTATAGAAGTAGCTTTTCCACCTAATTCAATATTTAGCTGCTGATAATCAGAACAAGACACTGCAAAAATTATTGAGATCAAACAATTTAATATGTATTTAAACGTTTTCAATAAATTAAATATAGTACTTCTCAAAGAGATTATCATTACCAATAGTGAAATTGTTTTTATATATTCGCACACCTTGAAACCATTAATCATATTTACTTTTTGTGTACTTTTTGGAGATTTATGCTTTGCGCAATCAGATACAGCAAAATTTAATCCAAAAAAAGAAATTACTTTTGATGGCAAGCGTTATAGAGTTTATAACAGTTGGCTTTCGGTTGGAGTTGGCGTAAATTATAATACCAAATGGCCAAAAGATGAGAAAAATTCAGCATTAGATTTTAGCTTTTATGTAAAACAACACTATTTTAGAGTAGGCGGTTTTATGAGTGGAACAGATTTTACAGCAGCAAACAATTATAGCTTTCATGCATGTTATGGTTTTAGAAAAGAAAAAGAAAAATATAATCTTTCCGCATTTATTGGTCCTTCAACATCCTATTTAAGACGACCACTTAGTGATTCAACAACATATAATTTATCAAAAGTTTACAATGCTGTTGGCGGTTATGCAGTTATTGAAGCAGTATATAAATTTAAATATGATGTTGGGCTTGGTGGACAACTATTTTGTGATTATAATCAGATTCAAATGATTTATGGTGCAAGAATAATTGTTTACTTTTCGGGAGCCTATCGTGGTTTAAAACCAGGTTACCATGCACCAAGTAAAAAAAAATAATTCAGACTTAGATTTTGTTATTGTTGGCCAAGGCATTGCCGGCTCTGTTTTAGCATTATCGCTAATAAAAGCGGGTTACAAAATTCAAGTAATTAACAAACCACAATTATCTACAAGTTCAAAAATTGCTGCCGGTATTTGGAATCCTATTGTTTTTAAACGCCTAACAAAAAGTTGGTTAGCCGATGATTTAATTCCGGAATTGTTAAACTTTTATGAGTATTGCGAAAAATCTCTTAATACAACCCTCATTCACAAAAGATCAATCATAAAGCCTTTTACTGAAGAACAAGAAAAAATACTTTGGCTAAAAAAAGCAAACAATCCTGAAAATAAAAACAGTTTCTTAGATAAGCAGATTTATGAAAACTTACATTTGGATGAAAAATATATTACAAAATCATATTCAAAAGTAATACAAGCAGGGAATTTAGATGTTGAACATTTTTTAGAAAGCACAAAAAATTACCTTGACAATAATACAAGCTACATAGAGGAAGAATTTGATTATGCTCAATTGATCATTACATCCCAAGCAGTAATATATAAAACTATTATTGCAAAAAATATTATATTTTGTGACGGACATTTAATTACTAAAAACCCTTACTTTAATTGGATACCAATGAAACCCGCAAAGGGTGAAATATTAACTATACATTGCCCTAACTTAAATTTACAAAACGATATTTTTAATAAAGGTTTTTTCATCATGCCTTTAAAAAACGATTTATATAAAGTTGGCGCGACTTATGAATGGGAAACAATAAATGATATGCCAACAGAAAAAGGCAAAGCAGAATTGATTCAAAAATTAAATTCAGTAATTACTTCTCCATACCTAATTGTTTCGCACGATGCCGGAGTTAGGCCTTCAGTAATTGACAGACGACCAGTTGTTGGAAAGAATCCAGAATATAAAAACGTATTTATTTTTAACGGCTTAGGAACAAAAGCAGTCATGTTAGCTCCTTATTTTGCAAAACAATTAGTCAATTATATTCAAAACGATTCTGTTATTGATAAGGAAGTTAATCCTGAAAGATTTGCAAAAAAACAATAGTGTTGTTAGTTTGATTTACAAGTAATATACTATTTTTAATATTCAAGACTTCTTTAATAATTGCAAAATTATTAAAGATTGAACAAAGATAACACTGATTAATATGATTAAAAAGATTGATCCTGCAATAATAATTATCTTCGTCATCAGCATTCCATTAAAACAATTACGCAAGAACTCTTCTTACATTTTAAAATAAATCACACAAATATTTCTAAACAATTATTTTTGTTTTACAATAAATTAATTAATTTGGAGGTGGATTAATATGTTACAAAAAAATCATAAAATAAAAGTAATTGGGCGAAGAGAATTTGTTGGATTTCCTTTACTAGATATTGAAAAAGTAAAAGCGAAAATTGATACAGGTGCTTACACTTGCTCAATGCATTGCAATCATATTGAATTAAAAATTGAAAGTGAAAAACAAACTTTAACTTTCTGTTTGTTTAACAATACCATTTACCATGTAGATGAATTTACTCGTAAAAAAATAAAAAATTCATTCGGCGAAATGGAAGAACGCTATATTATTAAAACATTAATTGCAATTGGAGGAAAAAAAATAAAAACAACCATTTCGTTAAGTGATAGAGGGAGCATGAGATATCCAGTGTTAATTGGAAGACGCTTATTGAAAGGAAAATTTATTATCGATGTTAATTTAATTTACACAAATGGCATAGACCTAAACAACTATTAAACTAAAAATATTTACAAAATGAAAATTGCAATTTTATCTCGGAACAAAAATTTGTATTCAACAAAACGTTTAATTGAAGCTGCTGAACAACGTGGACACGAAGTAGTGGTATTAGATCATATGAAATGTGTTTTAGTGATTGAACAAAGCAGGCCGCATATTTACTATAACGGAAAAGAAGTAAATGGTATAAATGCTGTTATTCCTCGTATTGGTGCAAGTGCTACGTTTTATGGATCTGCAGTAGTTAGGCAATTTGAAATGATGAAGATTTTTACAGCAGTTGAATCTCAGGCATTAGTTAGATCGAGAGATAAATTACGCAGTTTACAAATTTTAGCACGTGCAGGAATTGGAATGCCTAAATCTGCTTTTGCAAATGAACCTAAAGACATTGAATCGGTAATTGCAAGTATTGGTGGAGCACCTTGTGTAGTTAAATTATTAGAAGGCACACAAGGCATTGGTGTTATTTTAGCAGAAAATGATAAAGCTGCTAAATCTGTAATTGAAGCATTTTTAAAACTAGATGCTAATATGTTAGTGCAGGAATATATTAAAGAATCGAAAGGTGCTGACATAAGAGTATTTGTAGTTGATGGCCAAATTGTAGGAGCTATGAAACGACAAGCAAAAGATGGTGAATTTAGAAGTAATTTACATAGAGGAGGAACCGCTTCCTTAATTCAGTTAACTGATGAAGAAAGAGCAACGGCAATTAAATCTGCAAAAAAATTAGGATTAGGAATTGCCGGAGTAGATTTATTACAAAGCAACAGAGGCCCTTTAGTAATGGAGGTAAACTCATCTCCAGGATTAGAAGGTATTGAAGGCGCTACAGGAATTGATATTGCCAGTAAAATTATTGAATACGTTGAACGGAATGAATTTAACATACCGGGTCAATAATGCAAGATTTTATAATCAACTCACAAACCGTTAGTGCAGGCGAATTTAAACAAATTGTTTTAAACTCCTATGAGCTTCACACTAAAACAAAAATAGAAATTCCTGTTTTTGTTTCACGAAGCAAAAAAAAAGGACCTACTCTTTTATTATGCGCAGGCATGCATGGTGAGGAAACAAATGGAATTGAAATTATTAGAAAAATAATTACACGGAATGAAATAAAAAATTTAAACTGTGGTAACATCATTGCTATTCCTGTAATTAATAGTGTATCGTTTTTATTTGGAAGTAGAGAACTGCCTGATGGCAGAGATTTAAATCGTTGCTTTCCTGGCAACAAAAACGGCTCTTTTGGAAGCAGAATTGCTTATGATATAATGAAACATATTATTCCATTAATTGATTTTGGAGTTGATTTTCATACTGGTGGAGCAAAAATAAGTAACAGTCCGCAAATTAGATGTGTATTTGAATTTCCAGAAAACATAGCTTTAGCCGAAAGTTTTTCTGCACCTTTAATTATTGATAGTAAATACAGAGAAGGGACATTTAGAAAAGAAGCTGCTAAAAAAAATAAGCCGATTTTAGTATACGAAGGTGGCGAAAGTATGCGTTTTGACTATACCGCTATAAATGAAGGCGTAAATGGTTGCTTGCGTTTAATGAAAAGCTATAAAATGATTGATATCGACATTCCAAATAACCATGCTGTAAAAATCACTAAAGATACCTGGATAAGAGCTAATAGCAGTGGGCTATTTCACATGAATAAATTAAATGGCTCTTATGTTTCTAAAGATGATTTATTAGGGGTAATCTGTAATCCATTTGGGAATATTGAACATAAAGTTTTATCCCCAGCAGACGGTTATATTGTTGGAATCAATAATCAACCGGTCGTTAATCAAGGTGATGCTTTAATTCATCTGGGTCTGGAGGAATAAATCAGTTGAGTGCAATTTTAAGAAATTTAATGAATCAATGTTTTTTGTCATACAAAAAGCCATTAGCATAATATAACTTCACAGTTTTTAGAACAAATTTTTTAGAAGCTAAGTATTTATTAAGTATAATGAATCTTGTATAAGATCAAAAATAATCATGCGTTGAAATTCAAACTCTGCAAACTATTTAATTTTAAATTAGCAATACTACTTATTTATTTTTTTGGTATTGCTCAAAGTTATGCTCATGAAAAAAACCAAGTTGATTTAAAAGATTCTCTTAAATTTTATAAAAGAGTTAAAAAAATTGCTTACAAAAATAAACTTAGTTCATTGGTCTATGATGCCATTTTTCAAAATCCAGAGCCAAAAGAATATCCAACCAATCCAGCGTCTAAGGAAACTAAGCAAGTAAATCCTTATTTACATTATAAAGGTTGCATTATTAAAAATATTAAAATTACAGTTTATGATCCTTTTGGATACAATACCAATGACACAATAAAATACACTATTAATAAGGCTCAGAGATTTGGCAATAATGCTCATATAACAACCAGACAATTTGTTATTATTAATAAATTATTATTCAAAAAAAATGATTCAATTAATCCTTTATCAATCAGTGAGAGTGAGCGGATTTTAAGAGAGGCTGTTTTTGTAACAGATGCAAATATTTACATCAGCGCAACTACTAACAAGGATAGTGTAAATGTTAATGTAATAATACACGATAAATGGCCTATAACAATTCCACTAGCTATTACAGATATTTATACAAGTGCGAGGTTTAGAAATCTTAATCTGTTTGGCGTTGGCCAACAATTTGAGCAGTATGGAAAATTATCAAAACCAAATGATTTTGAATTTAATGGTTATTACGGCATTGCAAATATTGATAATACTTATATTTCATCAAATCTTGCGTACTTTAATAATAAAGATGGAACAGATATTACATTATCATTTGATAGACCTTTTTTTTCTCCGCTAACTCCTTGGGCGGGGGGAATTACAATAGCTCATTCCTGGAGAAAATATCAATATACTGATAGTGCACTCAAAGATATAAAATTGATTCCTATTAATAGTTTGTCATATGATTTATGGACTGGGAAAAGTTTAAAATTATTTAAATTAAAAAAAGATAAGAGTTTTTTTAATCAAAGTACAAACATAATTATAGGAGGTAGATATTATGCTAGAAAATTTTTAAATAAACCTTCCGAATTAATCGACCCATCAAAAACAAATTTTAATACAGATGCTGGTTTAGGGAATATTGCTTTTTCGGTTCAACAATTTTACAAGGACAAATTCATTTATCGTTTTGGCGCCAATGAAGATGTTCCCGAAGGTTTAATTGTACAATTTATTTATGGAGTAATTAAACAAGAATATAAAAAAATAAGATATTATACAGGTATAGAAATAGCAAGAGCAAAACATTTTAAAATTGGATATTTTTCAGCAACGTTTTCGTATGGTATATTTTTTAATAAATTAACTACCAATGATATTACAACTAATTATAAATTATATTACTTCAGTAATTTATATAAAAAAGGGAAATGGTTTTTTCGTGAATTTTTAAATTTAAATTTTGTACATGGCCAAAATAAATTAAATGGTGAAACAATAACATTTAGTAATAACGAATTATATGGTTTTGAAAACAGAACATTAACAGGAAATACTAAAATTACCTTAAGTTCAGAAACAGTTGCCTATTTACCATATCAATTAATTGGATTTCGCTTTGCGCCTGTAATAACAATAGGATTAGGAATTATTGGAAATCAAACTCAAAAACTAATCAGCAGTAATTTATATCAGGCATATACTTTAGGAGTGATGTTACGAAACGAAAATTTATTAACTAGTACATTTCAATTCTCGGTTGGTGCATATCCGTTTTTTCCTGACGATGGAAAGTTTACTCTTAAATATAATCCTATTGCAAGTTTCACTTTAAGGGTAAGGGCATTTTCTGTTTCGAAACCTGAATTTATAAGCTATTAAAATAGTTTGACTTATTTTAAAATCAATTAAGATTTTACAACTTTTTCTGTCAAATTATTATTTGCTATCCAGGTATCTAAAGCTAATTTAAATTCAGAATTTTCACTCATCATATCTGTTCTTAATGTAATAGCTTTTTTATTATAATTTACAAAATACATGAGGCCATGTCTGGATTCTATTTTCTCAATCTCTTTAGCACTTGTAATGTTAATTTTGTTAGTTGATAAGATTAATTTATCATCCTCTAACGCTACAAAACATAAATTTTTTAAGTACCTCCAAATAGTAACAACAACTTCTGTAAAGGCAATTAAAAAACATAAAAACGACATATATTTAATAATACTTCTTCCCGAATAAAATAACAGAACTCCTATACAGATAAACGAAATAATTTTAATAATTCGTTTTGCTAAAAATCCATCCGTAAAATAAATAAATTTCTGCGTTCCGTTTTTTACTTGTGAAAGTGTATAAGCTTCAAAACAAGCAGATAATACATAAAGTAATCCCATTCCTAAAAACACAAATCGAACTTCTTTATATCCAATATACTGCGTAAACATAAAAACCAAACTTATTACAATAAGTGCTAATAGAATAAGATTTTTTAATAGAATAGAAAAAAGAGAGTTCATTGTAAGGTATTGTTGTTTGTATTTGTCAAAGCTATGTGCATTTATTAAACACATAGACACATAGTTTATATTTGTGGTTAATCCAATGTTGTTTTAATTGTTGCAGATAAAGTTACATATAGTATTGAAGCTTCGCTTCAATTTTTACACTTAGTAAAATTACTCCAACTATGTGACTATGTGTTTTAAAATAAAAATTAAAACACATGCTTCTCTGCATGATAAGACGAACGGACTAAAGCTCCGCTTTCTACGTATCTAAATCCTTTCGCTAAGGCAATCTCACCCCATTTTTTAAACTCATCGGGATGTACATATCTTGCAACCGGTAAATGTTTTGGTGTTGGTTGCAAGTATTGCCCAATTGTCATAACATCACAATTTACAGCTACCAAGTCATTAATAGTTTCTAATACCTCTTCTTCGGTTTCACCTAATCCAACCATTAAACCACATTTTGTTCTAACACCTGCTTCATGTAAGCGTTTTAAAACTTCCATACTTCTATCGTATTTGGCTTGAATTCGAACTTGTGCTGTTAATCTTCTAACAGTTTCAATATTATGAGAAACGATATCAGGTTTTACATCAATAATCCGTTGTAAATTTTCCCACTTGCCGGCAAAATCAGGAATTAAACATTCAAATTTTGTTTCAGGACTAATTTCTCTGATAGCTTTAATTGTTTCAGCCCAAATGATAGAGCCTCCATCTTTTAAATCATCTCTATCAACTGAAGTAATTACGCAATGTTTTACTCCCATTAGTTTTACAGAGTTTGCTACTCTTTTTGGCTCATCCCAATCGGCTGCTTTTGGTTTACCTGTAGCTACAGCGCAAAAACCACAAGAGCGAGTGCAAATGTTTCCAAGAATCATAAAAGTTGCTGTACCTGCGCCCCAACATTCACCCATATTTGGGCAGTTACCGCTTTCGCAAATTGTGTGCAATTTATGAGTAGCTACAATATTTCTAACTTTTAAATATTCCTCCCCTATTGGTAATTTCACTCTTAACCAATCAGGTTTACGAGGTCGTTCAATTAGTATTTTTTCGCTATTATTTTCCATAATTTAGAACCATTTTTTACCAAATACGAAACCTACATACAAGGTTACAATAAAATTTTCGGCATTATTTTTAGCCATTATAGGCAAAGCTTTTGGGTAATAATCCAAAATAATACCTGTTTCAATTGCTTTAACTTTATTTGAAAAAGGAGCGTACTCAAAACTCAAATTTATTTTAGCATATACTCCTGGATATATTTTTGTTTCTGACAAACCGTCTACCAAAGGTCCTCTTCCAGAAATACTATCAATCGTATGAACTTCAGGATTATATTTTACTGATTCTTGATATTTTACTCCAGTGGAACTTTCTCTATAAACTAATACATAATTTGGTTTAGCAAAAGTTAAGTTTGCGCCCAAATAATAGGAAGTTCTAATTTCTACTGATTTTCTATCAGAACGTTTAAAAACTGTTGTTTGATAACCTAACCCTACCCTGAGTAATAAAATATTATTTAATTTACCATAAATAAATCGTTTCGAATTATCTGAACCATTTGAAACTCTAATTTCTTTTGGGTGCTTTAAATTTAAAGCCTCTATTTCAAATAAACGCTTTCGTGTGCCTGTAACATGCTTAGCTCTCATAAAATTAACGCCAAAGCCACGACTATGAGCAAAAATACCAAACGACATTTCATTACGATACAAAACATTTGGATCTTGTCCACTTTCAACAGCTTGAGATGTGCTTTGAGAGAAACACAAACTACTCAAAAAAAATAGTATGAAACTGTATAAGAAATGTTTATTCATTGGCTAACAAAAGTAGTTAATAATTAGCTAAATAAATACCTAATGCTTTATTATATTTGAAGTAAAATATCACACTATGATAACCAGTACAGTAACTTATTTAGGAGAATTAAGAACAGAAGCAACTCATTTACAATCTAATACTACAATTTATACTGATGCCCCAAAAGATAATCATGGTAAGGGAGAGATGTTTTCGCCAACTGATTTAGTAGCAACAGCACTGGCAAGTTGTATGATTTCAATTATGGGGATTGTTGCCTTGAAAGATGGTATTACGCCAGTTGAAGGAACAACTGCCGAAGTGACTAAAATCATGTATACCGAACCTAGACGCATAGGCGAAATCCATATAAAAATAATTTTTCCAAAAAAAGACTATACTGATAAAGAAAAAAAAATATACGAACACTCCGCTTTTACTTGTCCGGTAGCAAAAAGTTTGCATCCTGATTTAAAACAAGTGATTGAGTTTATTTGGTAATGTTTAGTTTTTTTATGGAACGCTGATAACGCAGATGGTTAGGATTTTATAAGAAAAAAAGAATAAAATGTATTTAATCAAAATCAAATCATAAATAAGCAGCGGTATCTGCGTTCTATGAATTCGCAGCTTCTAAAATATCCGCAGCGGAAATATTAGTATGAGAGGCGTGATAAATACACACACCATCTTTAATTAATAATGCCTGAGGAGAAGCATGTTCAACCGAAAACAAATCAGATATCTCATTAGAAATATCTCTATGATTTAATAAATCTAAAAAATAGGTTTTAATAAGTTCATCATCTACCCATTTAGATTCGAGGCGGCTTAAAGCCATAGAACTTATGGAACAACGCGTACTATGTTTAAATAAAAGAACAGCTAAACCAGTGTTCGACCGCTGTTT
>Ga0209134_10000337_pt1 | contig 12387 bp, 15 predicted proteins | sample LauGreSp1BDMLBSN_2_FD_187566 | JGI IMG/M metagenome (GOLD analysis project Ga0209134, IMG submission 187566) | Freshwater lake microbial communities from Lake Michigan, USA - Sp13.BD.MLB.SN (SPAdes) (version 2) | ecosystem: Environmental > Aquatic > Freshwater > Lake | place: Lake Michigan, USA... | reverse complement strand
GCCCAAAAGGGTTTAACTTGCCATGCCCCATTAAAAGCAAACTGCCCTTTCCAACGCTGCCAAGTACTGCTGATGGCCAAGATCAAAATTAAAAACCCCACAGCCATGGCCAAGTAACGATGGATCATCTCGATCCATGCTTTATTGTGCGTCACAGGGCCCGTTGGCATGGCCGTTTGGGCCGCATCAATGTGCGTGACCGCCCCCAAAGGACTGGCACTGCCATAACAGCCCGGCCAATCTGGGCATCCCAAACCAGAATCGGTCAGCCGTGTGAACGATCCAAACAACACCAGATCGAATGTGAGAAACAAAGTGAGCACCGTGATAGCGCGCAATTTGGAATTCACTGGGTTGTTCCGATTGCGGTACAAGGTCAACGCCAAGGGCAACAGTGCAATCAGCACGCCCATGCCCAGCAATCGCAGGGTGGGTGAAAGGTTGTACAAGTCGACGTCGGTCATTGGATTAACGGCCTGGTGTGTCCCAAAATGCAGAAGCACGCAACAGCTTGTCTAGGTCTTTTTTCGCTTTGGCAGCAGCCGCCAAATCGATGCCAGGCGGAAAGCGCATCATCCAATTGCCCATGGGATCAACCACATACAAATGCTCAGACAATTGCCGGCCGTCAGCGGCTTGCAGCCATTCAGAAATACTTTGCGAACTCACTCTAAAAACAGTGGCTTGCGACAAGGCCGGCATGAGCTTGTCATCGACAGGCGCATCTCCAGTGGCCAACCACACCCAATCGATGCGATCTTTTTCTTTGCCCAAAGACTCGCGCAATTGGCGCTGAAAATACAAGTGCTTTTGACAAGCTTCATCGCATGCCGCATCGGCCACACTGACCAACAGCCATTGACCCTTGAGTGAATTCAAAGCCACTTTCTCGCCATTGAGTTTTGAAACTTCCATGGCAGGTAAGCTGCGCTGCGGCTGAATGAGTTCGCCATGATTGCGACGGCCTTCTGGGCGAATGACGTAATAAGTGAAGTAAGACGCAATGACAGGCGATGCGCACACCAACAACACAGCCAACATTTTCCAGCGCCCTGCGCGCGTGCGCTTTTCATCGACCAACACGACTTCATCGGGATTGGGCAGCGTGTGAACCGTCATTCCTAATGGGGCATCCTCCCATTGGGCGCTCTCAGCGGGCGACGGTGATTTTGGATTTGAGGCGGGGTCGGACAATTTGGAACCAGACATAAAGCAATGCAATCAAAAGCGCCAATCCAAACCATTGGAAGGCATAACCGTAGTGTTTCTCAACACCTGTTGCGGCCTGTGGCCATTCACGCAGCAAGCCTTCAGAGGCTGCACCCATTTGAATGACTGAGATTTCCAACAAGGGCAAGCCAGTCTCAACACGAAATTCTTGCAGATCTAGATTTTGCCGTATTACCGTCTTGGCTTCCTCGCCAAGTGCATAAAGCTTGGAAGGTGGCAAGGCTATCAAACCATTGACTACCACCACACCTGAGGACGTTTGAATGGCTGGCAAACGCGTGCGGTCGGTAAAGTCTCGGCCGACCCAGCCGCGCTGCACCAAGACCACGGCGCCTGTGGCTTGCACTTTGAAGGGCGTCATGACGTAAAAACCAGGGCGCGCGTTCATTTGGCGGTTGTCCAAATAGACGGTGTGTTTGTCTAACCACTCACCTTCCAACTGAATGGGCCGATGCAACAACCCTGCGCGATTGCCTTGCGTGTCTTGGGGGCTCCCTAAAAAAGAGCCTTCAAGGACTGGCAACTGGCCCTTTTGCGTGATTTCGGCCTGCCAATCAAGTTTGGTCTGAGCCCTGCCAAGCTGCCAAAACCCCAATGAGCAGGTGATGCCGACGCACACAAGCGCCAACAAGAACCACATCGCCGATTGCAGGCTTGGGTTCTTTTTCAAAGGCGCTGAAAATGCCGACCAACTCATCCGATAATTCCATTCATGAAAATACTTGTTGCACTTGCTTTCTTTGCCATTTTGGCCAGCTTGGCCTCCGCCCTGTTTTACATGATGCGAGGCGGCGTCAAAGACACCACGGATGGGGCCAACACCCCGCTGGCCCCTAAAGGCAATATGGTGAAGGCTCTGGCCTTTCGTGTGGGTCTCTCCATTGTGCTCTTCATCTGCATCTTGATTGCCTGGAAAATGGGCTACATACAGCCCTCAGGCATTCCACCAGGCGCTTAATCGGCTGAGCAACTGACTCACACTGGTTATTCACAAAAAAAGCGCCCATGGGCGCTTTTTTGTTGCGAAGCAAAACCAAATTACATCCAGTAAACCAAGATGTACAAACCAAGCCAGACCACGTCCACAAAGTGCCAGTACCAAGCCGCACCTTCAAAGCCGAAGTGACGGTCTTTGGTGAAGTGGCCTTTTTGCAAACGCAAAGTGATGAACAACAACATGAGCATGCCGATGAACACATGGAAGCCGTGGAAGCCCGTGAGCATGTAGAAAGTAGAGCCATAGACACCTGAGCTCAACTTCAAATTCAAGTCACCCCATGCGTGGGCATATTCGTAGCCTTGAACGAACAAGAACACCAAGCCCAAAATAACCGTCATCCACATGAACTTGATGGTTTTGCTGCGGTCGCCATGCTGTAAAGCGTGGTGCGCAATGGTCAAAGTGACACCCGAAGTCAACAACAATGCGGTGTTGATGGTGGGCAACCAAAAAGGACCCATGGTTTGGAAGGGCTCGACGATGCCAGCAGGAGAAGCTGTTGCGCCAGCAACCGCAGAGGGCCAAACCGCTTTGAAGTCGGGCCACAGCAGTGCATTTTCTAAGCTGCCCAATGCAGGCAAGGAGTGAGAGCGTGCCCACCACAAAGCGGTGAAGAAGGCACCAAAGAACATCACTTCAGAGAAGATGAACCATGTCATGCTCCAACGGTATGACAAATCAATCTTGTGACCAAATTGTCCGCTTTCGCTTTCGCGGATGGCGTCACTGAACCACTGAAACAGGACCACCAAAAACCAAATCAAACCTGCGAACAGAGAGTATTTGCCCCACTCCGCGCCATTGATCCATTGGCCTGCGCCCAAGATCAACAAGAACAACCCAAATGCAGCCATGGCTGGATGCCGTGATGGATGGGGTACATAGTAATAAGGCGTTGTGCCGTGTGATGAAGAACTCATACTTGCTCCTGCTCTCTCTTAAACCAAATCTGTCTCAAAAATTTACAAAGTGATGGGCTGTGCCACCACCCAATTGACCAAGGCGATTAAGCCGACCACAAAAATCAAAGCCAAGGATATGCCAACCACCAACACATGGAAAGGGTTGAGCTTGGCCATGTCTTCTTGCCCAGCACTGTTTTTTCGAATGCCGATGAAAGACCAAAGCACCGCTTGCACGGCGCGAAAAAAAGACATCTCTCTGCCGCTCATGAGCCCACCTTTGGCGAAATCAGGGCAGCAGGGACTGCAGCCACCGGCGTAGAACTTGGTGCAGCCGGCGTTTTGCCACCCACTTCAAAAAATGTGTACGACAAGGTGATGGTGGTTACGTCTTTGGAAAGCTTAGGGTCAATCACAAAGGCAACCGGCCATTCTTTCTTTTCACCAGGCTCCAAGGTGTACTGGTTAAAGCAAAAGCACTCCAACTTATTGAAGTGCGGTGCCGCTTGATTGGGCGCATAACTGGGAATGGCTTGGGCAGCCATGCGTCGGTTTTGCACATTTTGGAATTGGTACATGACCGTTGTGAGCTCACCAGGGTGAACTTGCACTGAACGCTGCGCTGGCTTGAAGTCCCAAGGCCCGCGCGCATTGGCATCAAACTCAACCGTGATGGTGCGCGAATAATCAACTTGCGTGTTGCCTAGCTTGACGTCTTTGCCTGCAGCGCCATTGCCCGGCACTTGGCGCTCTGAAAGCGACAAAATGTTGATCCCAGTCATCTCACAGATGTGTTTGTAGATGGGAATGAGCGCATACCCAAAAGCGAACATACCCGCAGCAACAATGGCCAACTTGCTGACCATTTTGATGTTTTCGCGGTAGAGGCTCATATTGCTTTTGACAGTGAATGGGTTGTTAGCGGGAAGTCAGCAAAAGCATCTTGACCAAGAAGCCCACAAAGAAAACCACAGCCACTGAAGCCAAAATCAGGCCCAAGCGCGCATTGCTTTTCTTTTGTTCAGGGGTTGTGGCCATGATGTTGCAGTGCCCTCTTAACCAATCACGCGGGTTGCAGTGACATCCAGCTTGGGTGGGTTTTCAAAGGTGTGGAAAGGTGCAGGTGAAGGAACTTCCCACTCCAAACCTTCGGCGGCTTCCCATGGTTTTTGAGCTGCCTTTTCGCCATGACCGCGCATGCAAGGCAGCACCACGAACAAGAAGAAGTAAACCTGCGCAAAACCGAAGAAGAAACCACCCACAGAAGCAATGGCATTGAAGTCGGCAAACTGCATGGGGTAGTCGGCATAGCGACGTGGCATACCGGCCAAGCCCAAGAAGTGCATGGGGAAAAAGGTGACGTTGAAGGAAATGAGTGACCACCAGAAGTGCAGCTTGCCGCGGCCTTCGTTGTACATCACACCCGTCCACTTAGGCAACCAATAGTAGGCACCCGAGAACATGGCAAACAAGGAGCCTGCCACCAACACATAGTGGAAGTGGGCGACCACGTAGTAAGTGTCTTGCAATTGAATGTCAATGGGTGCCATGGCCAAAATCAAACCTGTAAAGCCGCCCATGGTGAACACAAAGATGAAGCCAATGGCAAACAACATGGGTGTTTCAAAGGTCATGGAGCCGCGCCACATGGTGGCAATCCAGTTGAAAATTTTCACAGCAGTCGGCACTGCAATCAGCATGGTGGCGTACATGAAGAACAACTGACCCGTCACAGGCATGCCGGTTGTGAACATGTGGTGAGCCCACACAATGAAAGACAAAATGGCAATGGAAGAAGTGGCATACACCATAGAGGCATAACCAAACAAGCGCTTGCGTGAAAACGCTGGCACCACTTGGCTGATGATGCCGAAGGCCGGCAAGATCATGATGTACACCTCAGGGTGTCCAAAGAACCAGAAAATGTGTTGGTACATGACGGGGTCGCCGCCGCCAGCTGGGTTGAAGAAGCTGGTACCGAAGTGACGGTCAGTGAGCGTCATGGTGATGGCGCCAGCCAAGACAGGCATGACCGCAATCAACAAGTAAGCCGTAATGAGCCATGTCCATGCAAACATGGGCATCTTCATGAGTGTCATGCCAGGGGCGCGCATGTTCAGAATGGTCACAATGATGTTGATAGAGCCCATGATGGAGGAGGCGCCCAAGATGTGAAGCGCAAAAATGCCAGCATCCATGGACGGGCCCATTTGCAATGTCAAGGGCGCATACAAAGTCCAACCTGCAGCAGGCGCACCGCCAGGCATGAAGAATGAACCAGCCAACATCACGGCAGCAGGAATCATGAGCCAGAAGCTGAAATTGTTCATGCGGGCAAAGGCCATGTCGGCCGCGCCAATTTGCAAGGGAATCATCCAGTTTGCAAAGCCCACAAAGGCCGGCATGATGGCACCAAACACCATGATCAAACCGTGCATGGTGGTGAGTTGGTTGAACAACTCAGGATTGACCAATTGCAAACCAGGTTGATACAACTCTACGCGAATGAGCAACGCCAAAATGCCGCCAATCATCAGCATGGTGAAGCTGAACAACAAATACAAAGTACCGATGTCTTTGTGGTTGGTCGCAAACACCCAACGGCGCCAGCCTTCTGGTGCACCGTGGTGGTCATCGTGACCGTGGGCATGATCGTGAGGATGTAGAACTGCGCTCATCTTGAATTCCTTTAAATACTTTTCAAAGTACCAAATTACTTGCGGGCCGCCAGCACTTCAGCCGGTTGCACCACTTGCCCAGTCTTGTTAGACCAATTGTTTTTAGTAAAAGTGATCACGGCGGCAATTTCGGTGTCAGACAACTGCTTCCATGCCGGCATGCTTTGGTTGTTTTGACCGTTCAGCAAAACCATGATTTGTTTGGCTTTGTCAGCGTCGAGCACCACGGCAGCGCCGTCGAGCGCTTTGATGGCGCCAGCGCCTTTGCCCGTAGCTTGGTGACAAGCAACACAATTGGCTGCATACACTTTTTCACCGCGTTTCAAAGAGTCTTCCAATGTCCACACTTTGCTTGGATCATCGGCTTTGGCAGCCATTTTCTTTTTCTCTGCATCGACCCATTTTGTGTAGTCTTCAGCTGAAACGACCTTCACATGAATGGGCATGTAAGCGTGCTCTTTGCCGCACAACTCTTGGCACTGACCGTGAAAATCGCCCACACGTTCAGCACGGAACCAAGTGTCACGTACGAAACCAGGAATGGCATCTTGCTTGATGCCCAAGGAAGGCACAGCGAATGCGTGAATCACGTCGTTTGCAGTGGTGATGACACGGACTTTTTTGCCAACGGGCACCACCAAAGCGTTGTCGACCTTCAAAAGGTAATCGTCGCCAGCAGGTTTGCCTGCATTGGACATTTCGCGATGCGCATTGTCCAAGGTAGAAATGAAGCCAATGCCTTCACCTTCACCTTTGATGTAGTCGTAGCCCCATTTCCACTGGTAGCCCGTGGCCTTGACAGTGATGTCTGCGTTGGTGGTGTCTTTCGAGGCCACCAATACTTTGGTAGCAGGCAAAGCCATCAAGATCACAATGATGAAGGGCACGATGGTCCAAATGATTTCAACCGTCATGGACTCATGAAAAGTGGCAGGCTTGTGGCCCACTGATTTGCGGTGCTTCCAAATGGAATAGAACATGACAGCGAAAACAGCCACGAAAATGACTGTGCACAAGACCATCATGAACACATGAAGGGAGTGCTGTTCTTCGGCAATTTTGGTAGCCGCAGGATGAAAGTCCAATTGATTGACAGCTGGGCCGCCTGGCAAATCATTCACGGCATAGGCTGCAGTTGCTGCCCATGCGCCAGCCCAAATACCTGCTTTACTGAGCAAAGAGGACAATGTTTTGGAAATACGCTTCATAGTTTTCACTAACTTCCAAGTTTCAAACGAAACCACTACAGTTACAAAATGGGGAACTCTCAGTGTCACACCCTTGACCGCTTAAAAAGCATCAGTCATTCGGGTTAACGCGAGGAATTTTAACCGAGTTGGAGGCCTAGTTTGAGCTTTATCAAACTTGATCTTGTTTCTTTTGCGGATTTCGAAGCATTTGACGCATGTCATTCAAGTCAATTTCACTTTGTGAACTGACTTTGACGCGCGCTTGAGGTTTGAGTGCATGACCATAAACCACCTCGAAAGTGAGTGCCAATCGGCCTTCCGAGTCTTTTTGCGCCAATGACAAAAGGGCTTGTTGAAAATTTTTGTACCAATTTTTGCCACGCAATCCCTTGAACCTGCTGACGTGAAAATTACGCCCTAACTTACGCAAATCTTCAACAAGCTTTTCTGGATTGACGTAAGTCAAGGTGATTTTTTCCATGTCCATCACGGGTTCTGCAAAACCTGCGTGCACCAGCATGTCGCCCCAGTCGTGCATGTCGGTGAATTCATGCGAGGGCATCGGCCAGCCCATGCGTGCATAAACCGTTCTTAATTCTTGCAGGGTGTCAGGGCCTAAACACGAAAACATCAAAAAACCATCGACGGCTAAAACACGATGCCAATCGGCCAACAAGGCTTGCGGGTCTGCAGCTTGGTGAAGCAACATGTTGGCCCACACCATGTCCATGCTGTGAGGTTTCAAAGGGGCCGTTTTTAATTTTGAGCGAAACCAAGCCGATGGCTTCCACCAAGGCGCTGTTGCATGGGATTGAACCCAAGCCATTTCACCCTGTCGCTGGGCCGACAAATGGCCGATGGCTTGGGGGTAGCGCTTTTGCAGCAAGTCCAAGGCATTGAGACCTGCTCGAAGCGGATCCCAACACACCCAAGACTTGGGCTGCAAGCGAATGAATTCAAGTCTTTCTTCCATTCGCCTGGCCACTTCTTCATGCAGCCAAGGCGAAGTCACGCTGCTTGGTTTGTAGGGCTTGGGTCCCAAGGCCAAAGTCGCCCATCTGCGAGCCGCAATGGGGTCTAGGCTTGGGGGGCGTTCTTGAGGCATGCGATTGAAAGCAATTTGCAAAGCGATTGAGTCAGTACGCGAAGTATATTGATTTGCAATGTACCTCCCTAGCCAATGTGCCATTTGCAAAGCTTGGCCGTCGCATGCCATTTGCGATGCCTGTGTCGCAGCTTTTGGTCGACCGGCTCTGAGGTGCCACCAATGCGCCGCCGTATCGGCCCTCAAAATTTGCACGGCTTGCCTGCAAAATCCACCCGCACTCCATGCGTGTTGGGCGGCCCTGACTTACACATGGCCGTGGGTGTCGCTGATTGCGCAGTTCAAATTTCAAAGCCAACCTGGCTGGGCCAGGCATTTTGCCTTGTTGATGCAAAGCACCCCCTTCGTGGCCGATGCCATTGAGCAAGCGGATGTTCTCATCCCCATTCCACTGTCATCCGAGCGCTTGTCTGAAAGGGGCTTCAACCAATCCCTGGTGTTGTCTCATCAATTGAGCCGTGAAAAAACACACCCCAGCAGCTTGCTCAGAATGCGCAACACCTTGGCACAGAGCTCACTGCCTCGTCAGCAAAGATTGACCAACTTGAAAGGCGCCTTTGCGGTGGCACCCTTCATGGCAGCCAAACTGAGAGGCCAACGCATCTTGCTCGTCGACGACGTCATGACCAGTGGCGCCACGCTCAATGCTGCAGCCCAAGTTTTAAAGCAAGCGGGCGCCGTGCATGTTGCTGCCTTGGTGTTTGCCAGAACACCCGCCTAAAGCAAGCACAATAGCGCCATGTTTCAAATTGTTTTGGTTGAACCTGAAATTCCGCCCAACACGGGCAATGTGATTCGCCTTGCGGCCAACACAGGCTGCGCCTTGCACCTCATAGAGCCGCTGGGTTTTTCCATGGAAGACAAGCACATGCGCCGCGCTGGGCTGGACTATCACGAGTACGCCAAAGTGAAGCGGCATGCCAACTGGGCTGAATTTTTAGCCTCCGAACAACCTAACTTGGCACGCGTGTTTGCCCTGACCACACGCGGCACGCGCTATGTGCAAGAAGCGTCTTTTCAAAAAGGCGATTGGTTGGTGTTTGGCGCCGAGACGCGCGGACTAGCGCCTGAGTTGCGCGAAAGCTTTGCCCCCGAAAACCGCCTGAAACTTCCCATGCTAGAAGGTCAGCGAAGTTTGAACCTGTCTAACAGCGTAGCCGTGACGGTGTATGAAGCATGGCGGCAAAATGCTTTTGCAGCGCCGCCTCAGCCCTTGGGTTAAACGTAATAACGCGCCAAAGATTCTGCGATGCAAGCGGGCTTTTCAGAACCCTCGCGCTCAATGCTCATCTCCCATGTGAACTGCATGCCATTGCCATCAATGGGCACCGCGTTCAACAACTTCATGTGGCCGCGCAGTTTGCTGCCCACTGGCACAGGCGAGGTAAAGCGAACCTTGTTCAAGCCATAGTTCACGCCCATGCGCACATTTTCAATTTTGATGGCGCTTTGCGACAACTTCGGAATGAGGGACAGCGTGAGAAAGCCATGCGCAATGGGCGCACCAAATGGCCCGGCCTTGGCTTTTTCCACATCGATGTGAATCCATTGATGATCGCCAGTGGCTTCGGCAAACATGTTGACTTGCTCTTGCGTGATTTCGGTCCAAGGCGATACCGCCACCGTTTGGCCAATGCACGCTGCGAGTTCTTGAAGGGTTTGAAATGTTTTCATAGGGTGCACTCTAACCAGCTTTTGATCAGAGATCAATCACCACATTGCCCAATTGGCCTGCTTCAACGGCTTCGTGGGCTTGCGCAATTTGATCCAAACTAAAGCGCGCGCCAATGGTGTGTTGAAGTTGCCCTGCTGCCAGCAATTCGTTCGTGCGATTGACGCACCAAGTTCTGTCTGCAGGCAACAAGTCGTAAACCAAGAAGAATTTCAAACCAATTGAATTGAACAACAAGGGGCGAAATGTCAGCGGAATATCGCCCACCACATTGGAGCCATAACCCACCAATTGACCGTGCGGCGCCAAGCCACCCTGAGTCACCCACTTCGATGCCGTTGCAAAGTCCATGTCAATGATCACATCAACACCGCGGCCGCCACTGAAGGCTTTCAAGCGATCGACCACGGGCTCTGTTTTGTAAAGAATGGTTTCAACAGCACCTGCGGCCTTGGCGTGCGCAGCCTTTTGCTCAGAGCCCACGGTGCCAATGACTTGACCACCGTATTGCGTCACCATTTGGGTGATGTAATGCCCCACAGCAGAAGACGCGCCCGTGACCAATACTTTTTTACCACGCAAGCTTGCGTCGCCTGCCAAGTGCACGGCTTGAACGGCCGTCAAACCCGGAATGCCCATGCACGCTCCGGCTGCAAAATCGGTGTTGTCTGGCAATTTCACGGCTTGCGATTGTGGCAACACAATGGCTTCAGAGGCTGTGCCATGGGCACGCTGCCACTGCGCATTCCAAATCCAAACCCGCTCGCCCACGCGCTGCTTGGAGACACCCTCGCCCACCGCTTCAATGATGCCCGCGCCATCGCTGTGCGGCACCACCCACGGATCCGTTAAAGCCCGTGCGCGGCGAGACTTCACATCGGAGGGGTTGACCCCTGAAGTGGCCAATCGAACACACACTTCGCCAGCGCCTGGCGCCTTAAGGGGCAGTGACCCAAGCACCATGACATCGCGGGCTTCACCATTTTTTTCATACCAAGCGGCACGAGTTGTCAGCGTCGAGGTCATCGCAAAATCCTTAAACGCGTTCCAAAATCACGGCAATGCCTTGGCCTACGCCAATGCACATGGTGCACAACGCATACCGGCCGCCCGTGGCGTGCAATCGGTTCACAGCGGTGGTGGCCAAACGCGCGCCCGATGCGCCCAGTGGATGACCCAAAGCAATGGCGCCGCCCCATGCATTCACACGCTCGTCGTCGTCTTTCAAACCCAGCATGCGCAACACCGCCAAGCCCTGCGCTGCAAAGGCTTCGTTCAATTCGATCACATCGATCTGGTCCAAGCTGATGCCCGTTTGTGCCAGCACTTTCAAAGTGGCAGGTGCAGGGCCAATGCCCATGACACGTGGCGCCACACCAGCTGTGGCCATGCCCACCACACGGGCTTTTGGCGTGAGGCCATATTTGCCAGCCAAAGTTTCATTGGCCAACAACAAGGCGCATGAGCCGTCGTTTACGCCACTGGCATTGCCTGCGGTCACGGTGCCATCAGGGCGCACCACGCCTTTGAGTTTGGCCAACGATTCCATGCTGGTTTCGCGGGGGTGTTCGTCTTGGTCCACCACAATGGCATCGCCCTTTTTCTGGGGAATGGTGACGGCCGTAATTTCGCGCGCCAAGTGACCTGCCTTCTGCGCCGCCACAGCTTTCATCTGGCTGGCTAAAGCCATGCGGTCTTGCGCTTCGCGTTCAATTTTGTAATCGGTAGCCACGTTTTCGGCGGTCTCTGGCATAGAGTCCACGCCGTATTTTTCTTTCATCAATTTGTTCACGAAGCGCCAGCCAATGGTGGTGTCATACACCGCGTTGTTGCGGCTGAATGCAGTTTCTGCTTTGGGCATCACAAAGGGCGCGCGGCTCATGCTTTCAACACCACCCGCAATCATCAAACCAGCCTCCCCAGATTTGATGGCGCGCGCCGCAGAACCTACAGCGTCCAAACCTGAACCGCACAAACGGTTCAACGTAGCACCGGGTACATCGATCGGCAGGCCTGCCAGCAAGCTGCTCATGTGGGCCACGTTGCGGTTGTCTTCACCGGCCTGGTTGGCGTTGCCATAAAAAACGTCTGTTACGGCAGCCCAATCGACTTGCGGGTTGCGGGCCATCAGGGCGCGCAAAGGGATGGCGCCGAGGTCATCTGTGCGAATGCTGGACAAAGCGCCGCCATATCGACCGAAGGGTGTCCGGATGGCGTCGCAAATGAAGGCTTGTGTGATGTTGCTGCTCATGGTTTTACTTTTAAAGAGTTCGTCATTTCAAGAATCATGCAATATAGTGCACGCCTCGCCTTAATTCAAGCCCTGATTCCACCTAGGCGACAATCGGCGCATGCTGATACAACCTTCTCAAGCCGATGTGCGGCGATTTTTTTGTGGGGCTTATGCCAAATCTCGATCTGGGGCCCAACTGGAACCCATCGAAATTTTGGCCAGCCAATGGATCGATGAACATCCGCAATACCACGCTGAGTTGGCCGATGTCGATGCCGCTTTGGCCGCCATGCTAGAAGTTGACCCCCACCGGGACAATCCTTTTTTGCACCTCTCCATGCATTTGTCAATCAGTGAACAATGTAGCATTGACCAGC
>Ga0209134_10000336_pt1 | contig 12388 bp, 6 predicted proteins | sample LauGreSp1BDMLBSN_2_FD_187566 | JGI IMG/M metagenome (GOLD analysis project Ga0209134, IMG submission 187566) | Freshwater lake microbial communities from Lake Michigan, USA - Sp13.BD.MLB.SN (SPAdes) (version 2) | ecosystem: Environmental > Aquatic > Freshwater > Lake | place: Lake Michigan, USA... | reverse complement strand
TTTTTCTTTTAATTTTCGAACTACACTTTGAATATCCTCAACCGCAATTGGATCAACACCTGCAAAAGGTTCGTCTAATAAAATAAATTTAGGGTCAGTTGCTAAAGCACGAGCAATTTCAGTTCGCCGTCTTTCTCCACCAGATAATTGATCACCTAAATTTTTACGCACATGATGTAAAGCAAATTCATCTAATAAACTTTCAACTTTATGCTCTTGCTCCGCCTTAGTTAATTTTGTCATTTGCAAAACAGCGCGTAAATTATCTTCAATACTTAGTTTTCTAAAAACAGATGCTTCTTGCGGTAAATATCCAACTCCTAGTTGTGCCCGCCTGTACATGGGTTCGTTTGTAATATCTTTATCGTCTAAAAATATTCTCCCTGAGTTTGGTTTTACCATTCCCACAATCATGTAAAAAGACGTTGTTTTTCCTGCCCCATTTGGTCCAAGTAATCCAACAATTTCACCTTGCTGCACTTGTACACTTACATTATTTGCAACTGTACGATTTTTATATTTTTTTACTAAATTCTCTGAACGAAGTATCATTTTCTTAAACTAATATCAATCAAATATAATCAAAGATATGTGATTGATATTACAAAAATTGTGAATGAATGATGTGATTATTTAGTTTAAAAGATACAGTATCTGAAAACAACTTAAAACGCTAATTGAAAACCAAATTTAACGCCAAAATTTTCAATAGATCTTTCTCTAAGATACGTAGAGCGCCATAAAGCGTCAATTCTGAACACTTTAAAGATATTCTCAATCCCCGCACTTATTTCAACATAAGGCTCATTACCGAGAGCATTTAATGTGTTCGGAAAAATTAATGTTTTTCTGTTTTTATCATTTACACTTCCCCAAAGTGCTTTGCAGGTTACAACTTCTCTCCATTTTAATTTTTTAAGTAATGGCACTTTATTAAATAATAAACCTTCAAAATGATGAAACATCCCAACCGATGCATATTGATCACTCGCGAATTCATAATATTTCATCATATTAAACGACATGTAATCATAAACGTAGGTTTCATTTCCACCATGTAACTCCATTAAAGGATATGGTACTGCGCCAAAAATTTTACCAACTTCTGCTGTATAATCTGTGTATCCTAACAAAGAAATTAAACGCACACGATCACTTAAATTTAAAACTACTTTTTGATAATCATATTCGCCTCGAAAAGCATTTTGCAAAGATTTAGAATAATTTACTTGCATGACAGGCCATTTTGTTCCTAAACTAATTCTACTGAAATCTCCGCTTATAAACTTTTCTTTAAATGCAAATCTCACATTTACTCTAACCTCAGTATTTTTTATATTCTCTTTTGTTGCAATACTCCCGTCATTTTTATAATAAGTATACGTATTAGTTATTAAAGGAGTAATAGTTCTTCCGGTAAGAGTCACCTTTGATGTTAATCCATCAATCCATTCTCTTTCAAACCAAGCATCTGTTTTATCAACCCGAGTTAAATTAGTTAATGGACTTGTTCTAAATAAAGATGCAAAAATATTATCCTGAGAAAAACCATTTTGACTTTGACCTAAAATTTCATAATCACTTTTATAGGTCATCCCTACTAATTGCCGGTGTGGTTTTTTAGAAATAAAACTTTTAAAACCCACACTGTATTTAAATTTTTCGTCTGTAAATCCATACGCAACATATCCTTGTAACTCATACCATCTGCTAAATTTGCTGCTGGTTCTACCTCCAAAACGTGTGCGCAATCCCTCAATTTTATTATAACTTATCAAGTTAAAATAAGGTCCAATTTCAAAGTTATTTACCGTTTTATATCCGGAAACAAAAAGCGTTAAAACATCTACCCATGTTTTATAAATAGGTAAGGTTTTAATTGTATCAATCATGTGATAAATCTTTTTTTCTCTTATTGATAAACTATCATGTCTATTAATATTCCAAAATTCATCACTTTGTTTAGACGCTGCATCTTCCACCACTATTTTATCTCCGAATTCATAGAATTTAGGATCTTTCGGTTGATTAATTTTAAAGTCTTTATATGAAGTTGTTTTACGTCCATAAATACCCACCTGGTTTTTATTCATGGCAAAATCAATAACTAATCTGTCCTTAGATAACATCCACGTACTATCAATTTGAGAAAATTCCTGAATAACGTTTGCCGCATGTATAAAGTTAATATTTGCTTCTTTAGGAATACTCATTTCAATACGTTTTACTGCCCATGTAGTATCGGAAATCCACATATTCCCGCTAAAACATAATTCCTGAGGACGTTTTGATTTAAATCTGATTTGGTAACAACGTGTGCTGCCAATGAATAAACTATCTTCTAAATAATACTTGTAGTAAAACAAACCATTATCTGAAATCGGGCTCACAAAATCTTTACCAAAAACTAAAATGTGATTATCATAAATATTAATATTTTGATACATATCGCCCATAACAGAAGTAACACTTGTGTTTTCGATGCCGGTAACTTTACTTGCTCTAATAACCTCTTTTTTAAGATTTGGGTTACTACGATAATACATATCGGAAATAGCTTCGGTAATAAAAATTGGCAAGGATGGTTTTTCTCCAGAATTTAAACTATCTACATTATCAAACACAAATTTTATTGGTTTAAAAATTTTCTTTTCTCGCATTTCTTTTGGAATACGATTTAAGTCAAATTCTACTTTATTGTATGTTTCATATTGATAAGCATCCAATTTACGCTTATTGTTAAATTGTTTATTCGCAATTACATTTCTAATAATTCTATGTGCCGGATTTTCGCCAGCCTTTACAACAACTTCCAATAAATTAACACCCTCTAAAACCATGGGCATATTAATAATTTGTGTTTCGCCTCTTTTGATAGCTCTTGCCAGTTTTTTGTAACTTACGTAGGACGAAACAATAGAATCTCCCATTTTTGAAGTAGTAATAGAATAATTACCGTCAAAATCAGTAGTTGAACCGACAGTTGTTCCTTTTATTAATACAGGAACAAATGGCAAAGGCTCTTTAGTTTCAGCATCAAAAACTTTACCACTGATTGTATAATTTTGAGCAAACGAACTTATATTAATAAAAATTAATAGCAAAAAACTATGAAAATGATGCTTAGAATTCATTAATTTTAGTAAAGTTAAAAGTAACAATAAGTTCTAAACTCTTCAACTTTATTTTACAAAAATTGTTTATACTTGAGGGAACTTTTTATGGCAAAATACGACGCAGTTATAATTGGAAGTGGCTTAGGTGGTTTATGCACAGCATACATTTTAGCAAAACACGGAATGAAAGTTTGTGTGCTTGAAAAAAACAGGCAAATTGGGGGATCTATGCAAATTTACAGCAGAGAAAAAACAATTTTTGAAACTGGTGTGCACTATATTGGCGGACTTGATGAAGGTCAAAATTTAAACAGTTATTTTAAATATTTCAACATTCTTAAGGAATTAAAGTTGCAAAAATTAGATGAAAATGGTTATGACATTATATCATTTGAAGGTGATGAACAACTTTATCCTCATGCGCAGGGTTATGATAATTTTGTTGAAAGATTAGCTGCAATTTTCCCTCATGAAAGAGACGCTCTAAAATTATACATACAGAAAATAAAAGAAGTTTGTGCCGATTTTCCAATGTATAATTTATCGAACGAAAAAAAAGATTTTACAAATGCATGGCATTTACAAATTGATTCAAAATCAGTTATTGATTCCATATTTAAAGACCCGAAATTACAAAAAGTAATTGGAGGCAGTAACATGCTATATGCCGGTGTTGCAGATAAATCGCCATTTTACGTTCATGCGTTAGTGGTTAATTCATATATAGAAAGTTCATATAGATGCATTGATGGAAGTTCTCAAATTGCAAAGATTATGAGCAGAAATATTAAAGCATTGGGTGGCGAAATTTTTAATTACCATGAAGCAACTCGCTTTAATTTTAATGGCAGCGATATTGAATCTGTTGAATTAACTAATGGAGAGAGGGTTGAAGGAAATCTATTTGTTTCGGGGATTGATTTAAGTAAAACTATTGACATGGTTGAAGGTCCTCAACTACGATCAGCTTATAAAAACAGACTAAAGAGCTTAGAAAACACTGTATCTTCATTTATGGTAAATGTAGTTGTAAAACCTAATTCAATGCCACATCTTAATCATAATATTTATCATATGATAAATCCGGATGTTTGGGCAGGCCCGTTTTATGATGTCAATAAATGGCCTGAGTCAATTGCATTATTTGGAAATACGAATTCGAAAAACCCAAATTATACTGAGAATTATACAGCCATGGGATATATGCGTTCTGAAGAATGCGAAAAATGGTGGGATACAAAAAGTATAATTCCAAATAATATTAATTATAGAGGTGATGATTACGAAGCCTTTAAAATTGAAAAAGCTGAAAAATTATTAACGGCACTTGAAAAACGTATGCCTGGTATTAAATCAAAAATTCAATCATACACCTGCGCTACACCAATAACTTACCGTGATTATATTGGGTCTAAAGATGGTTCATTATATGGAGCACTGAAAGATTATAAAGAACCATTAAAAACATTTATTACACCACGTACAAAAATCAGTAATTTATTTTTAACTGGTCAAAATTTAAATTTACATGGCGTATTAGGAGTAACGGTTAGCTCAGTTGTAACTTGCACTGAAATACTTGGAGATCCGGATTTAATTACAAAAATAAAAAGCACAAATTAATTCATATTATAAAATTCAACTCATAATTATTACCATGTTAACAATTGATCCTAAAGAAACACCAATCCAATTATTACATCAATATTTATTAGGTGCGGTTGGTCCGCGACCTATTTGTTTTGCCAGTACAGTAGATGCTGCCGGGAACCATAATTTAGCTCCATTTAGTTTTTTTAATGTATTTTCAGCAAAGCCACCAATTGCAATTTTTTCGCCAAACTTAAGCGGAAGAACTGGCCAAGCAAAGGATACTCATTTAAATATTAAAGAAGTACCAGAATGTGTTATAAATATTGTTAACTACAGTATGGTGCACCAAATGAGTTTAGCAAGTAGCCCCTATGAAAAAGGTATTAGTGAATTTACTAAAGCTGGTTTTACACCTATTGCGTCAGATTTAGTAAAACCAATGAGGGTTAAAGAAAGCCCTGTGCAATTGGAATGTAAAGTATTTGAAGTAAAAGAAATTGGCAATTGCAATTTAGTAATGTGTGAAATTGTAAAAATACACATTGACGAATCTGTTTTAACTGAACAAAAATTAATTGATCAACAAAAAATAGATTTAGTAGCGCGTATGGGAGGAAATTGGTATTGCCGTGCCCATGGTGATGCTTTGTTTGAAATTGAAAAACCTATCACAACCATTGGTATTGGAATTGATTTAATTCCTACCTCTATAAAAAATAGTAATGTATTAACAGGAAATAATTTAGGACAGTTAGGAAATATTGAAGTATTACCATCAAAAGAAGAAATTGAACAATTCAATAAAACAGTTGCAAAAACATTTACAACTGATATTGAAAAGCACCATTATGCTAAAACTTTGTTAGAAGTAAATAAAGTAAAAGATGCATGGTGTATTTTATTAGGATAATTACTGATTATAATTAGAAATATAACTGATTTTAATCATTAGTGTTTTTGCTGATTTTTGATAGTTTTGAACCGCAACCAAAAAATACTATTATTATGCAAAAGCACGATTTATTGCACGAATTTCCTGAAAAGAAAGATAAAATTCATGAATTAAAAACTACGGATACTCATTTTAGAAAAATATTTGACGAGTATCATGAAGTAGATCATCAAATTCATAGTTATGAAAGTGGTGCTACTGCAACTACCGATGAACATTTAAATGAATTAAGAGCAAAACGCGTTCATTTAAAAGATTCTGTTTATGACTACATCAAAGATTAAAATTTATTTTTTAAATAAAAGCCATAATCAAAATTGATTATGGCTTTTATGTTTTAATTTTTACTAGTGTATTGTGAACATACAAGATAGAAAAAGGTGAATATCTTTATTAATTGTTCTGAAAAATAAGTTTAAAATAAAAAAGGAGAATACAATTGTATTCTCCTTTTAATATTAAATTTTGCGATTGCATTAAAATGTTTAGAGGCAATAACTAATTAATTACTGGTAAAAAACTATAATTTTTACTGTACTCTAACATTTGATTAGTGAAACTTTTTGGATACTCTACTTTTACATTTGTAATTTTTCCATTTTCAATTACAGGAATTAATTTAGGCTGAATAAATCCTTGATAAGGAGCCATCTCTAATTTTTTGTAACGTTCTAAAACTTCTTTATGTAAAACCAAATCAACTTTTACACCGTAGTTCTCAATTAAAGCTTTACCGGCTTTGTAATCACCTTGAGATTTAATGCGCTGTAATTCTTTTAATAATTCTCCAAACAAAACACGTAATTTTAAATAATCATTTACTACAAAAAACGTTTTGCCATTTTCTACTTTTCGCTCAATCACATTTTCTTTTTTACCTTTTTCAAATGCCCATTTAGCAATCATTTGACGGTTGCGCATATGAGCTTCTTCAATATTATCTCCTAACTTTAAACGAGACAACTGAACCATTAAACCCTTAGTAATATATTCATCATACGATGCTTTGCCATAATCTAACGATGGCATTACACCAAGCTCTACTAACTTTTTATCCATTAAATAATATAAGGCTACTAAATCAGCTCTTCCTTCCTCTAATGCAGACGCATAATTTTTTAATGTTTCATGCGGCTGGCCAATTCCTGGTTCAATTTGCCCGCTTGCGTGCCCAATAACCTCGTGCATATCTGTATGTAATTTATCAGCTAAGCCAGCGTAATCTAAAACATTTTTCTTAATAGCATCATTATAGTAGAATTCATTTACAACACTTCCGCCAGCTGCTTTTTCATATGCTTCAACAATATTTCCTAAGTTTACAGATTTAGAACCATGTGTTTCTCTAATCCACTCATTGTTTGGTAAGTTAATTCCAATTGGTGTAGATGGAGCAGCATCGCCACTTTCCATAACTGCATTAATTACTTTAGCGGAAATGCCTTTTACATTTTTCTTTTTATGTTCAGGAAACAAAGTTGAATTATCTTCGAACCATTGCGCATTTGCACCAATCATGGCGATACGTTTAGACGCTTCAAAATCTTTAACAGAAACAACAGATTCAAATGTTGCTTTTTTTCCTAATGGATCTTCATATACTTCAATAAAGCCATTAGTAACATCAATGGCACTTTGGGTATCTTTTACCCAAGCTATATTATACTCATCAAAATCTTTTAAAGATCCTGATTTATAAAACTGCACTAATTTAACTAATGCTAATTTTTGTTCTGGGTTTTCAGCAACAGTAACAGCTTTTTCTAACCAAAAAACAATTTTCTCAATTGCCTTAGTGTACATTCCGCCAACTTTCCAAACCTTTTCTACAATTACACCATTCTCTTTTACTAACTTACTATTTAATCCAATCATAACTGGTGTAGTATCTTTTTTGTCGACCATTTTTTCATAAAAAGCAATGGCTTCTTTTTGATTAACACCTTCATAAAAATTAACCGCTGAATTAGTAATTAAATCTTTACTGGCATCTAAACTTACTTTTTTTGGTGCAATTTTAGGATCGTAAATAATTGGCATCAAACGAGTCGTAAAATCTTTTACAGATTCACCAGTGTTCAATGGCAATTGAGATGCATCAACTTTAGAAATATATTGAGCAAATACATCTTGTGAAATTTCAGGAAAAAATTTCTCACTACCATAATGATGATGAATACCTCTGCTAAACCAAACGCGCTTAGCATATACCATAAACTTTTTATAATCTTCAGAATTCACATCTCCTTTATAAGATTCAACAATAGCATCAATTGTTTTACGAATCGTTAAATTGAATTTATAATTTTGATCCCACATAATATCTCTTCCACACAAAGCCGCTTCTGATAAATAATATAACAACTCTTTTTGTTGAAGTGTTAATTCATCAAATGCTGGAATTTCATAACGTAATATTCTTAAATCAGCAAACTGTTCACTAACATATTCAAATTTTTCAGTGGAGTCTTTCATGATTGAATCTTGTTTAACAACTACCTCATTTGAATTGTAGTCAGACTGATTAGATTTACAAGCGCTAAATGCCAAAGCTGCTGTAAAAGGTATTATAAAGAATTTTTGTGTCATGTTAATTTTAATTTTTCACCACAAGTTTACTATTAATATTGTTGTTTTGCAAACCTTTTTGCTTTCTTTTTAAATAACTATATTTGTTTTAAATGAAGATTAATTTTTACATAACTCTATGTTTTTTTGCCTCAATAATAAATTTAAAAGGGCAAATAAATAAGGGAAATTTATTGTTGGCAAATGCTCTGCCTTTTCATAAAATGATTTACATATATGGTTATGAGCAATCGAAAAATAATTTACTATTTAAATGCTATTCTTATAATTATAAATTACAAATTAAAGATAGTATTTCCTTTGCCTTAGGAAAACATACACCTGCTGATTATTTGGAAATTAGTGCTGACACTTTACATGATGTTTTAAATTTTTACTTTCAATTAGCTAATCAAAAAAACGTTGTCACATTATTACGATTAAATGATACGTTAGAGAAAATAACTTCTGCTGAAAACTATGATGCGAATCATGTGAATTCATTAACTGTTTTTGATGAAGAAAAATATGCATACAAAGAAGATATGTATATTATCAGAACAAATAATGATAGCCTAGGTAAACAATTTTACTTATCTAAATATCATGTAAAAAAAATGGATAAGCCATTTGAATATGATTATAAATGGCAGTTTGCATTTGAAAAAAAACACATTCATAGAGCATCGGTTGTATATGCTGATACAAATCAAGTAATTGTATATGCAAATGTGTTTGATGGATTAAAAAAAGGACAATGGATTTTAAGAATTAATGCTAAAAATGGTACAATTATAAAAGGAACAAAATTAAGTGCGAAGAATGATTCAAGGCTTTTTTTACTTTCAAATGTAGCCATAAATAAAAAATTAAATAGCATTGATGTGATTGGCAGCATTTATGATGCTAATATGATTGACTTTAAAAACAACACTTCTAATTTCACAAATCAAGCAAAAAATCATAAACTTTTTTTAGTAACCATTGATAGTTTAGGAGATGTAATTACACGAGCCGAAAAAGTTTTTCCGTTACCAATACAAACAAAAACAGTTGAGGGATTAAAATCATTTCATGTAAAAATAAGAGAATTTAAAAAACTAAAGGATAGTAATTTTGATGTTTGGTTAGATGTTTATGAGCAAAGTAAACCATTGTTTTTTTGTTATTACAGTTCGTGGCATTTAGAAATTAGTCCAGATGATGTTGACTATACATTTACTCCAGCAAAGTTTTATATTAGTACAGTAGCTATCCCAGGTTATATAAATTTTGATAAAGGTGATACTTACGGAAAATTTATATTGAAAGATATAACTGAGTACGATAAATTTAAATACCAGCAACCTCTTAATCCTTTTATAATAAAAACAGGAATAGATGATTTAAATAACTCCTATTATGTGCTTAAAAAAACAGATTTGATGGCTTCTACTAAAACCTATAATTATATTTTTATGGGCAAAAAAGGATTAGAAAATAAAGTCATTTTAAAATCTGAGCAAGGACAAAAAGCCAACATTTATTTTTACAACAATTCAAGCTATATAAGTTTTACAACTAATACAGCAAATACAGAGTATGAATTAAAAGTGAATACTCTTTAAATAAGTAATATTGTAAACCAAATTAGTTTTTACTTTACCTAAAACACCTATAAAGTATTTCAAACCTTGTAGGTGTTTTTTAACAAAAGAATAAATCTAAATTAACTCGTAAGTTAAGCTTCCAATCTTATCTAATTCACTTATTAAGTTTTCAGTTATGGCAATTTTTTTTGATTTAGAAAACAGCTTTATGCTTATGTTTTCAGTTGGGTCCTCAACAAAAAACTCAACGGCACATTTACCTTGAGAAGAATTAAAAATAGCTTCAATATTTGCGATAAGCTCTTCATTGATAGTGCTAACATCTAACTTTAATTTCATAGTAGAAAAAATATTTTCTTTAACATTCTCAAGCAATTCAATTTTTTGAATTTTAATTTCTAAACTTCCTGGTTGTCCATAACGTTCTTGCACTTTAGCTTTTACATATACAAACAAGGAATTAACCATAAACTTATTGTACTCTACAAAGTCTTTTCCAAAAAGCATTAATTCAATAGCGCCATGGTAATCTTCAATAATTAATTTACCAAAAGCGTTACCTGTTTTACTAATACGTTGCTCTGAACCAGTAATAATGCCGCCAAAAACAATATCCTTACCTTTAAAGGAATCTAAATTTGCTTTTAACTGAGCACAATTAGCATTACATTTATTATCAATGATTAATTTGTAAGGATCTAAAGGGTGTCCAGAAATAAAAAATCCTACCACTTCTTTTTCTCGAGCCAACTCTTCTAATTTACCCCAGGCTTCAATTTTTTGAGGTAGCTGCGGTTCTGTAATTTCAATTTCATCATCACCACCAAACAAACTTGCCTGAGAGGTATCATTACCCAAACTCATTTGATTACTGTATTTAATCATTTTGTCTGTTAATGTATAACCATCGGTATCTACTGTAAAAAACATGGCGCGATGCATTCCCTCCATACTATCAAAACCACCAGATAATGCCAAGCCTTCTAATGATTTTTTATTGACGCTTTTTGGATCCAAACGTTTTGCCAAATCAAAAACAGATGTGTATTTTCCATTTGCATTTCGTTCATCAATAATATTTTGAACTGTATTTTCTCCTACTCCTTTTACGGAAGCCATTCCGAACCGAATATCTGAGCCACCTTCAATTACAGAAAATTTTGCAAAACCTTCATTAATATCAGGGCCTAAAACTTTTAAGCCCATACGTTTACATTCTTCCATTAAAAAAGAAATAGCATCAATGCTACCAGCATGGTTTAATACTGAAGCCATAAACTCTGAAGGATAATGAGCTTTAATATAGGCCGTTTGAAACGCTATGTAAGCATAACAAGTTGAATGTGATTTATTAAACGCATAACTTGCAAAGGCTTCCCAATCTTTCCAAACTTTTTCAGAAACAACAGCATCGTGACCGTTAGTTTTACAGTTATCAATAAATTTACCCTTCATTTTATCAAGGGTATATCTATCTTTTTTTCCCATTGCTTTTCGCAATGTATCGGCATCACCTTTTGTAAAGTTTGCTAATTTTTGAGACAATCGCATTACCTGTTCCTGATATACTGTAATACCATAAGTTTCGCCCAAAAACTCATCCATGCCTTCTAAATCCATAACAACAGGCTCTCTGCCGTGTTTACGATTAATATAATTTGGAATGTATGCAATAGGTCCTGGGCGATATAATGCATTCATAGCAATTAAATCATTAAATGTATCTGGCTTTAAATCCTTTAATGATTTTTGCATTCCGGCACTTTCATATTGAAACACACCGTTAGTTTCTCCTCTTTGAAATAATTCGTAGGTTTTTTTATCATCTAACGGAATTGTATCAATATCTAATTCAATACCATGGTTTTGTTTTACAAAACGAACTGCATCTTTAATAATCGTTAATGTACGCAAACCCAAGAAGTCCATTTTTAACAGACCGGCGTTTTCTGCAACTGAGTTATCAAATTGCGTCACTAACATTTCACTATCTTTTGCTTTGGTAACGGGTACAAATTTTACCATATCATCTGGTGTAATGATAATACCACAAGCATGAATACCAATGTTTCGCAAGCAACCTTCTAATTCATACGCTTGTTTTAAAACATCTGCTTCGGGAGTTTTTTCTTCAGCTAATTTTCTGAAATTATGAGATTGTTCAACAACCTCACGCTTATCTTTAATGCCATCTAAATATTTTTGATCAATGCCACCTGGCTTTAATAACTTTTTCAATTTAGCATCTAATGAATCAGGAAACGCTTTTGCTAATCTATCAGCATCAGGTAAAGGTAACTCTAACGCTCTGGCAGTATCGCGAATTGCTGATTTACCTCCCATGGTACCATAAGTAATAATTTGTGCAACTTGATTTGCTCCATATTTATTAATTACATAATCAATAACCAAACCACGCCCTTCATCATCAAAATCAATATCTATATCGGGCATACTAATACGATCCGGATTTAAGAAACGCTCAAATAGTAAATCAAACTTAATAGGGTCAACGTTAGTAATCCATAAACAATAAGCAATAGCAGAACCTGCAGCAGAACCACGACCAG